>JAEEGL011894323.1_pt1 | contig 38288 bp, 29 predicted proteins | sample 9134231 | NCBI WGS metagenome assembly JAEEGL01 (sample SAMN16246548, study PRJNA631951) | gut metagenome | biome: gut microbiome; feature: rumen; material: fiber-attached | host: Bos | place: Iran: Karaj | collected 2018-10
AACGACGTTTATCAGTTAACTCAGCGATTGGATTGATTTGATCCATGAATTTTGATAATTGTGAACTACCAAAGAATTCTTTTAAGCTAGCTGTTACTGGACGGATGTTAATTAAAGTTTTTGGAGTAACTGTTTCAATTTCTTGAGTAGTCATTCTTTCTCTAATTACTCTTTCCATACGAGACATACCAACACGGAATTGAGTTTGGATTAATTCACCAACTTGACGAACACGACGGTTTCCTAAATGGTCGATTTCATCGTCATAACCAATACCATATTGTAGATTTAAATAATATGATACTGATGCATATACGTCTGAAATTGTTAAACGACGTGTTTCGATTGATTGGTCATTACCAATTATCTTATGTACTTTTGTTTCATCATCTTTGTCATAAACAAGAACTTCTTGTATTTTATTATATTCATCTAATTCTTCGTTAATTTTAACTTCTTTTACACCGTAACCATTTTTAAATAATGGACGAATGCTTTCTTGGATTTCTTTTGTAATTATTGTACCTTCTGGAACAACAATCTTTCTTCCATCTTTAATATCTTGAGCAATCTTTTGACCTAATAATCTATCGATTACGTTTAACTTCTTGTTGAATTTATAACGTCCAACTTTTTGTAAGTCATAACGGAATCTATCGAAGAATCTAGTAATCAATTGGTTCTTAGCAGAATCAAGTGTTGCTGGTTCTCCTGGTCTTAATTTTTCGTAAATTTCGATTAAAGCTTCGTCAGTATTCTTAGTACTGTCTTTCTCTAATGTATTTAGTAAATATTGATCCTCACCAAAAACCTCTAGAATTTCTTCATTAGAAGATAATCCTAAAGCTCTTAAGAAGGCAGTAATTACTACTTTACGAGTTCTATCAATACGAACATAGAAGATATCTCTTGCATCTAATTCGTATTCTAACCAAGTACCTTTGTTAGGAATAATTTCTCCTGAGATAATACGACGACCATTTTTGTCGATCTCTTTCTTATAATATACTGATGGACTTCTTACTAATTGAGAAACGATAACACGTTCTGCTCCATTAATAATGAATGTTCCAGCCTCAGTCATTAAAGGCATATCTCCAAGGAAGATTTCTTGTTCCTTAACTTCGCCAGTCTCGTGGATGAATACACGAGCTTGTACTTTTAAAGGAGCTGCGTAGTTTACCATACGCTCTTTTGCTTCTTTTACTGAGTATCTTGGCTCTTCAAAGTAATAGTCGCCTAATTCTAGGGAAATATTACCAGTGAAACTTTCAACAGGGAATAAATCTTCAAATACTTCTTTAATCCCTTCTTCTAGAAATCTTTGATAAGATTTCTTTTGAATTTCTAACAAGTCTGTCAATGCCAAGGTGTTAGTTATTTTAGAGAATGTTCTTCTCTCTGTGTGGTCACCAAATTTTTCTACTTTGTATGCCATTTTTGTTTCACCCCTATACCTAATTTTTGTGTGTTGTTTCGAAGAAAAAACAATACGTCACCAATTTATAATTGTACTTTACATAAAGTTTTTTGTCAACGATTTTTGGCCTTTATTATATAAAAACCTTTACTCTTTGTGATTACTTCACAAATATAGTGATTTTCAAGGTGTTTTAGTGTACTTTTTGCACCTTGATCTTTTCTTATTACAAACCATAATTCACCATCATCTTTTAGATGATTTTGAGCTTCGTCTAGAATCTGGTAAACGACACTCTTACCCGCTCGTATTGGTGGATTGGTAATAATAACATCGTATTTGTCTTTGATATTCTCATAGACATTACTTTCTATAACTTCTGCTTCTACTTTGTTCTCGTCCAAGTTTTTCGAGGCGAGATGTAGAGCACGTTTATTAATGTCACACATGGTGACTTTAAATCCTAATAATTTAGCTATGGATACACCTAAAAAACCATAACCACAACCGACATCTAAAACTTTTAGGTTTTCTCTTTTATTGTTTGCGAAATATGTTTCTAATAATAAGGAACTACCAAAATCTAATTTATCTTTTGAAAAAACTCCGTTATCACTATAAAAAACAAGATTCTCATCTTGATGTTTGTAAATAATGGTACGAAGCTCACTCTTAAGATTTTGGTTGTTTGTAAAATAATGTTCCAAAAAATCACCATATTTCTCTTTACGACGAACATATTTATATTATATTTATAATATGTCGTAAAGTCAATTAAAAGTATAAATATTTTAATACTTTAAAAATAAAAAAGCAATAGTTAATTGCTTTTTTTTACTTTTAGTTTACTTTTCATTAAAATGGATCATTTTGATGATTTTGATTAATAAAGAATTGTACTTTATTTGTCCAATCTGGACTTGGTTCACTTAATGTTCCATGAACATACATTCCTGAGAATGTATATAAGTCTTTAGGTGAAGTCTTATCTAATCCACAACGATCGAATAAATTCTTTAATAATACTACTTCAGCAATAATACCTGATTCCATAGTTGGATAAGAAACTCCTACGCCATTTACTAATTGACCACCAATATTGTTTTTATATCTAGATAAGTAACTTGTCATGTTTCCTGATTCATGTCTTACGATTGCTAAGGCCATGTATTTATCCATTCCGTATAAATCACAAATGTGACCAAAGAATTTTTCAAATGTTTGACCATTAGATAACATTATATGACCATTAACATATTTATCAGATACTGTTATATCGTTTGATACTCTAGTAGCATCTGCTGTAGTATTGAATCTTTGTGGGAAGTTGTATAACTCTCTAACATATTCAACGATACCAGCTTCATATGATCCATATGGACCATAGCGCCATTTTTGACCAGGTGTAGAAATAATAAAATCTTGATTATATGCTTCACTACGATAGTTATCAGTTAAGTTATGAGCTATATCTAATGCTACAGCTGGATTTAGTTTAAACATTTTTGCATAGTAGACAATTGTATAATCAAGTTGTCTTACTTTAATTCTAGTATCTAAAGAACTAAGATATTGGTTTTGACTTAAGATACCTGGTTCATCTGATTCTTCTATTTCTAATAATTTAAAACTTTCAACATCTTGAGGTTTTTGAGTTCTTAGAAATGATTGATTTTTAGAAAGGAACAATACCACGCCAAAAACTGCAATTAGAATTGCAATTGGAATACTAATGATAAACCATTTATTCATTTTAAATCTATTATTAGATTCTTGCATAGAATATCCCCTCTACTCATATAATTATATAATATGATGATATTAAAAGCAAACTGTGGATAAGTTTATTTTACCCACAGCCGTTAATTAACTATCAATTTACATTAATCAAAATATTGTGAAAAATTACCATCAACAAAGATATCTATTTCTTTATTATCTTTAGTAATTCCTTTAATATTTAAGTCTTTATTACCTATCATGAAATCAACATGTGATTCACATTTATTTAATCCTAAAGCAAATAACTCATCTTTTGTTTTACTTGGTCCATCTTGAATACATTCTGGGAATGAATCACCTAATGCTAAATGACAAGCAGCATTTTCATCAAATAATGTTTCTAAATAAACAAGATTAGTGTTGGAAATTGGTGAATCATTTGGTACTAAAGCAACTTCTCCAAGCATGTTAGAATTCTCACAAATATTAATCATGCTTTTTAAAGTTTCTTCACCCTTCTCAGCACCAAAGTTTATTACCTTACCATCTTTAAATTCTATATAGAAATTATCTATTAAAACATTTTGATAAGATAATGGTTTAGAACTATACACAATACCATTAGCACTATCTTTATCTGGCGAAGTAAAGATTTCTTCAGTTGGAAAGTTAACTAATACTTCTTTACCGTTTGCTAGTGTTTCATAGCCAGTAGCCCATATATGATTTTCTGGTAGATCAATTGAAAAGTTTGTACCGTTAGAGCTTGTATATCTTAAAGTTTTAAAATTGTAATCATTAAGTTTTTTGGCTCTTTCTTTGAATTTTTTTATTTTGTTATCCCATACAGTTTTATAGTCTTGGTCTAACAAACACATTTCAAAAATCTTGTTCCATAAATCTTCAACTGGATTAGAACTATCTGGAAAGATTTCTTTAGCCCACGATTCGGTTGGAACTGCAGCAATACACCAAGCAAGTAATGATTTATCACGTGAATCATTAAAATGATCTCTAGTTTTATAACTATAAATTGTCATTTTTGATAATTTATCTTGATCAACATCTTTCATTAAACCAGGTGTTTCAGAAGCAAGCATTAAGAAAGCTGCTCCTTTTCTTGAATAAGTATCCCAATCTTTTTTATTCCAGCATGGTAATTTCTTTAGTTCATCTATATCATATTTTAATAAAGAATCATGTTTTAGATATGGGTCTTGTTTATCTAAAAAGATATCTTCAATACCTTGTGATTTAGCTAAGTCACAGATTACATCAACGAAGTCTTGTCTTTCTTTATTGTAACTAATAAATAATGGTTGGTTCTTTTCAACCTTTAAACATGTATTAAGTAAGACATCAGCATATTTCTTTAATTGTTCTAACATAGTAATCACTTCCGTTAAATTATTATAACACAAAAAAAAGATTTACTTTCGTAAATCTCTTTTGTTAGAACTTCATTCCTGGAGCTACTGGTGTTTTAGTATAAGTTGATTCACAAGCACCTTGTTCTAGAGAGTTGTAATCGTTTGAAGCTGCATCGTAAGTAACGATGTATGAACCAGCTAAACAAATAACTGTTTCTCCCCATGAAGTAGTAAACGCGATGTTTTCACTAACTCTTGTTAAAGGTCTTTCATCAGGGTTTGGAGTAAATGTTCCATCTGCATTTGCAGTGTACATTTTTAAGAACTTTTCATATTTTACTATGTATTGTTCATTTGAAGTACTATGTGTGTTAGTTACAACTATGTCTGGTTGAACACTTCCGTCAGCTATTGTTCTTTCTTGAACAGTATTTTTTACTTCAGACATGATATATTCACGTCCTTCATAGTTAATAGTTAATTTAGTAACTATTTCTTCACCAGGAGTTCCCTTTCTAGCAGCTACTGGAGCTGTTTTTGTTCCTACGAATTTTTCAGTTTCTGGAGTTTGTTCAATATATTTTGTTAACTCCTCTCTTGTTAATTCGCGACATTCAATTTCTAAATCGCCATATGCTTCTGGGTGCGCACTTTTTAAGATTACTTTCATTTGTTTTTCCTTCCTTTCTTAAAACTCTTATAAATAATCTTTAATAGAAAAATGGTCATTTTACATACTCATAAAAGTAAAAGAGACTTTTACAACATATGTAAAAGTCTCGTTTTTTAAACTTAATCCGGAGATTTTTGATATCTCGTGATATCGAATTAAGTAGTTCGTTAAAACCAACTACTCCCTTTTTCTATGTCATAAATTATACCATAAATATCAGTTTTTTTCAAATTCACCTATAGTTTAATTACCTTTGGTTCCTCTGTAAAAGATGCAATTACTGCAGTAGCATCTTTAAAATATAATACTTCAGTGTTATCGTCTTCAGCATTATACATTGCTTGTAATTCTGGATAATGGCTCAGCATATCTTTTTTAGCTTCAAGACGATCATCTCTAACTAATTCACCAGATAGTCTAATCCATTTACCTTTATCAAAAGCACATATTTCAACTTTAGGATTCTTTTGAATTTGCTTAGATACTTCTTTAACTTTTCCTGTTTGGATATATAGTTTGTCTTCAAATACATTAATAGTTCCAAATGGTCTTACTCTTGGTTGATCACCATCTACTGTTGCTAAGTAATAAGTACCAGCATTTTTCAAGAATTCATATACTTCATTCATTGTTAATCCTCCTAAAGATATTATAACATAAAAAAAGAGATTTACTTTCGTAAATCCTTTTTTATTAATTACCTGAGATTCTTCTCTTTTGAATTAAAGCTCCAAAACCTGCAATTAAGAATACTATAGTATTGTAGTTTGTATAGTTGTTTGCTTCAACATCAATCATAGTCTTAGGTGGGTTGCAGTCTGGTCCAACGCATCCTTCACCTTCAGTGAATATGTTAGTGATGTCATAGCCATCGTAAACTGCTTCGTAGCCTTCAACTGGTTCTTCTTCAATAGTATATTTAATTTCAACACCTTTACTATATTTGTATAGGTTAGAAACTATATATTCCCAATTGTCTTCTTTCTTAACTTTAATTGTATCTAAGTAAACTCCGTCAGCATAAATATTAACTGTAACCATATCTGGACGACGATCTAAGTAATTTTGATCTTCTTCCCAAATCTTCTTACCGCTAATTTCTGTTCTTGCTGGATCATGAGTATTAGTGATAATTACTGAAGTTGTAGTATCAGTAATATCTGTAATACTTGAAGTATAGTTTTCTACAACATCTTCTGTTATAGAGTATGTTACTAGTTTACCTTTTTTGTATTTAGTTAAACCTTCGAACTTGCAAGACCATTCTTCTGCTTCTGTTACAGTCTTACTATCAATCTTTTCACCATCTGCTAATAAGTTAATAGTAATTGATTCTGGTCTAATACCATCTCTGTCATCGTCATCTACCCATAATTTTTCAATTGTGTAAGATACGTATTCTGGAGTATGTGTATTGATTACATTATATCCAGTTACTTCAGTTGTATAACCTTCTATAGTTTCTTCAGTAATTGAGTATGTTACTTCTTTACCTTTTTTGTGAGCTGGTAAGTTTTCGAATGACCATTTCCATTCATCAGCTTCTGTTACAGTCTTACTATCAATCTTCTCACCATCAGCTAATAAGTTAATAGTAATTGATTCTGGTCTGAATCCTTCGATATCGTCATCATCTTTCCATGTTTTTACTCCAGAGATTGTTGTATATTCTGGTGTATGGATGTTTTCAATATCGATTGTTATTTCTGGATTGCTTCCAGATCTTGTTAGAGATACGCTGTATCCTTCAACATCTTCTTCAGAAATAGTATATGCGATTTCTTTTCCAACTTCGCCTTCTTTATATTGAGGTAAGTTAGCAAATTCGAATTTCCATTCTGTTTCAGCACTTACTACAGCACTGTCAATCTTTTTACCATCAGCTAGTAAGTTAACTGTAATTGATTCTGGTCTGAATCCTTCGATATCGTCTCCATCAGTCCATGTCTTAGTACCACTTACTTTAGTTACTAATGGTTCATGTGTATTAGTAATTGTGTAACCATCTATACCTTTTGTATAACCTGAAACTGGATCTTCATCTACTGTATATACGATTTCATGTGGTTTATTATCTACGTTCTTATATTTTGGTAGATTATCGAATTCATATTTCCATTCTTGTGCTGCATTAGTTGTAGTATCAGCTACTTCTTCTCCATCAGCATATAATCTAATAGTTACAGTTTCTGGTCTTAGGTTATCTCTATTATCTGAATCCTTCCATACCTTAATACCTTCGATCTTTCTGTATTCTACAGGGTGAGTATTAACGATCTTGTATGATTTATTTACTACTACAGGTGTTACTACACCTTCGTAGTCTGTAACTGCTTCTTCTGTAACACTATAATTAATAGTTTTACCATTTGCTTTTTCTGGAAGTTCAGTGAATGTTACTTTAGCCCAATTGTTTTCAGCAGACATTGTCTTACTGCCAACTTTTGTGCCATCAGCTAATAAGTTAACTGTAATTGTTGTTGGACGTTTACCATCATGGTTATCTTCGTCTTCCCATTTCTTTTCTACATCGATATCAATTGTAGCTGGTGTATGAGTATTTGTAATTACAAATCCTTTTTCTGCACTGCCACTATAAGCTTCTTTATATCCATTTGGAACTGTTTCTTTAACTGAGTAAACGATTTCTTTTCCTTTTAGATATTTATTTAAATTATCGAATGTTACTGTCCAATCATTTCCTTCATTTGCTTCTTTAGATACAGTTTCTGCACCATCAGCTAATAATGTAATTAATACTGATTCTGGTCTGATACCATCTTGGTCATCATTATCGTCCCAAGACTTAGTAGCTGTTATCTTAACTCTTTCTGGAACATGTGAATTCTTGATTGTTGTAATTGTTCCAGAAGTTGTATTTGAAGTCAATGTATAACCTTCAGGAAGTTCTCCTTCTGTCCATGTATATTTAATTTCTACACCGTCAGCATATCTTGGAAGTCCCTTAATTGTTGCTGTCCAATCATTATCTTCACTTAATGTAACTGAATCCCCGTTACTTAATGTTACAGTTAATGATTCTGGTCTAATACCATCTCTATTATCATCATCTATCCACTCTTTTGTAACTGTTGCTTCAGTTTCTTCAGTTGGACGAGAGTTTGTTAATGTTGTGATTGTTCCATTTACTGATGTGTCAGTTAATGTATAACCTTCAGGAAGTTCTCCTTCAGTCCATGTATATTTAATTTCTACACCATCAGCATATTTTGGAAGTCCAGTTACTGTTTGTGTCCAATCATTAGCATCACTTAATGTTACTGATTGTCCATCACTTAATGTAACGCTTAATGTTTCTGGACGTTTGCCATCTTGATCACCAGCGTCATCCCATACCTTCTTAACTGTTGCTTCTGTTTCTTCTGGAGTATGAGAGTTTGTTACTTTGAATGAATATACTGTTCCATTGTTTACTACTGTTGGAGTATATCCTTCTGGGTAAGCTGTTTCTACTAATGAGTATGTAATCTTATTACCATTATCATATGCTGGTAATCCTTGCCATACATATTCTAATGAAGTAGCTTGTTCAGCTATAGTTAATGTCTTTTCATATGTTTTAGAGTAAGGATGTTTTGGATCATTTGTTGATCCAGTTAAGACGAATGTTACGTCTCCTCTTAGACCATCTTGATTGTCGTTATCATCCCATACTTTTAATACTGAAACACTAACTTCTTCAGGTTTATAAGTATTTTCTAATGTTGTTACTGTTCCGTTAGTAGTATTACCTGTTAATTCATAGCCAGTTGGTAATGTACCTTCTGTCCATGTATATTTAATTTCTACACCATTAGCGTTCTTTGGAAGATTATCAACTTTATATGTCCAATCGTTATCTTCATCTAATGTGATTGGTCCAACTGCTACTAATGTTACTTCGCAATCTGTTGCAGTTGCTGCACAAGTTGTATATTTTTTAGCAGCTTGGCCATTAGCTAATAGGTTAACTGTTAATGATGCTGGACGTTTACCATCTTGATTGTCTTTATCTTCCCATACCTTAGTAACTGTTGCTTCAGTCTTTTCTGGAGTATGAGAGTTTGTTAATGTTGTAACTGTTCCATTAACTGATGTATTTGTTAACTTGTAACCTTCTGGTAATGTACCTTCTGTCCAAGTATATGCAATTTCTTCACCATCAGCATATTTTGGAAGACCAGTTACTGTTTGTGTCCATTTATTTGTTTCGTTTAATGTAACTGATTCTCCGTTACTTAATGTTACTGTTAATGATGTTGGACGTTTACCATCTTGATTATCAGCATCGTCCCATACCTTCTTAACTGTTGCTTCTGTTACTTCTGGAACGTGTTTATTCTTGATTGTTGTAATCTTACCAACTACTACTCCATTTTCAGTAATATCTGCTGGAGTTGTGCTTTCTAGTTCATAGCCATTAGGAAGTTCTCCTTCTGTCCAAGTATATGTAATTTCTTCACCATCTGCATATTTTGGTAAGTTTTCGATTGTTTGTGTCCAATCATTTGATTCACTTAATGTAACTGATTGTCCGTTACTTAATGTAACTGATAATGTTTCAGGTCTAATACCGTCTTGATCTTCATTATCGTTCCATTCTTTTACTACTGTTACTTTTGTAACTTCTGGAACGTGTTTATTCTTAATAGTTGTAATCTTTCCTACAACTTTAGCTTCTTCGCCTTCTCCTTCAGTAAGATCTGCTGGAGTTGTGCTTTCTAATGTATAGCCTTCAGGTAATGTACCTTCTGTCCATGTATATTCAATTTCTTCACCGTCAGCATATTTTGGTAAGTTTTCGATTGTTAATGACCAACCATTTCCTTTATTTAATACAAGGTCATTTTCACTTGTATAGTTACTTAATGTAACTGTTAATGATTGTGGTCTGATACCATCTTGGTCATCAGCATCGTTCCATTCTTTTACTACTTTAGCTTTTACTACTTCTGGAACGTGTTTATTCTTAATAGTTGTAATCTTTCCTACAACTTTAGCTTCTTCGCCTTCTCCTTCAGTAAGATCGGCTGGAGTTGTGCTTTCTAATTCATAGCCTTCAGGTAATGTACCTTCTGTCCATGTATATTCAATTAATTCACCATCAGCATATTTTGGTAAATTTTCAATTGTTGTTGACCAACCATTAGTTGGGTCTAATGTGATTGTTCCATCATAATTAGTTAATGTTACTGATAATGTTTCTGGTCTAATACCATCTTGATCTTCATTATCGTTCCATACTTTTACTACTTTAGCTTTTACTACTTCTGGAGTATGAGTATTTGTTATTGTTGTAACTGTTCCGCTAGTAGTATTACTTGTTAATGTATAGCCAGTTGGTAATGTACCTTCTGTCCATGTATATTTAATTTCTTCACCACTTGCATTCTTTGGAAGATTTTCAACTTTATATGTCCAGTTGTTTGTTTCATTTAATGTGATAGGTCCAACTGCTACTAATGTTACTTCGCAATCTTCGTCGTTATCTTCACAAACTGTGTAAGCTTTAGCAGCTTCATTACCAGCCATTAAATTAACTGTTAATGTTTGTGGTCTAATACCATCTTGATCATTATTATCGTTCCATACTTTAACTATTGTTGCTTCAGTCTTTTCTGGAGTAAGGGTATTAGTTAATGTTGTAACTGTGCCATTAGCAGTATTACCTGTTAATGTATACCCAGTTGGTAATGTACCTTCTGTCCATGTATATTTAATTTCTTCACCACTTGCATTCTTTGGAAGATTTTCAACTTCATATGTCCAGTTGTTTTGTTCATTTAATGTGATTGGTCCAACTTCTACTAATTCTACTTTGCAATTTGTTGCATCTGCTGCACAAGTTGTATATTTTTTAGCAGCTTGTCCATCAGCAAGTAAGTTAACTGTTAATGATTCTGGACGTTTTCCATCTTGATCTCCATTATCGTTCCATACTTTAATTACTGATGCTTCAGTCTTTTCTGGAATATAACTGTTAGTTAATGTTGTTATTGTTCCATTAGCAGTATTGCCTGTTAATGTATAGCCAGTTGGTAATGTACCTTCTGTCCATGTATATTTAATTTCTTCACCACTTGCATTCTTTGGAAGATTTTCAACTTCATATGTCCAATCGTTATCTTCATCTAATGTGATAGGTCCAACTTCTACTAATGTTACTTCGCAATCTGTTGCATCTGCTGCACAAGTTGTATATTTTTTAGCAGCTTGGCCATTAGCTAATAAGTTAACTGTTAATGATTCTGGACGTTTGTTGTCTCTATTTCCATCATCATCCCATACTTTTACTACTGTTGCTTCAGTCTTTACTGGAGTATGAGTATTAGTTAATGTTGTTACTGTTCCATTAACTGATGGATCTTGTAATGTATAGCCACTTGGCAATCCACTTTCAGACCAAGTATATTCAATTTCTTTACCCGCTTTATATTTTGGAAGTCTAGTAACTCCTTGTGTCCAGTTGTTTTCAGCAGTTAATGTGATGTCGCCAACTGCTACTAGGCAAGTAGCTGGTGCTTCTTTGCCTGCTTCAGCAGTACATGTAGTTGAAATCATTTGAGCTGCTTCGCCGTCAGCTAATAGATTAACTGTTAGAGATGTTGGTCTAATACCATCTCTATTACTGTCATCATCCCATACCTTTAGAACTGATGCTTCAGTTTCTTCTGGAATATGAGTATTTATTACTTTATAAATAAATTTACCTTCAGTAGTAATTTCACCTGTTACTTTATCTACTTCTCTTAAATCTTCGATTGTAGTTGTATAACCTGTTTCATGTCCTTCTTCAATAGCTATTTCTGTCTCTACAACTGTATATACGATTTCTTTATCATCTTTGTATCGTGGTAAATCTTCAAATGTATATTTCCAATGATTATTTTCATCTAATGTTGCTTTAACTGGAACTGGACAAGTTTCAGGTGCTTCTCCGCCTTCTTCAGTTGGTTCACAAGTTGTTGATTCAGTAGTAACTTGTTCACCATCAGCTAATAAGCTAACTTCAACAGAGTCTGGTCTGATACCATCTTGGTTATCATTATCATCCCATTCTTTTTCTACATCTACATCTACTAATTCATAAGTATTTTCAATATAAACATAGAATGAAGCGTTAGTTACTGTTATTTCACCACTGATTCCGATTTCTTTAGTTGGATCTTCTTCATCATAAATTACATCCCATGTTAAGTAATCTTCATCTGTGATTAGATGTGAATTTGCTCCATTACCATACCAAGCTTTGAATGAATCTTCTGAAGCTTTTTTATATACATAAGCATCTTCTTTACCTGATTCAATTGCTGTAAATTTAGCTTGAGTTGTTAAGTTAGTGAAACGTAAATTTTCACCTGCTTTTAATTTAACTACTAATTGAGTTCCTTGAGCAGCATGATAGTAGTATTCAATATGATCTACTTTTGAAGTTGGGTTTCCATCTTCATCTTTTACATAAACAATATCTTTTTTCTCTGTCCAAGCAGTACCAACGAATCTACTTTCTTCGTTTGCTCCTTCTGGTGTTAAATCAATATATCCACCTTTATAAACAGAGAACCATAATTCTTCACCATCTGATAATCCTTCATCATCTACTTTAATTGTAAATTCGAATAAATCATCTGGGTTAGCACTATCGCCATCTACAACTTTTTGGATGTTTAAGTTACTTCTACGATAGTTATATGCTCTAATTGTAGGAATTTGATTATCTTCTTGACCACTAACATTTGTTGCTTTTGGTACTTGATAATAAACTTTATCTTCTTCCTCTTCTCCTGCAATAGCTAATCTATAGAATGTTCCTGTAGAATCTTGATAGAACCATAATTCTTTATGTTCTTTCATATAAGTTGGAATTGCTGGTACAGCAATAGGATTTTCTACTCCTGCTCCATTAGTTCCTAATGTGTATATTTTTTGAACTTGGTCATTTACTAAGACTAATTCTCTTAAAGTTCCATTTACTGACATTGGGTGAATAGTTTGAGCTATCATTTCCCAGTTATAGCTATCTTCACCTAATTCTTCGAATGTAAAATCATGTCCTGGAGTTAAAATTTCTGTTGATGTAATTGTTGTATCATCTGATGCATAATGTACACGCATTAAACCTGCGGCAATATTAATTGGTCCTTCAACCCAATTATTATCATCATTTAATTCAACTGTTGTGTATTGTGAACCATCTTTATTAACACCAATTATGATTTCGCCTACTTGTTTAGCATCGTAAGCGTTTTCCCATCTCTTTAACACGTTAATTTGATCTGGGTCTGTTTGAACTGGTTCTGGAGGTTCGTATGTGTATGTATATTCTTGTTCTGGATCATCGTTACGTGTATCTTTCCATGATACTGTTGCTCCAGTGTTTGTTTTTAGTGTGTACTCACCAGTTGCTTCATCTTTTATAATATATTTAGTTAGTTCGCTATCTAAATTTTTTACATTTGGTCTTGGATCTGGCTCGTCAGGTAGTACATAATCTAAGTATCCATTTTTCAAGTCAGCGATTGTATCGTTGTATTCTTGTGATGGATAAACAACAAATGTTACTGTGTATGTTACATCATTTAATAATGTTCCTACTTCGCTTAAATCCCAATCTACTTTACTGCTTGTGCTTGAATATTCAGCAGCTGGTGGATTTTTTGGATATAGTTCATTAGCTTCAGTCCATTCGTATTTTAATGTTCCTACATTTACTTCGCCGTTAACTGTTACGCTATGGCCTTCCCATGTAACTGTAGCAGTTCCATTACCATTATCTACAACGGTATATTCAATAGTATCTCCGTTAGAAGTATCTATTCTAGTGAATTTATTTTCTATTAAAGGTATAGTTAACCAATATCTAAATGAACTAGTGTCTACCTCTAATAAGTGTGATGTTACTCCTTCTGTTGATGTTTTAACTTGATCTGTTGTTCCATCTTGAATTTCTACGTCTGTAACACCAAATGTTTCAATAATCTTATCGAAGATATGTGACATTGCTGATGTTAATGAAGCAGTATTACTTGCGTTGAAATAATTTTCTGTTTCATCTGTTTCTTCTCTTTCTGGATCTCTTGCTACACCATTATTTAATGCATAGTAGATTACATCATCTAAATAATCTGCTTCATCACCATATGCATAGATACCATATAGTGTTGTATTGCTATTTCCAGAGTAATTAGCATTAGAAATATCTGTATGTGTAGTTGTGTCATATGTTGAAATTCTTAATGCTTCATCTTGTGAATGACCATAGCATAATTCTGGTCGTAAATATGCTGGATTAGCTGGCATTCCAACGTATTGTGATGGTGCACCATCTGTTACAAAAATAACGAATGTTTGATCACCATCAGCTGCAGCTAATTGTTGTAATGCTCTTTGTAATGCAGCTTCATAGTTTGTTCCTGAATTATGTCCTAATCCTGCACTTCCAGAAGCTCCTGTCTTTGATAAACGTCTAGTTATATCCGCTTCAGTTGATGTCCAATCACTTACTAAAGTAGTATTGTTATTGAAGGTTACTAAAGACATTTGGATGTTAGTTTCGTCTCCTCCTTTGTCTTGGTAACTGAATAATGATGTTGTAAAATCGTAAACTACTTTTTCAGCTGCATCGGCACGTGATCTTAATTTAGTGTATCTAGTACCATTAGTGTATGGATGGTAGTCATAATTTGGATATGCTCCATCTCTATAGTAGATAGTTCCTGCTGGTGTAGGTTGTCCTTCACCTACTTCTTGGCCATTTGTATTACGATATAATACAAAATATTCACCATCTACGTTACCGAAACGTCCTCTTTCAGATTCTTCATATTCAGCTCCGAATGTATCCATACTGTTTGAGTTATCGAATACAATAAGTACGTTTACTCTTGGAGGATCTGGTACTGTTGTATCAGCATCTCCTGTTACGTCTAATGATATTGTGTAAGTACCATCGTGATTTGAGTTAATTAGTTTTTTTGGCTCTGGATTTGATGGCCAATCTGCAGATTCTGCTTTGTAATCTGCACTGTTGATTGTTTTACTTTTGAATGCTTTAGTACCTAATCCGACGATTAGAGTTAGAGCACTAACAATTGCAACAAAAGCAAAAGCTAGAATTCCTATTTTTTTAGAAATTCCCTTTCTGTTTTTATTCATGTTAAGTCCCCCCTGACTTGTTTTGGGCATGATTAGCCCGTTTTCCATGTGTCATTTATTCTAATTATTTTCAAGTATATGTCAATATTTTTCGTGCGATTTTCACTTTTTTTAATTGCTTTTTTTAAGAAAAAGCGTTTTTTGTTAAAAAACCGTATATTATTAGATATTTAATAGTTCTCTTTTTCATTCTTTTATTGTTTTTATCTTGGCATTATTGTTATAATGCTATTAGGGAGGTATGAGGATGGAAAAAAAGATAGAATTAGTTAACAAAAGTTTTGCTGCTGCATTATTAATTGGCTTAGGAAACTATGCTTTATTAAAATTAGGTAATCCTATTGGTCCAATCATTTTTGCTCTAGGTTTACTTGGTGTTTGTTACATGGGATTAAACCTATTTACTGGTAAATGTGGATTCTTGTTTCAAGACAAAATTAAACCATTAGATTTGTTAGTAATATTACTTGGAAACTTAGTTGCTGGTTATGTTTTTGGTTTAGCTTTCTCGGTTGCTGATGAAACAGTAATGGCTAATGCAATTGCTAAAGTTAAAACTTGGGATATAACTTGGGCATTCTTTATCAAGAGTGTTTTGTGCGGAATTATAATGTATGTTGCAGTATTAATGTATAAGAAAGGTACTCCACTAGGAATTATTTATGGTATTCCATTATTTATATTCTGTGGATTCCAACACTGTATTGCGAACATAATTACTTTAGGTGCAGCAAGAACTTTTGATTATTCAATATTTATTTGTATATTAGGTAACTTTGTTGGATCATTATTTGTATGGTTTATATCTAAAGATATCGAAGTTAAAGAAGTTAAAAAGACAAGAAAAAAAAAGAACTACTAAAAAGTAGTTCTTTTATTTATTATTTATTTGCTGCAAAAGATTTTGTTAATGATGTTATGTCTTCTTTTTCTTGTGAAGTATTAAACCATTTCTTACATTCACTAGCTAACTCTTCATAGTTACTGCGAAGTACTAAATCAACATCATAGTTAAGAGCAATTAAGAATGCTTTCATATCTTGTAATAATCTCTTTTGAGGGAATGTGCTTTTTAATATTCCGTCCAAAAGGAAGAAATTACTTTTTACAAAGCTAGACATGTTTTCACTAAGAGGATAGAAATGAACACCAATTTGTGGAAGTTGTTCATAGAACTCTTTTCTAAATGATGGTATTGTTTCTAATTCTTTTGTAGATTCTCCTAAGATAACAATATCTTTTTGATTCAATAGTTTTTTAACTTCTTCTTTTGTATAATCAATATCTTTACTAAATTTCAATTCATCTATTTGAGCAACTGAATAAACTATTTGATTGTTGATTGGTGACCAACTAAAGCCAAGGCCATCTCTTCTTCTTACAATATCTCTACGAGTAATTGTTGTTTTGATTTCAGATACTTTTGTGTATCTTTTACCGTTTTTGACAGACAACATTTTTAAATAGTCTTCTTCTGTTAAAGCTATATTATATGCTTTTGATAATAAGTCATAGAATTCTTGTGTTGTTAATTCTTTTGGATCAACAGATGTTAACTTTTTAATTGTGTCAAAGCATTCAGTTACTTCACTTTTGAATGTTTCAGCACCTTCTGTTGGTTTTGATGCATTTTCTCTTGTACATGTATTTTCATATATTTTTAAATTTTTTAAGTATGCGTACATACAAATCCCCCTCGGTAATTGTTTATTATAATTTAGGTATATATTAAATGCAATAAAAAAGGCTTTTAAAGTCTTTTTATAATACTATCATTTCGCCAGGGTGTTCTCTACCCATTGATTTATCTCTTTCGTATTTCATTACTTTACCAAAGAAATTATTAACAATATATTCATGTTGTTTTTGTAATTGGTATCTATGTAATTCTTCATCTTCGATTTGAATTCTAGACATGCCTCTATAATCAATCATTTTTCTACTAAAACTATATTCAATATTTGAATCAAAATTATTAGCTATAAATTTTAAGTAATTAGCAAGGAAGTCAGCACCATTTAATTGTGGTGTATTTTTAATTAAGTTATATAATTGTTCTTTTTTCTCTGGCATGTATTTATCAAACTTTTTATAAATTGACATTAAATGTCTTTCATTAAGATCGATTCTTTGCATTCCTCTTCTAGCATAGTGAGATATGCTTGTTTTCATACCACTATGTGTTAAGAATTCATTAGCAAGTTCTTGTTCAGTATATAAACCTTTAATATAGTTAACTGGACCTTCTCCATTTAATTGGAAGATATAATCTGTGAACATATCATATATTTGATAATTGTCTGAACCAGATACACCTTTAGTACTAAATAGTTTATCTAATGCTTTTTTTATACCTTCAATTTGTTCTTTAGTAAATTCATTAAATGAAGCTTCACTTTGTAATAAAGTTAATAACTCTATGTCTGTGTCAGAACCTTTTAACATATTAAAGATATATTTTTTGAAAGTATCTGATACTACACTTGTTTCTAGAAAATCTTTTACTGCAACGGCATAGTCAGGTAAGATGCGTGTTTGTTCTACTGCATTGAATAAGAAATCCATACTAGGATTATCAATTCTACGATTTGGTTCAGCAATAAATCTGTTTTTTAATTTTTCATATTCTTTGATTATCATTTCTTTGCTTGTCCATTTATAATCATCTCTTAATAATTCCATTACGTCTGCAAATTGTAAATAACTAATTTCAATTTTTTCCATATAAACCCCTCTTGTTAGGTTCATATTATAAGGGAAGTTATTGTTTATGGCAAATTTAAAGAGAAATAAAAAAAGTTTGTTTTTTTACAAACTTCTATTCAAAATATGATTTTACTTTGTCTTTAACATTATCCCATACTTTTATAAGGCTTGGATATGATAACATGTCACTTACTTCATCGTAAGGAACCCAATATGTTGGATGTGTATCTTCACAAGTATTATTACTTGGTCCATTATCTTTAGCTATGAAGTAATATAATCTTACGTCCTCTCCACCTGGTGTTATATAGTCTTCAATATAGATAGGTTCTTCTTCTAAAACTAGGGCTTCTCTTTTTGTTTCTTCAGCAGTTTCTCTAATAGCACATTCTTTCAAAGATTCATTTCCTTCCACATGCCCTTTAGGGAATGAATTATCATTATGTTTTTCTCTGTGTACTAATGCTATTGTGTGATCTTTGGCATTAAATAATATACAACCAGCTTTTATTACTTTACTCATATAAATACCTCCTATTTTTCAGATCTTAACCATTTTATATCAGTTACATATATTATTTCGCAAGCGCCATCACCAGAGTCATATCTAGAAGTGCTTGATTCCCAATAATATTCACCATTATTTTGTTCCCAGTAAGCATTTATTAGGTAACCTTTGATTTGAATATAATCACCTGGTTTTATTTTTTTCAATTGTCTTTTAATTTTATTATTGCTTGGTATTAAGTGGTTATTAGAATATAAACCATCGATACCACCTATTTCATTGTACCAAGATCTGTTTTTTATTGTTGAATTTAAAAACCTATTACCTGTTTCGCGCCATTTAATCGAATCAAAGTTTTCATCGTTTAAAATATAACCCCAAGCAATTCCTATATCAACTGGAGATAGTTTGTTGGAAGTTTTAGTTGGGAGATAATGGTATGTTGCTACAGCTTTACCACTTATCTCATATTTGTAAATAAGATTCAGATGAATATCGTGATTATTTACTTTTACGACTACTGACCCATTATATTCTTCTTGAATTGGTTCAGCAATGTTAGATAAATCTTTATATGCATATTCTCGCCCAATATAAGGTCCAGCTAAACTATAAAATATTAACAGAATAGCAAACACGAGAAAAAAGATAAACCATGGTTTTTTGAATTCTGAAAAATCAATCTTTTTTGCTTCTTTTATATTATTAGCAAATTCTTCACTGTTGATTAATTTTTCGTATTCTGCGCTGAATGTTTCTTGGTCTATTTCCTTACGTTCTAACTTCATTAGAAGTTCTAAAATTTTCTCTTTATTCTTCTCACTATTCATATGTATATTATAACAAAAAAAATCTAACTTAAACAAGTTAGATTAATTAACAATTGGTAGCGACGGTGTGATTCGAACACACGACCTGCCGGGTATGAACCGGATGCTCTAGCCAGCTGAGCTACATCGCCATAAAAAAGTAGGCAAATTAAATATAGCATAATGATTTTAATTTGGCAATACTTTCTTTATTTTTTTTATATTTATTTTCTAGAAGAAACGAATTATATCATGAATAGTAACATAAATCATTAATAGCATTAGTAATGCAAAGAAAATGGTTGTTACAATACTTTCTATTCTTTCGTTTACTTTCTTTCTAGTAATTAATTCAATTAATAGGAATAAAACATGTCCTCCATCTAAAGCTGGAATTGGTAAGATATTCATTAACCCTAAGTTAATACTTAAGTAAGCAATTAAGTATAGAACATAACGAACACCAGACTTACGTGTTTCACCTACTACAGTGTAGATGCCAACTGGACCAGATAAATCTTTAATTGAAACACCACCTGTGAATAAACTCTTAATTGTTAACCACATTTGCTCTATAACACTAGCGAATTTTTGGAAGGCATATTTAATTGAATTACCAAAGCCTCTTCTTACTTCACTAACCATGGTTACACCAATTACACGTCTTTCAACAGTTTCAATTTTTTCTTTCTTTGGTGTTACTTCATAAGTTTCTATTTTACCGTCTTCATGTTTTACTGTTATATCAACAGTTTCTTTTTTTGATCTTAAAATCAATAATAATTGAGTTTTATCTATAGTAGATACTTTCTTATCATTAATCTTTACTATTAAGTCACCTGCTTGAATTCCTGCTTGAGCTGCTGGTGAGTTTTCGTCTACTTTGGTAATACGTGGTTCTAGTGAAGGACCACCCCAAATAAGAGCATAGACAAATAATAGAACTATAGCTAATAGGAAGTTATTAAAAACTCCTGCACATAGAATTATTAATCTTTGATACCATGGACGATTACACATAAATTGATCTTTTGGTACAGTATTGGTGTCATCATCTTCATAGATTTCACCAGCCATTTGAACATAACCACCAATTGGGAAAGCACGTAGGGAATAATCTATTCCATCTTTACCTTTCCAAGTCTTGATAGCTGGTCCCATACCTATAGAAAATTCATGGATATATACACCACTCTTTTTAGCAGTAATGAAATGACCAAATTCGTGAACAAAGATCAAAATACCTAAGATAAATATAAATAATAAAATGTTTAAAATTGTTGAGATCATTTAACCACCTGACTAACTTTATGCAATTAATTTAAGAACTGTTACAAATATAGTATAACCCAACACAATGAATGATAAACTGTCTAAACGATCAAGAATACCACCATGTCCAGGCATTATATTAGAGAAATCTTTAATATTATTTTCTCTTTTAATTTTACTAAAGAATAGATCTCCTATTTGACCTAAAATAGTTAATGTTAAACTAATAAAGATAATTAATATAACATTGCTTGTTGTAGGATTTTTAACTATTACATTAAAATAATAAATTGTAGCAATAATTGTTCCTACTAAAGAACCACCAATACTACCTTCAACAGATTTCTTTGGAGATACTGCTGGAATTAATTTATGTTTACCAATTAAAGAACCAATAATCATAGCAAATGAATCTGTTACAGTAGCTATTAAGATCAAATATAATAAAATCCATTTATTAGTATTTTCAATTAATATTATTAAACCAAAGAACAAACCTAATAACGCTATAGATGATGCCATATATAAAGCATCTCTAGTATTATATCTATCTTTTTTATCAAAGATAGATGGTATTAACATTGCTAGGAATAAAACAGCTATAGCAGCATATGGAATACCTAATTCAGTAAAGTCTACTTTAAATCTACTTAAGGTAATTATTTCTAAACCTATAAAACCTAATATTTTAATTTCATTAGGTAGTGGATGATGACTTTCTTTTAGGTTAACTATCTCGCTATATGCTAAAGCTGCTACGATAGCAACTGCTATACCCCAAGGGATACCTCCTAATAAAAATAATGGAATAACAATAGCAAGTGCTACTATTGCACTAATAACTCTTGTTTTCATTTTTGATCTCCTCCAAATCTTCTATTTCTTGTATTAAAATCATCGATAGCTTTTTCAAACTCTTCTCTATCAAATGATGGGAATTTAACTTCTGTGAAATATAATTCAGCATAACTTAATTCGTACATCATGAAATTTGATATCCTTTGTTCACCACTAGTTCTAATTAATAGATCTATTGGTGGTAACTCTTGATACATGTATTTATACATTAATTTTTCATCGATATCTTCTTCTTTTAGTTTGCCTTCTTTTACTTCTTTAGCTATTTTCTTAGTAGCATCAGCTATTTCTTGGATACCACCATAGTTTAAGCAAATATTAAAGACTCCCTTAGTATTATTCTTAGTCATTTCAGTGACTTTTTCCATAGCATTTAAGACGTCTGGTCTTAAATTATCTTTTCTACCTGAGAAGACAATCCTAATATTTTCTTTATGTATTTTATCACATTCTTTATTAAACCAATTAACAAAAATATCCATTAAGTATTTTACTTCTTCTACACTACGATTAAAGTTTTCTGTAGAGAAAGCAAAGACACTTAAGTATTTAACTCCTTGATTAATTATGTATGGAGCTAGGTCTCTGATATTTTCAAATCCCTTTTGATGACCTTTTAAAGAAGGTAATCCTCTTTCTTTGGCCCATCTACGGTTTCCATCAAGAATTATGGCAACATGTTCTGGATAATATTTAGTCATATTCACCAATTCCTTCTTATGTAATTATACTATATTTAGGTATTAATAACAATAAAGAAAGAGAGCAATTATTTGCTCTCTTTTAGATTATATATCTTTATTTCTGGGGTTTTTCTTGTTGGTAGTTCTTTTGGTTTATCACTAAATTCCCAAGGGATTTTGAAGTCTGGTAATAGAACTGTTTTAAATGGTTCTTCTCTAACCATGAAGATTATTGCTTCAAAGATATTTAAAGTTTTAACATCTTTTGGAGATAGTTCGCCACCAGTTAGATGAGATATGTAATTAACAGTTTCTTCATCAGATGATAATAGATAAACTATGTTAGCTATATTATTAGCTATTAAAATAGCTTCATTATGTCCATATGTTAATTTTAATGATGTAATACTATCTATTATTAAAGTATATCTAATATTTAAACTACGTGAACGAGATAAGATATTATGGAAATTATGAATTGGTTTTATTTCAGCGAAATTATCTAAGATAATATTTAATCTCTTAGCTAATTTACCATTAACCATTACTGCTTCAAAGATTTCTTCTAATAATATAGAAGCTAAGAATGAAGTGTGATCGATAGTTTCTCCAACAATGAATAAAGCAACTTTTTCACCAATTACATCTTTAACTGAGAAATCACTCGTAGCAAGCATACTTGATAAGTTTTGACGACTTACAATGTATCTTAGCTTTTGTTTGAAGACTGCTAGGATTCCTCCTCTAGTTTCAGTTGGTGCTAATAATGTATTAGATAGATTTACTGCTGCTGGAGAGGTTGGATTAATCTTTTGCATTAGTTTAGTTGCATAAGGTACACCATCTTCTAATTCTTCTAGTTCAACAGATAAATTATAAATACTATTAAAGTTTACTTCTTCTTTTTTAGCATTATCAAATAAATATAAAGTTAATCCTGTAAAGAAGTTAGCTGCTGCATTGCTCCAGAATGGATCTCTTTCTTCTTGTGTTCCTTTAAAGATTATTCTAGCAATGTTTTCAACAATCTTAACTGCTTCATCTTGTTTATTGTCTTTATATAAATCATAAGCAAACAATAAAGGATTCCAGTTATTACCTTCATTAGGATTATCATAATTTATAATGTATGTTTTATAACCTTTCTTATCTAATTCAGAACCTAACATTCCGTATAATTCGCCATTAGTATCCATTAAAACGAATGATTCTCCAGCAACCATTGCACTTTTAACTTGAGGTAAGACAATACTTTGAGTTTTACCTGAACCAGTTGATCCAATTACAATAGTATGAGATTCACTACAATCCATTAGGATACTATTATCATTATGTCCCATTTGAATTCCAGATTTTTTAATATCTGATAATTTAGAAATAATTGTTAATTTATTATTAATTTTATTAATATTTTGCATATTATTTCTCCTTTCATGCATACAATATATCATAACTAATATAGCAAAATTTAAACAAAAATGGTTTTTATGATATAATTTGTTCCTAGGAAGGGATTTTTATGAATATAGATGAATTATTTAGCCAAATAATAAATTATATTAATGATCATTTATATGAAGAAATAAACATAACTGAATTAGCTATGTATTTTGGTTATGAAAAATCCTACTTAATGAAAGCTTTTAAAAAGAGAATTGGAATGCCAATTAAGTCTTATGTTAATAATAGAAAAGTAATGAATGTATTAACTCGTCTAAATAGTGACGATTCTTTATTAAAGGTTGCTTTAAATAATGGCTTTAACTCATTAGAGTATTTCTCTGAAATATTTACTAAGGAAGTTGGAGTTAGTCCTTCTGTTTATAGAAAATATTTAAATAATACTTGTAGTGAAGAAGAAAAAACTATTGTTAATGAATATTTAACTAAGTTACAATCATTTAATATTTCTCTATTACAATATAGAGTTCAATATGTTGAAAATAAATCTTTATCTTTAAAATTTGAGTAAAAAAAAAGAACAATTATGTTCTTAGAATGAGTCAATATTAATTTTAACTCTGTTTTCACCTAATATGTGAGCACGAGCTTGGATTAATGTACGAATAGCACTAGACATGCTTCCGTTACGTCCGATTACTGCTCCCATATCGCTTTCGTGTACAATAATTTCTAAAATAGTAGCATCATCTTCGCCACCGAATTGTTGAACACTAACCATATCTGGTTCTTTTGCGATACTTTTAACTATAAATTCTGCGTATTCTTTAATTGTCATAACTACTTACCTTCTTTTTTTGAGTTTGTATATTTAGCTATGATACCTTGTTTACTTAGAATATTTCTAACTGTATCAGTTGGTTGAGCACCTTTACTTAGCCAATATAATGCTCTTTCTTCATCAACTTTAATTTCGTTTTTCTCTGGAAGTGGATTATAAGTTCCGATTGTTTCGATGAACTTTCCATCTCTAGGGCTACGAGAATCAGCGGCTACAATTCTATAATTTGGTCTTTGTTTTGCTCCGCCTCTTTTTAATCTTAATTTAACTGCCATAATATCCCTCCTTCGTTTTTTCAGCATGAATAATATATCATGTATTTCTAATGCTGTCAACCTAAATTAGTTAACATTATTGTGTTCTTTTAAATAGTCTTTAATTTTACGAATTGCATTAGATGTAACAACGTATTTTAACCACTCTTCTGTTGGGTTTATATCATCGTTAGGAATAATTAAAACACGATCTTTATTATTTAAGCGACAATCTAATTCTACTTGGTTTCCATTAACAAATGCTGCATAAGTATGGTTACCTAAATTAGTATGTATTTTATAAGCATAATCTAAGACAGTAGAATCATTAGGAAGTTCTATTACTTCTCCACTTAAACTATAAACATAGATATTATTAGTAAATATTTCTTCCTTTACTTTAGCTATGTATTCACTATCACTTTGAATATATGAGTTAATATCTTGTAGTGATGTGAAGAATTGATAATTCATTTTTAAATCATGTTGCATCTTACCAGATGCTTCTTCTTTGAATTCTTCCCAATAAGCCGCTAAACCAATAGTATTGATTTGATCCATTTGATGGGTTTTTATTTGGAATTGAATCAAATGATTATCTGGACCGAAGACTGTTGTATGAACAGAACGATACATATTAGTTTTAGGACATGCTATATAATCTTTAAATTTTTGATTTAATGGTGTATATAATTCATGAATTAAACCTAAAGCTTTATAGCAATCTTCTTTTTTGTTAACCATTATTTTTATATTAACTAAATCATGGATATCATTAATACGATAACCTTTATTTATCTTTTTATATATTTGATAAACATTCATTATCTTAGCTCTAATAGTGTGTTTAATATGATGTTGATGTAATAAATTACAAACATCTTTTTCTGCTTCTTTTAAGCATTTTTCATAATCTTTTAAGATTTCTTCTTGTTTAACTTTTAAAGATTGATATGTTTCTGGTTCTAGGTAAGATAAGCACATGTCTTCTAAGTCACATTTAAGACGGAAGGCACCAATAAAGTAAGCTAAAGGAACGAAGATGTTTAATGTTTCTTCAGCACATCTTATTTGTTTATGAGGTTCTTTATATTGAAGGGTTTCCATGTTGTGCCATCTATCACATAGTTTAATAATAATGATACGAACATCATCATTTAAACTATTAATGATACGTCTTATATTGGCATTTGTAGCTTCATCCTTTGATGGGAAGTGTAAGTTACTAATCTTAGTTACGCCATCTACTAAACGAGCTATATCGCTATTAAATTCTTTCTTTATATAATCTAAATCGTATTCAGTATCTTCTACTACATCATGTAATAAACCAGCACATAATGATGCTTCATCAGCATTAAACTTAGTAAGATTTAAACACACATGTAATGGATGGATAATGTATGGTTCCCCACTTTCTCTTTTTTGATTAATATGGGCTTTAGCAGCTAATTCATATGCTTTATGAACCATAGGTACAGCATCTGGATTATATTTTTTTACCGATTTAATAACATCTTCAATGGTAATCCCCATAAACACACCTTCTTTAAAATATATATAATAATATCATAAATGAAAGAAAAAAACCATTAATATAATGGTTCATCTTTCATTTTTGAATTCTTTAAATGATTAATAACTGAGGAGATTATAAATAATAGTGCTATACCTATTATTATAATAGCTATTATACCTTTTAACTTATCAGCTAGTTTAGACATAAATGATTTTGGTGCTACTAGTTGTTGGGTAGTAAAGATATAATTTTTATCTCCGTTAGTAATAAATGATATATAGCCATTTTCTACTGGTGTTCCTTCAGATAAAATATTGTATTGGCCTTTTTCATTATAAGTATAAATTCTTAATGAGTTACCATCTTTATAACTATCAGCATCGATATACATTTTTACTTCAATACCTGCTGGTATTGTTGTTTCATATGTTAATGGATTATCAGATGCTTTTTTAAATGTTATATCAGTTTCTTTAGATTCCATATTAGTATTTAATTTAACTTGATATAATAAACCTCCATTAGTGTTTATTACGTTATAGAAGACAGTTTTTTTAGCTTCTTTGATTTTATCAATAGTAGCAGAAGATATAAGATGTTTTTCTTCTTGAGAATAGAATGCTGGTGTTCCATCTTCTGGTACTGTAGCAACATCATCTAAAGATTCTAGTTTAACCGTTTTAGTTGGTTCACGGAATACTATAAGTTTGTATTCTTTTTTAGAATCATCTTTTTCAGTAACAGTAATAGTTACAGAACTTATACCTACTTTTAAGTTTTCATTATCACTTACTTTAGTATTAGCTGTTTTACTTTCAGTTACAGTTAAGATATTTAATTTATCTTGATCTTTAGGAATCCCTACTAAGTAAGTAGTTTGATTATTAATTAATGGTACTGATTGTTCATTTACTTCTAATAGAATTAGATTAGTACTTGTTATATCTTCTTGTAATTCTTCAGTACTTCTAGTGATATTAATAGTATATTTTTGAGTACTACCATCATCTGCTCTAACAAATAAATCAAATGAGTTATAACCTATTACTAGATCTTTTTTACCTGTACCAGTTAAAGTAGAATTAGATGATTCTGGAGTTGCTGAAATAAAGATACTTGATACACTTCTACTTACAGTAGCACTGTAGATATATTTATCTCTTTCTACTTTAATATTTGTATTAGAAACAGATAACGATTTTAAAGCAGTATTCTTTAAACGGTTATCTTTTCTAGTAACCATTATTTCATAAGATGCTTCATTACCTACTTCATCTTTAACTTTTATTACTATTCTATTATCGCCATAAGCTAGTGCTTTTTTACCAGCACCAGTTACTGTTTGTTTAGCATTACCTGGTGTTGCTTTAACATCTACTTCATTAATGTTGCCATCAACGATTAAAGAATATTTATAGATAGATCTATTAAAGGCTGGAGTTATATCATAATTAGATATATATAAATTTGATAATTGAGTATCATTAGTACCTAATTCACTACTAACTGCTGTTGGTACTAGTGTTTGTTCTACAATACTACCATTGATATATTTAGCAGGAGCTGTTTCTTCAATAGTAATACGAGAGTTATTACATACTCTATTTACTTTAAAAGTAATAAAGACAGTAGTACCATCTACCCAGTATGGTAGTTCACTAAATTCTTTATCTATATATACTGCTCCATCTTCTGTATGGTAAGTTCCACCATTTTGAGACCAGAAAACTTTTTCAAAACTAAAGCAAGAAGTGTCATATTTTACTTTATAATGGCCTTCAGCAATTTTAACGTCACGACCATAATCGTAACCTAGTTTTACATCAAAAGTAGTTCCTACAACAGGGTTGTTATTTGTAGCATCTAATAAGGTAGCTGCTAATACTTTAGGAGCACCTATAATAACTAGTAAAAATAAGACGATTAAGTATTTTATTTTCTTCATATGACATCCTCCTTATTCTATTAATTATTATAATATATATGTTATTTTAATTCAATTAGTTTACCTTTTTTTATTTTTTTGATAGTATAAATCTAGGTGAGTAAAATGGATTGTATTTTTTGTAAAATAGTTAATGGTGAAATACCAAGTAAAAAATTATATGAAGATGATAATGTAATAGTTATTATGGATGTTAATCCTAAAGTAGATGGACATTCATTAATTATTCCAAAGAAGCATATTACTGATTTTACTGAGATTAGTGATGAGGAATATGCTAATGTTAATAAGGTAGCTAAGTTAGTTGGTTTATCTATTATGAAAAAGTTGGGTGCTAGTGCAATTACTACTGCTGTTAATTATGGAGAAAGTCAAGCAGTTAAGCATTTCCATATGCATTTATTACCTGACTATACTATTAAAGAAAAAACTGATAGAACAATTGATGAAATATATGAAATAATCAAATAAAAAGAATACATTAAGTATTCTTTTTTTATTTAATAAACCATTTATCTTCGATATTAACACTTGTACTTTGTGGCATTGGATTAGGTAGATCAAATGTACAAATCAATGGTGTTTTAAAAGCTGTACCAAAGACCATTGCCATACCTGGGCGCAGTGTTTTAATTCTATTAATGCTTGTTTCTGTAACTGCTGCTGACATCTTTTTAATGATATTTAAGTCATCTGGATAATACATTCTTAAGACAATGAAGTTAGAACATTGTGATAAGGCAGTTTGTGATAACTCACTTGGTTTTTGAGTTATGAAACCAAGGATGACACCATATTTACGACCTTCTTTAGTGATACGGTCAAAGATGTTATAACCAATTAAATCTGTATCGATATCTGCTTGAACATAACGGTGTGCTTCTTCTAAGATTAAATGGATTGGGAAGGAAGCTCTTACCTTTAATGTCGTTGCAAAATCAAAGAATAATTTTGAATATATTTTTGTTAATATTTTAGCGAAACGATCATCTACATAAGCAAAGTTCATGTTAATGATTTGGCATGTTTTAGAACGATCTTCTGGTTTAGTAAAGAACTCTACCATCCATTGTTCTTTCGTTAAGAAACGATGTCCTTCAAAGTACATGCCTTGTTCACTATTAATAATTGCTTTTAATCTTACTTTTAAAACGTTAGCCATATCGAAGGCTTTTTCACTTGATAAAACGCCTTCACTAATTAGAGCGAATTCAAAAGCATTGTATAAGTCTTCTAATGAATAAGCAAAGTCATGTTTTACTTCAATACGATCTAGGTCGATATTAGCAAATGATGTTAGTAATTCAACTACTAATGGTAATGCTGCTATCTTACCTTGATTATCTATATTTAAACATTGTTTTAATGTTCTATTGTAACCTGGTTGACTGATAATAGTATCTAGACTTATTTGATCAGTATTATAACTTGTTAAGACAGCGATGATTTGGTCTCTTATTTGAGATGCTTGTTTACCACTAGATAAGATATCTAATAAACTCTTAGCGATGATATTACTCTTGTATTGTTTAGCCATATCATCTTGTCCTCTAAAGATATAAACTAATTGAAGAGCTTTTTCAATAATTGGTAATTGTTGTGGATCATTAGCATTTAATAATAAAGCTAAATCATCTTTTTCTAGGAAGTAAGCTGGTATAGATACCAAGTTATTTTCTTTAGCTTGAGCTGGATCTGTTGTATACCATTTAAATGCCATGCCTGGAATAGTATTTAAGTTTTCAAAGGCTGTATTATATTCACCAAAAGCATCAAAGATAACTAAGTGTGAATTATATGGCATTGCTTCTTCATCACGATAGAAGATATTTTGTAGTAATCTTGCTACTGTACATGATTTACCTGAACCAGTATTACCTAAAACGGCAAAGTGAGTTGAGAATAAATCATTGATGTTAGCAGTAACATTGTAATCACCATATACACTACATCTACCTAATAAAACTGTATCTGTACCGGAGAAATCTTGTTTTCCGATTAACGATTCAAGTTCTTGTCTAGTAATCATTCGACATGGATTTTTAAATGATGGTTTTTTAATAACACCAATAATGAATTGGTCACCTTTTATTTCACCAATTAAATTAACTGTAATTTCAGTTTCAGTAATACCAATTATTTCACCAACTATTTTACGGCCACTGTCTTCCCAAACAACATGGTAGTTTAAAATGCTAGTTTCCATTTGGCCATTGGCATTTTGAACTGTTACTATATCTTCATTTACATTAAGTACTTTTCCGAACATGTCGAATCACCCTATTTTCATTCTATGATTATTTTATCATATTTTAGAACAAGAAAAAAGAAGTTTATTTCTAAACTTCTTGAACTACGGCAATTATCATTGGTTTGCATTCTGTTTCTTGATATAGATACTTACCTAGTTCTTCTCTTATTTCATTTTTTATCTTATTGAATTCAATATAAGTATCCAAGATATTACGTTCAATGATTGTTAAACAAATCTTTTTAATTTCTTCAATCATTTCACCTGAATCTTTAACATAAATGAAACCTCTTGTAGTTACTTCTGGACCTACTAATAAAATACGATCTTTTTTAGATACGGTAGCACTTATTAGAACGATACCATTTTCAGATAGCATTTCACGGTCTTTAATAACAAGTTCACCTACATCTTCAGAACTATTACCATCAATTAAGACATCATTAACTTTAATCTTATCAAATTTATCTGATTGGTATTCACCATCAACAAATTCAATTACATCACCATTTTGTTTTAAGATGATATTTTCTGCAGGCATGTTTAATTCTGTAGCTATATTAGCATTATTTACCATGTGACGATATTCACCTTTAACTGGAATGTAATATTTTGGATTAACTAGTTTAATCATAATCATTAAGTCTTCTGATGAAGCATGATGTAAGATATTCTTTTCTTTTGGAATGGTTACTATATTACAACCATTTACAGCTAAGTCATTTTCTACTTTAACTAAAGTTTTTTCACTACTGTCATATTTAGGTTCAGCAAATACTACTGTATCATTTTCTTTAATATGAATGAATTTATCATAACCATTAACTATCTTACCAATAGATCCATATGGATTTTCTTTATTATCTTGAACTAATAAAATGGCATCTTGGTCATCAATATTAGATAAGTCACCTATTACACCATCTTCTAAGAATAAGTAACCTTCTTTCTTAGAGAAAGAAATAATATTTTGTAAGTTCTTACCCATAATAACTATCTTACGATGAGTGTTCTTGGCAGCATCAAAGATTTCTTGAATAGTATAAATATGTGTTGGTAATACCGAGAAGATGATACGATCTTTTTCATGATGCTTGATAACATCTTTAAAGAAGCCAGTTAAACGATGTGATGGTGAAGTGTGACCAACATGTTCAGAGAATACTGATTCACACATTAATGCTAAGATACCTTGTTTACCAACATAAGCTATTTTACCTAAATCCATAGAGTACTTACCCATCATTTTTGGATCAATGATAAAGTCACCAGTATAAACAATAGCACCATCTTTAGTATTAATAACATACATTACAGCATCTGGTGCTGAGTGACTAACATTAATTGGGAAGATACTTACTGGACCAAAATTTATCTTCTTATGAGGTTTAATTTCAGTAATCTTTTTAGGTGGAATACCATCATTTTCTAAAATAAATTTAGTAAATCTAGTAGCATATATAGCTACATCTGGTAATTCCATTAATAAGTCTTGAACTGCTCCCATATTTTCATAATGACCATGAGTTAAGAAAACACCTTTTATTCTTTTACTATTCTTAATTAAATAATCAAAATCAGGGATTATATAATCAATACCATAAAGGTTTTCGTTAGCATATTTTAAACCACAATCGAAAACAAATATGTCATTATCTATTTCAACAACATAACAGTTTTTGCCCATTTCATCTAGTCCACCAAGACTAAATATTTTTATATTACACATAAAAAACATCTCTTTTCTTTTTTTATAAATAAATTAATATAAAGGCTTTTGACTTAGTCATTATAACAAATAAAAGAAAAAATAACAACTTGTTAGTTGTTATTTTATAAATGATTTAGCGAACACTGCTTCACGAGCATCTGCTCCTGATTGGAAGTTCTTGATGTATTGTCTTAAGAAATACATTTTATCTAAATTATTATCAAATATTAAATCAGAAAATTCTAAAGCACTTTTTAAAACTACTTCGTTTTGATATACTTTATCTTTTTTTGGTTTAAATTTTTTAATTTTATGATCTAAAAAATCTTCATTAATAGCTAGGTTTTTGCAAGAAACTTGCATTTTGGCAAAAGCATTGATGTTATTTTGCCATACAGTATGTTCTGTTGTAGCATTTGGACAACGAAGTTCAATAGTATTTCTATCCCTTTTCTCAAAAGAATAATTATGGATATGGCCAAAATTTATTGCTCCATATTTATCATATGGAAGTTCATCTAAAACTTCTTTTGCGGTTTCGGCTTCATTTATTGCATCTATTCTTTCGTAAATACGGTTAGCTACTGGTGGAGCATAATGAGAAAGAGATGCTCTACCATTTATCTTATCACCAAAGCAGAATCTCATCATTACATGTTCATAAAGCATATATAGCTTAACAAACACACGCCATGCATTAACATCGCCACCTAAAGTTTGAACTCCTGTATGAATGTGACCACCAGCATGACGATTCATTATAGCGTTCCAGCCTTTTAAATATTTACAAATCTTTTTTAATTCTACCCAACATTGTTTTTCATCAACTAAGATTGGTGATCTTACTTCTCCACCGGATATACAAGTTCCATCTCTACCTGAATCCCATTCTGGAAGTCTAGTTTCAACATAACAATTAACTAAGAATCTAGGTAGCATTTCATATTCAATTTCCGTTCCGAAAGTAACATCTTTTGGAAGACCTAAAGTATCACGATACTCAACATAAAGGTTTTCAACGGTATTTAATAGTTCAAGCAAATCGTTTCCTCTTAGATTTGCTAAGTTATCACAACTATTGGCATCTAATAAAACGTTTGTCATCTTGAACCACCCATTCTCATTACTCTTCTTTCAGTTGGAACTGAAGAATTCTCGCTTAATAAAGCCATATTTTCTCTTTTAATAGCTAATCTTTCTCTTAAATATCTAAGTTCATTTTTAGTTATATATTTATTCTTAACAATTAATTGTTTTATTCTGTTTTCTACACGACGTTTAAAGATTAAGTTAGATGTATAATCTATTGTTACGCCACCCATACCTGATAAAAGGAAATAGAATAAAGTGTGGAAAACATTAGCAATACCTGTTTCCTCTACTGGAATTTGTTGCTCAGGAGATTCAAAACTATCATATATTACGATAGCAGGTTCCTTATAAAGAAAATCTTCGTCTTCTAATTTAGCTTTTGTTATTTTTTTAGAAGAACTATTAGATAATAATTGATGTAATTCTTCTTCACTCATATCGAATATTTCTTTATTACTGTGTTTTGCTCTAAAGTTATCTGGTAGAGGGAATGTTGTAACGACTCTACTATAGCAATCATTTTCATCTTTAGTCCAAGCTGTAGAATATTCAATTTGTTTTAATTTATAATCATAATCAAATGATGTATATTTTTCATAATAACCATTTGAAGCTTCCATTGTAACGGCATTTATACCTTTATAAGATGTTTCTTTTATAAAAGGTCTATTTGGATTAAATATTGGAGTAGAAATAATTAGATAAGAAGCTAACATGAAAGGAGCAAGTTTTTTGACAGCATAACCACTTCTTAAAGCAGCTCTTTTACAAAAAGCTCCAACATTATACAATCTAAAATGATTTACTTTAAATTCTGTTTTAGCTATTTCTCTTTCAAGTTTCTTTTTAAGTTGTTCTTTTTTCATAATTATCTACCTCCTCTTCCTAGAGATAGTAATTGTTCATTAACTTCTTTAAGCTTTTCGCTATCTTCTTTCCATTGATTGTATTTAGAACGATATTCTCGACAATCTTTCTTTATTTGCCAAATATACTCATAATCTCTTTTGTAAGCAATAACGCCACCAATACCTAATGTTAGTAAAGCCTCGATAACAGCAACCCATGTATCTGTGCTTGGATCTTCTTTAATTTTTATACTATCTTCTTTATCTAAAATATAAATATTTCCTTCTACTTTTAAGACAGGTTCTTCATGAAGTTCATTACATGTTTGAACTTCTAATTTATAATCTTTTATAGAATTAAGAATAAAATCGTAATCATCGCGCATTAAAGCTTGAACTATTTCATAGCTCGCAATAGCTGATTCATATACTCTTTTTTCTCTTTTATATGTTTTAGGTTTTGATTCAAAACTATGGAAACCATCTGTTTCTTCTTCCCATGGTGTATAGATAGTTAAAGAACTATCTTTTACAGTATCTCCAAAACCAAATGAAACATATTCTTCCTCTAGGTTTTTATATTCACCTGGTGTGTGAATACTAAATGATGATAGTTTTGGTTTTACAGCATAATCTTCTCTAAATGGTAAACCAGCACCAAATAATGCTCCTGCACCTACTGCAAGTCCTGCACACACAACAAAAGGAACTAAAAATCTACCTGTATCTCTAACGATTTTTAAGTTACGGATGTGGAAGCCAAGATTTTTCTTTCTTCTTTCTTCTGGAAGTCTTGCTTCTAGTTTTTCTTTAAGCTTTGTTAATTGATAACGTTCTGATCTGATTTCTTTTAATCTTCTTTCTTCAGCACGTATTTTTTGTCTTCTAGTACGACGATTACTCACAAAAAGCCCCCCTTTTTCTAAGTGCTGTTTATGATAGCATAAAAGTTAAAAAAAATTAAATTTTCCTCACATAATTAACCCTTTGTTTTTTTGAATACATATTTTTTAAAAAATTATTAAAAAAGATTAGATTGTAGTTAAATAGTGTTTTTAGTTATGTTTTTTTTAATAAAAAAAGAGTTTTATAGAGATAAAACTAGTTTTTAGAAATACAAGACTTTTAAAGCCCTTTTTTGGCGTTTTGCTTAATATTTTAGGGTTTGTTATGATGCAAGCACGAAAGGAGGAATGAAATGCTTAACCAAGTAGTCCTTGTGGGCAGACTTACTGATGACCCTAAAGTTGAAGAATCAGAAAACGGTACAAAATATTCAACCATTGTCCTTGCCGTTCAAAGAACATTTAAGAATTCAGAAGGAATCTATGAAGCAGACTTTATCAGGTGTCGTTTATGGAATGCAATCGCCAATAGTACTTCAGAATATTGCCATAAAGGTGATATTGTAGGTATTAAAGGAAGAATACAGGTAAGTAATTATGATGATGAAGATGGTAATAAAAAATATATGACAGAAGTCATAGCAGAAAAAGTAACCTTTTTAACAAGTAAAAAAGAAGAAGAAAAAGAAGAAAAATAATAAATACACCTATAAAATACCCTAAATATAAAAATGTCAAATTATCACACTTTGAAGAAGCTAGAGATAGCTTCTTTATTTGTTGAAAAAAACGGGTATTTTTGCTAATATATAAGTATGATAGTAAGGTGATTTTATGAATTATTCAAAAAAGAATATGGGGACCCTATTAAATATGCAAGGAATCAATGAAGCATTAACTGCTTTAGCGATTGATGGCGATGAATTAGTTTATGGTAATAGAAGAGTTAATGTAAGTAAATTTGATATTGAATTACTTATGGGAGATTCATTACCATTTGAAAGTCAATTAACTACTCTAACACCTGAAGATGTATTTAAAATTATTTCATTGCATGCTATTACATTAGAAAATAAAGGATTAGAAAAAGAAGAAACTAAGAATGAAACTGAATTAAAAGCATTACAAGAAAGAAATCCAAAATTATCTAATATTGTAATTAGTTATAGGGAAACTCCTTTAGGAAGAAAAGAAGAATATATTAATATTGTTGATAGTAATGGTGTAGATCATTTATTACATAATGTTTATAATGCAGATATCATTTATTTATATAAAGAAGCTTTAAATAGATATGGTTCTGTAGATATTACTCCTGAACAATTATTTGAAAGCTTTAAGAGAAATTGTGTTGAGGTTTCTTTGGAAGATACTTATGATATGACTCATAGAGAAGGAACATCAAAAGAATTTGTTACTAAGATGAAAGATTTTGAAAGTAAGCATCTTGGTGATAAGCATTATGCTTTAGGTAATGAAGAAAATGATATTTTAATTAGTAATGATCATACCGTTACATCTTATACTAAAGATGAAAAAGGAAATCTAATTCAAAATGATTTTAGTGATTCAACTAGGGATAATGGTGAAATTGCTGGTAGCGATGGAACTAGTGATAATGTTAAAGCTGAAGAAGAAACAAATACTTTAACAACTAATGAAAGTGAAGGAATAGTAATTGATCCTGAAACAGTTAAAGCAATTGATTTAATATCTGAAAAAGAATTCTATGAACTAATTAATTCTGTTCATGAATTAACTGATGCAGAAAATAGACAATTAGATTTATTTAACTCATATTTAGAAGATTTACTTTTATATAAAGATTATCTATTACCAGAATTAAGAGATATATTAGCAAGATTCGAAGAAGTAATGGAAAAATTTGCTGTTACTGAAGGATTAAATAATAATCAAACTATGGAATTAGATTCATATTATCAAATGCAAAATAATGTTGAAAAAAGAATTATCAATGATAATAATGTAAGTTTAGATAATGAAATTCAAAAATTAAAATTAACAATGCCTGAACAACAAGGTAATGTTAATCCAACTGCAATTATATTAATTATGTCAGGTATAGTAATGTTAATGGGTGTTATTGCAGTATTATTATTGAAATAAAAAAATAGGATTAAATCCTATTTTTTATTTGTTTATTGCTTGAACTGCAGTAATTGCTACGACACCAACAATGTCTTCAGCGCTACAACCGCGTGATAAGTCATTGATTGGTTTTTTTATGCCTTGAGTTATTGGTCCATAAGCTTCTGCTTTACCTAGTCTTTGAACTAGTTTATAACCAATATTACCAGCGTCTAAGTCTGGGAAGACTAAAACATTGGCATGACCTGCTACTTTTGAACCAGGGGCCTTAGAAGCAGCTATTTCTGGTACGATAGCGGCATCTAATTGTAATTCTCCATCTATTTCATATTCTGGATATTGTTCTTGAGCTAATCTTGTTGCTTCTACTACTTTGTCAACATCAGCATGACTAGCACTACCCTTTGTTGAATGTGATAGTAATGCTGTGATTGGTTTTTGTTCAACTAATAGTTCAAATGTCTTAGCAGATGAACCAGCAATAGCAGCTAGTTTTTCTGGATCTGGATTTTGTTCTAATCCAGCGTCTGCAAAGATGAATGTGCCATTAGCACCATATTCACAATCAGGTACAATCATTAAGAAGAATGCTGATACTAATTTAGTATTAGGTGCTGTTTTAATTATTTGAAGGGCTGGCCTTAAAGTGTTAGCTGAAGAGTGACAAGCACCTGATACAGCTCCATCAGCCATTCCTTCGTTAACTAACATACAAGCAAAATACATGAAATCTGTTGTTAGTAAGCGATAAGCTTCTTCTCTAGTCATTCCTTTTTCTTTACGTAGTTCATATAATTTATCTGCTAATGAATTAGTTAGTTCAGATGTTAGAGGATTAATTCTTTTAGCTCTACTAATATCTAAACCTTCACTATTCTTATTTATATCTTCTTCTGTACCAACAAGAATGATATTAGCTATTCCTTCTCTTAAAACCATGTCGGCTGCTTCTAGAGTACGACGGTCCATAGTTTCTGGAAGAACGATAGTTTTTACATCTTGTTTAGCTCTTTCTTTTATACGACTAATAAAACTCATATTAATTACCTTCTCTCAATAATAATTATAACATAAAAAAAGAACTATTTAGATAGTTCTTCTTCAATTCTCATTAATTGATTGTATTTACAAATACGATCTGTTCTAGACATAGAACCTGTTTTAATTTGTCCTAAGTTTAGACCTACTGCTAAATCAGCAATTGTAGTATCTTCAGTTTCACCAGATCTATGAGAAATTACTGTAGCATAACCATTTGAACGAGCTAGTTCAATAGTTTCTAGAGTTTCAGTAATA
>JAEEGL012981205.1_pt1 | contig 38285 bp, 38 predicted proteins | sample 9134231 | NCBI WGS metagenome assembly JAEEGL01 (sample SAMN16246548, study PRJNA631951) | gut metagenome | biome: gut microbiome; feature: rumen; material: fiber-attached | host: Bos | place: Iran: Karaj | collected 2018-10
GAATATAATCAAGCTGGACGACATCAAGGCATACGACGTCATGACTCCCCGCGTGGTGGCAGCCATAGCCCCTGAGAGCATGACCCCCAAGCCGTTCTACAAGCAGGAGGAACCGTCGCACAACTCCCGCATCCCCGTATACGCAGACTCCCCGGAATTCATCACGGGCTACATCCTCCGCTACGACGCGCTGGAGAACCTGGCGGAAGACAAATTCGACGTGCGCCTTAAATCCAGCAAGCGCAAGATTGCCGCCTTCCACGAGGAAACCACGGTCTCGGACATCTGGGAAAGCCTCCTCAAGACCAAGGACCAGATTGCCTGCATCATTGACGACTACGGCTGCTTCCAGGGCATCATCACCCTGGAGGACATCATGGAGACCATCCTGGGGATGGAAATCATCGACGAGAACGACACCATCACGGACATGCAACAGTATGCCCGCGAACGCTGGCTCAAGCGCAAGAACCAGTACAAGCAGATTGTGCTCCCGGAAGAGGACGATGACTAGGCTGTTCTTCAACCCCTTCACCGGCCGCTTCTATACCCTCATTGCCAGAAGAAAGCGCCGCAAGGCGCCCGTGAGCGCCCAGGTGGAAGCCCTCCGCGCCCGGGCCAGGGCCGAACTGCCGCCCCGACTGGCGGAGCTGGCCGCCCTGCACGGATTCCGCTACAACCGCGTGACCATCAAGAACAACGTGAGCAACTGGGGCAGCTGCTCGGTACGCGGGAACATCAACCTCAACCTCCGCCTGGTGACCCTTCCCCCGGAGCTCCGGGACTATGTGATGCTCCACGAGCTGTGCCACCTCAAGGAAATGAACCACGGGCCCGCCTTCCACGCCCTCCTGGAGCAGGTCTGTCCCGGCCACCGCGCCCTGGCCCGTGCCCTTCGCGCATACAGGATCCAATGAAAAAGGTTGCCGTCATAGGGGCCGGGGCCGCCGGCTGCTTCTGCGCCGCCCGGCTGAGGAGGATGGCGCCGGGGCTTTCCGTCACGCTTTTCGAGGCCGGCCGGAAGGCCATGGCCAAGCTGGCCATCACCGGAGGCGGACGCTGCAACCTCACCAATTCCTTTGAAGGAATCTCCTCGCTTTCAGAAGCTTATCCCCGCGGCGAACGGGTAATGAAACGCGCCCTCAAGGCCTTCTCCCAAGACGACACCGTGCGCTGGTTCGAGCAGGAAGGCGTGCCGCTCGTCCTGCAGGAAGACCACTGCTGGTTTCCCCGCTCGCAGGATGCCATGGACATTGTCCGCTGCCTCACCCGCGGCATGAAAGGGGCGGAGCTCCGCCTCCGCACCCCGGTTTCGGCCCTTTGTCACGCTGCGCTGCCGGCCCCTTGTCATGCTGAGCGAAGCGAAGCATCTCCCGGCTCGCAAAGATCCTTCGCCGTTTACACGCCTCAGGATGACAAGACGGGAGAAACATTTGATTATGTGGTGGTTACCACCGGCGGGGCGCCCAAGGGGCTGCCTTTTCTGGAGGGGCTCGGCCTGGAAATGGTCCCGCCGGTCCCGTCGCTTTTCAGCTTTATCGTCCCGGACAAAGGGCTCAGGAGCCTCATGGGGCTGGTGGCGGAAGCGTCGGTGAGCCTTCCCGGCACGCATTTCCGGGCGGACGGACCGCTCCTTATCACCGACTGGGGGCTCAGCGGCCCCGCCATCCTCAAACTCTCTTCTTATGCCGCCCGTCACCTGGCGGAGAACGGATACCGCGGCACCGTATCGGTCAACTGGCTCCATGCCGCAGAAGCGGACATCCGGGAGCAGCTCCGGAAACTGGCGGCCGTGAGCCCGCAGAAACAGGTGGCCAATACGCCCCTGGTGCAGGCGCGCCTGTGGGCCTTCCTGATGGAGCGGGCCGGCATCCGGCCGGATATCCGCTGGGCGGAACTGGGGAGCAAAGGGCTTAACCGGCTCACGTCCGTGCTCCTGAACGACTGCTACCCCCTCGAAGGCAAGAACCGCTTCCGGGAGGAGTTCGTCACGGCCGGCGGCGTCGCCCTTTCCAACCTGAACCTCAATACCCTGGAATGCAAAGCGCATCCCGGCCTTTTCTTCGCCGGCGAAGTGCTGGATATCGACGCCATTACCGGCGGATTCAACCTCCAGGCGGCCTGGAGCACCGGCTTTCTCTGCGCCCGGAGCATCGCCGAGCGGGAAAAATGATTATCTTTGCAGGTATGGACCCTGTCATTCTTTCTATCATCGTGGCAGCCGCCGTGCTGCTGGTGGTGGCCGTCGTCATCACCTGGCTAGTCATGCGTGCCCGGCAGGTCAAGGCCTGCAACGCCCTGGAAAACGAACTCATCGGCGCGCAGGAATCCCTCAAGACTGCCGCCGCGCTCCGGGAGGCGGATGCCGCCGCACACCGGCAGGCCGTCTCGCTCCTCCAGCAGTCGCAGGAAGAAGCCCTCCGGCGGGAGCGGGAAGCCCACGAGGCAGCCCTGCAGCAGCAGAAAGCCACTTTCAGTGAACAGCTGGAGACGGTGCGGAGCCAGATGAGCGCAGAGACGGAAAAACTCCTCAAGCAGCGGGAGGAAGCCCTCCAGCAAAAGGCCGAGGAAACCTTCCGCACCCTGGCCGGGCCGCTGGGCAAGGACCTCAAGGCCATGCAGGAGAGCTTCGAGGCGCAGAAAAAGTCGCAGACGGAAGGGACGGCCACGCTCAAGACCGCCATGGAGCATGCGGTGAAGCAGCTGCAGGACCAGACCAGCGCCATCGGCAGCAAGGCGGACAACCTGGCCCAGGCCCTCAAGGGACAGAACAAGATGACGGGCATCTGGGGAGAAACCGTCCTCTATAACATGCTGGTGGCGGAAGGCATGGAGGAAGGCCGGGACTTCGACCGGGAGGAAACCCTCCGGGACGCCCAGGGCGGCATTGTCTACAACGAAGACAGCGGCAAGCGCATGCGGCCGGACTTCATCCTCCACTATCCGGACAGGACAGAGGTGATTGTCGATGCAAAAACCTCCATGGAGGCCCTTTCAGACTGGTTTTCCGCAGAAGATCCGGCCCAGAAGGAAGACGCAGCCCGCCGGAATCTCGCCGCCATCCGCGCCCAGGTCAAGAGCCTCGCGGACAAGCGCTACCAGGACTATGTCCGGGAAGGCTGCAAGACGCTGGACTATGTGATCATGTTCATCCCCAACTACGGCGCCCTCCAGCTCGCCAAGAGCCTCGCGCCCGGCATCTTCAACGAAGCCTACCGGCAGGGCGTCCTCATCACCACCGAAGAAACCTTCATGCCCTTCCTCCGGATGATCCGCACGGCCTGGGTCCATTACGACCAGGCCCGGAACCAGGAAAAGATCATCAAGGCCGCCCAGGCCATGGTAGACCGCGTGGCAGACTTCGCCAAGGCCCATGCGGCCATGGGAGACAAGCTGCACGCCGCCCTGGAGGAATATGACCGGGTGTCGGCCAAGATTGGGGATTCGGGCCAGTCCATCCTGGTGAGCGCCCGGCAGCTGCTCAAGCTCGGCGTCCCCAGGAATCCCAAGAAACCCCTGCCGGACTCAGAATGACAGCGGCAGGAAAGCCATGCCGCAACTGCGGGCGAAGGCTTCGTCGGAAGGACTGTCGCCCAGCATGATGCTGCGCCGAGGGTCTATATCCGGATACAACTCCCTGGCTTCCAGGAACATGCCCGTGTTGGGCTTCCGGCGCGGATCGGCCTCATCCGTGGCCGTGCAGGAAAGAATCAGGTCCAGGCGGCCGCCGGCATCCAGGATATCGGCCATCATCCGGGCATGGATGCGGGAGAGGTCTTCGTCCCGCATGAGCCCCTTCCCTACGCCCCGCTGGTTGGTAACGAGCACCATACGCCGGAATTTCTCCGCCCACCGGGCCAGTTCCTGCAAAATGCCGGGCATCCATTCCCATTCGTCCCAAGTCTTTACATAGTCATGGGGCCGCAGGCGGTTCAGCACCCCGTCGCGGTCCAGGAAAAGCGTGTCCGCATCGGTCTCAAGGAGCGCCGCCGAGGCTTTCTGCACGGCGAACCAGGCCGGGACGGCCCACTGCGCCCGCTCATAGTCTTCGGGAATGCCGATGTCGATGAAATAGGCGTCGCTCACCCAGCCGGCCAGCTTTCCGGCCTTGGCGGCCGGTTCCAGCACCTCTTTCTCAAAAGAGAACTTCTCCTGGAAGGCACTGAGGTCCAGCCATTTACGGTCGATGGCATACACGCCGCCGTTAATGAGCCCTTCCCGGCAGGGGCGCTTTTCCCCGAAGGCAGTAATGGGAAGAAAACCGTTTTCCGCCAGGCGGGCTGTCTCCACCGTTCCATACCGGTCAAAGTCCCGCATGGGTTTCAGTGCCAGGGTGACGGGGGCTGCGCCATGCCCGCTGGCCAAGGCATTCAAATCCACCGGATAGAAGGTATCGCCGTTGAGCACCACCACCTGCTCTTCCCGGCACAGCTGCAGGGCAAAGCGGATGGCGCCGCCCGTACCGAGGGGCGATTCTTCCTCGGCAAAATCGTACGGAAACGGCCATGTACGGCTCTCTACAAAGGATTTTACCTGCTCTTTCAGATAGCCCACCGAAAACACCACATGGGTCACCGGATAAGTGCCCAGCCAGCGGAGCAGCCAACCCAGAAAAGGCGCTTCCGCCCCCACGGGAGCCAGGCATTTGGGAAGGGCGGACACCACGCCGCGAAGGCGCGTACCCAGGCCGCCGCAGAGAATTACAACTTCCATGACACGGCGCCCTTTTCGGTGAACTGGAACGGGACCACCCGCCCGGGCAGCGCCTGCAGGGCTTCCACCACCGCCATGCGCTTTTCCGGGGGCACCATGAACATCATGAAACCGCCGCCGCCCGCGCCCGACACCTTGCCGGAAACGGCGCCGGCCCCGAGGGCAACGTCGAACGCCTCCTGGATCATGGGATTGGTAATGGCGCCGGCCATCTTCTTCTTGTCTTCCCAGGCCGCCCCCAGGATGGAGGCGAACCGGGCCATATCGCCCTGCAGGAGCGCCAGTTTCATGTCCACCGCGCTCTGCTTGATGCGGTGCATGGCCTCCACGGCGTGGGTACACCCGCCGGAAGTGGCTTTCTGCTGCTCGGAAATGATGGCGGCCGACGACCGGCTCCGGCCCGTGAAATACAGCAGCATGGAGCCTTCCAGCTCCTGGACAATCCAGTCTTTCACCCGCAGCGGATTCACGATGACCATGTCCGAGGGCAGGAATTCCATATAGTTGAAACCGCCGAACGCCGCGGCATACTGGTCCTGCTTGCCGCCGGCCAGCAGAAGGTCTTTCCGCTCAATCTCATAGGCCAGCCGCGCCAGCTCATAGTCCCCGAGCGCGAGGCCCATCCATTCGGCAAAGCACTTGAGGATGCAGACCACCATGGTGGACGAGGTCCCGAGACCCGAGCCCACCGGAGCGTCGTTATAAGTGGTGATGGAAAAGCCGGGAGAAGGGAGCGGGCCGTAGTCCTGCACCACCCTCCGGTACACCCCGTCGATGAGAAGGGCGCCCGAAGGGGCTCCGGGCTGCACTTCGCAGCGGACACCTGCGTCCGACGCCTGCACCCGGACAACCGGCCGGAGCAGGGGTTCGATGGTGCAGTAGGCCGACAGGTTGATGGTGGCGTTGAGCACATTCCCGCCGTAAAGGTCGCTGTAGGGCGACACGTCGGTACCGCCGCCGGCCAGCCCCAGCCGGAGCGGCGCTTTGGAACGGATGATCATAGGCCCGCCTTTTTGGCTTCCACCTGCGAGATGCGGTACGATGCCTGCGGATAGCCGGCATCTGCCGCCTCCCGGTAATAGAGCAGGGCCTTTCCGTACATCTCTTCGCGGAAAGCCTTGATTTCCTGCTTGTCCCGGCGTCCGTGCACCTCGGGGGCTTCGTCCCCCAGGTTCTCGAAGTCCACGCCCGCCTGGAACAGCATCTGGGCCTGTTCCGCCAGCAGCGCCCGCAGGTTCTCCTGCTGGCTGGAGATGGTGGCGTTCTGGCTTTCGATGGTGCCGTGCTGCTCCGCAATGGTGCGGTGCTGCTCGTCAATGGTGGCGTCCTTGATGCGGATCTGCTCCTTGAGCTGGTCTATCTCCGCCTCCTTCTCCGCAATCACGGTCTTGAGGCTCTTGACCATTTTCTGGAGTTCCGCGCTCTGCCGGGCCAGTTTGTCCAGTTCCGAGAGCTTTTGCTTGAGGTCGCTGATATTCTCTTCAATCTGCTCCACCTGGGTGAGCTGCACCGTTCCGGATTCTATTTCCGAGCGCAGCAGCACCGTCCGGCCGGACAGCTGGGAGAGTTCCTGCAGGATATTGTCGATGGCCACCGCCTGCGCGGCATGTTCCGCCCGGAGGGCCTCCGTACCGGCCTTGAGCTCCCGGTACTCCTGCATGAGGTTGTCATACTCCCCTTTCGGGACCGTGGTTCCCGGCTCTTCGCAGGCCGTGAACAGAAACAAGGTGGCTGTGAGGGCAGCCAGGACTATCTGGTGAGTTCGCATACGATGCCTCCCTTTTCAAAATGGATGGTGGTTTTCTTGATGTGGGGCTGATAGGTGATGTTCCCCGGCCCCAGCTCCTGAGAGAGGACGGTGGCGTCCGCCCCCAGGGTGAAGCCGTACAGGATGGGGCCATAGACCGTAATCCGGGCCACCTGATACTGCCCGGCGGCGATTTCCTTCACCACGGCGGTGGAATAACGGGTTTCTCCCCCGGAGACCATCTTGAGGGTATAGTTGCCCTCCAGGGCCTGCAGCATGGCAGGCGTGGGGATGGTGCTCTGCCCGGACGAGGCGGGGCTGGCGCAGGAAAAGGCCAGCATAAAGGTGCCGATAAGGAAGGAAAAGAGTCGCATAGGGGGGGGATGATTTATGATAAGATCGCTTTTACAAGGGCCTCCAGGGCCGGCTGGTCTTCCGGACGGAAACGGCTTTTGATGGTCACCGTCTCCGGCACCAGGTCTATCTCTTTCATGGCGCCGAACAGCTCCCGCATGACGCGGCCGGCGCTGGGCGCCCAGGAGCCGTTTTCGATGAGGGCCACCTTGCGCCGGCACCAACCTTTCACCTGGAGCGCGTGCAGGAATTCCCAGGCCGGGGTAAAAAGGCCGGCGTCGTAGGAAGCGGCGGCCATGACCATGCGGCCGTAACGGAAGGCGTCTTCCACGGCCTCCGCTTTGTCGCAGCGGGTAAGGTCTGCAAAGGCCACCTTGGGGCAGCCGGCGGCCTTGAGCAGGTCCACCACTTTCTCCGCCACCTCCAGGGTGCCGCCGTGGATGGAGGCGCAGGCCACGAAAACGCCCTCTGTCTCAACGCCGTAGCTGCTCCACGTATTGTAAAGATTCAGGTAGTACGACAGGTTTTCCCGGAGCACGGGACCATGCAGCGGGGCGATGACGCTCACCTCCGCCCCGGCCAGTTTCTTCAGGAGCGACTGCACCTGGGGGCCGTATTTGCCGCAGATGTTGAAATAGTAGCGGCGGGCCTCGCAGGCCCAGTCTTCGTCTTCATCCCCCCAGAATCCGCAGCGGGAAAGGGCGCCGAACTTGCCGAAGGCATCCGCCGCAAAGAGGACCCCGCTGCCCTCCTCCACGCTCACCAGCACCTCCGGCCAGTGCACCATGGGAGCGGCCACAAAGCGGAGCCGGTGCGCACCCAGCTCCAGCACGTCCCCTTCCTTCACGGCCTGGGTGCGGAAGCTGCGGCCGGGGGCGAACTGGCCCAGCAGCTGCAGGGCTTTGGCGCTGGCCACCACGGTGAGTCCGGGATACTTTTCCACCACGCGGGCCGCCATGCCCGAATGGTCCGGTTCCATGTGGTGGACCACCAGATAATCCGGCTCACGGCCTTCCAGGGCCTCCTCCAGGTTCTTGAGCCACGCCTCCCCCTTTCTGGCATCCGCCGTGTCCAGGATGGCAACCTTGTCATCCAAAATGAGATAGGAATTATACGACATTCCTTCCGGAACCACGTACTGGCTCTCGAAAAGATCCAGGTCCAGGTCATCCACTCCGATATATCGGATCCCTTTTGAAATTTCTTTCATAAATATGCGTTTAGATTTTACAAATATACGAAAATTTGCGTATCTTGCACCCGTCATGACAACGCAAATATCCTCTTTCCGGAGGTATCTCCGGCTCTTTTATAAACGCTACCTCTACATCCTGGACGACGTAGACACCGTGAGCGCGGCGGAACGCATCAAAGGCGGCATCTGGTTCCACGGACCCAACGCCTGGATCCTTGCCTTCTCCATCATCATCGCCTCCGTGGGGCTCAACGTCAATTCCACGGCGGTCATCATCGGCGCCATGCTGGTATCGCCCCTCATGGGGCCCATCATCGGCGCGGGGCTGGCCCTCGGCACCAACGACACAGACCTCCTCAAGGAGGCCGGGAAGAACCTCCTCGTGATGGTCCTCATCTCCCTGGGCGCCTCCACCCTCTTTTTCCTCCTGTCGCCGCTGTCGCTGGTGAATCCCACGGAGCTGGAGGCGCGCACGAGCCCTACCATCTACGATGTCCTCATCGCCCTGTTCGGCGGCCTGGCGGGCATCCTGGAAAACAGCCGGAAAGAACGCGGGACGGTGCTTTCGGGCGTCGCCATCGCCACGGCCCTCATGCCGCCGCTCTGCACCGCCGGCTACGGACTGGCCCACTGGAACATGCACTTTTTCCTGGGCGCGCTGTACCTGTTCGTCATCAACAGCGTATTCATCGCCCTGGCCACCTACCTCATGGTCAAGTACTTGCGCTTCCATACCGTAACGGGGATAGACATGGCCACCGCCCGCCGCCGCAGGAATATCATCTCCGCCATCCTGGTGGTGGTGCTCGTCCCCAGCATATGGTCCGCCGTGGTCCTCATCAAGGACAACAATTTCGAGCGGAACGTCCGCGTCTTTGTAGACAACAACCGGCTGGTGGGCCCGCGCACCTATATCTATGACGTCGCCACCGTGGGCCGCGAAGCCCAGATTTCCCTGGCGGGAGAACCGCTCACGGACAGCCTCCGTACAGACTTTTACGAGCGTGCCGCGCGCTACGGCATCAAGCGGGACCACATCGTCCTCAACGAACATGCCTTCGGGCTCACCCAGCAGGAAATGGACATCCTCATTGAGGAAATCTACGAGCGCACCAACCTGGAGCTGGACGAAAACGATGCGGACGTCCAGTCCATGCAGGCCCGCCTGGACCAGCTGGCAGCAGAAGTGGCCGCCCTCCGTGCTGGAATGGCGGCCACTTCGGACAGTACTACCGTTACTGGCAACTAGATAACTTTCAGTTCCTTACCCACCTTCACAAAGGCGGCAACGGCTTTGTCCAGGTGCTCCTTCTCGTGGGCGGCGGACAGCTGCACGCGGATGCGCGCCTGGCCCTTGGGCACCACGGGATAGTAGAAACCGGTGACGAAGATGCCCTCCTGGGCCATCTTGGCGGCGAACTTCTGCGACAGCGGGGCGTCGTACAGCATGACGGCGCAGATGGCGCTCTGGGTGGGCTTGATGTCAAAGCCGGCGGCCAGCATCTTGTCCCGGAAATAGTCTACGTTGGCCTGCAGCTTGTCGTGCAGGGCATTGCTTTCCTTGAGCATCTTGAACATTTCCAGGGCGGCGCCTGCCACCATGGGCGGGATGGAGTTGGAGAACAGGTACGGACGGCTGCGCTGGCGCAGCATGTCGATGATTTCCTTGCGGCCGGTGGTGAAACCGCCCACGGCGCCGCCAAAGGCCTTGCCGAGGGTTCCGGTGAAAATGTCGATGCGGCCGTAGCAGCCGAACTGCTCCGCCACGCCGTGTCCGGTGGGGCCTACCACGCCGGCGCTGTGGCTTTCGTCCACCATGACCATGGCGTCGTATTTCTCCGCCAGAGAGCAGATCTTGTCCATGGGCGCCACGTTGCCGTCCATGGAGAACACGCCGTCCGTGACGATGATGCGGAAGCGGCAGGCCTGCGCCTCCTGGAGCTTGGCTTCCAGGTCTGCCATGTCTGCGTTGGCATAGCGGAAGCGCTGGGCCTTGCAAAGGCGCACGCCGTCAATGATGGAGGCATGGTTCAGGGAGTCCGAAATGATGGCGTCCTCCGCGGTGAAAAGGGGTTCGAACACACCGCCGTTGGCGTCGAAGCAGGCGGCATAGAGGATGGCGTCCTCCGTATGGAAATAGTCCGCGATGGCTTTTTCCAGCTGCTTGTGGATATCCTGCGTGCCGCAGATGAAGCGGACCGAAGACATCCCGTAGCCGCGCTCCTTCATGGTGCGGACGGCAGCCTCTACCAGGCGGGGGCTGTCGGCCAGGCCAAGATAGTTGTTGGCGCAGAAGTTGAGGGCCTTGCTGCCGTCCTCCAGGGTGATTTCCGCGCTCTGGGGGCTGGCGATGTTGCGTTCTTTCTTGTAGAGACCGGCTTCTTCGATGGCTTTGAGCTCATCTTGCAGGTGTTTCTGAAATATTCCGTACATAATTATATGGGTTAGTCTTGTTTCTGCTTTCAAATTTAACCATTTTATCTTGAAAATGTACGCAAAATATCATAAATTTGCACTGATAAACTGATAACCGATACTTATGAAGAATATACTGGTCATTGGCTCCACCGGGCAGATCGGGTCCGAGCTCACCATGAAACTCCGCCGGGAAGTGCCCGGCAGCACCGTAGTAGCCGGGTATATCCCCGGCGCGGAACCCAAAGGAGAGCTCCTGGAAAGCGGCCCTTCGGCCATTGCGGACGTCCGGGACGCCGCCGGCCTCGCTTCCATCGTCACGGAATACAAGATAGACACCATCTACAACCTGGCGGCGCTGCTGTCGGCCGTAGCGGAGCGAAAACCGCTCCTTGCGTGGGACATCCAGATGAACGGCCTGCTGAACATCCTGGAGATTGCCCGGGAGAAAGGCTGCGCGGTGTTCACCCCCTCCTCCATCGGCTCCTTCGGCCCGGAGACCCCGCATGTGGGCACCCCGCAGGACACCATCCAGCGCCCCCGCTCCATGTACGGGGTCACCAAGGTGGCCACGGAACTGCTCAGCGACTATTATTTCCATAAATATGGTGTGGACACCCGCTCGGTACGCTTCCCCGGCCTCATCTCCTACACCACCCTGCCCGGCGGCGGCACCACGGACTATGCCGTGGAGGTGTACTATTCCGCCGTCAAGGGAGAGGAATTCGTCTGCCCCATCGCCCCGGGCACGTTCATGGACATGATGTACATGCCGGATGCGCTGCACGCCGCCATCCAGCTCATGGACGCGGACCCTTCGCGCCTGAAGCACCGCAATTCGTTCAACATCGCTTCCATGAGCTTCGAGCCGGAGCAGATCTTTGCCAAAATCCGGGAATACATCCCCGGCCTCAGGGTCCGCTACGAGGTGGATCCGGTACGCCAGGCCATCGCCACCTCCTGGCCGGACAGCATGGACGACAGCTGCGCCCGCACCGAATGGGACTGGCGCCCGCACTACGACATGGACAGCATGACGCAGGACATGATCAAGAACCTGAAGATCAAACTGGGCTGCTAAAAAGTCCCTTCCCATCGCCCCAGAAGCGCAAATGCTTACAGTTTTTAAGCGTTTGCGCTTTTTCTTTTACAATTTTTCACATTCGCCCTTTTTGCTTCGTAAAAATTGATGCAAAATGGCGTTTTTGGGGTCAAAAAAGCATCCGAAACCCTGTGAAACGAAATGATTTCCGAGCAAAACACACTAATAACCAATGAATTACGGAAATTCTTAAAAATTTTTGTTAAAAATCTTTTGAAAAAATTTGCAAAATCAAAAATTTGCCGTACCTTTGTATCCGGATTGAGCAAGTGAGGTTCTCTCACCCCATCAATCTATTGGTTATTAGTTTTAGTGTTATTAATTATGTGGTTAGTAAGAGCGTTCGCCTGGGAAGGCCAACGCTTTTTTCTTTTATTGGGGTGAAAATTTTGGAGATTCCGAAAAAGGTGCTATCTTTGCATTCCCAAAACGGTACTATGGCCGAGTGGTTAGGCACAGGTCTGCAAAACCTGCTACAGCGGTTCGATTCCGCTTGGTACCTCCAATAAAGCCACTGGACGTGCTCCAGGGGCTTTTTTATTGTTCCTTCTTCTTGCCGAAGATGACGAATTCGCCCATGAAGAAGTTGAAGATGCCGGAAAAGCACATGCCAATCAGGTTGCACAGGACGGGCTCGCCGCTCCAGTCCTGGAGCCAGCCCTGGGACTGGAAGAGGAAATGGAAGCCCTGCATGGCCAGGAGCTTGAGGAGGTACGCTCCCACGCAGGCGGCGTTGTAGCCCCCGAAATGGCGCCAGAACGAACGGGCGCTGCGCACGGAGATGCGCTCTTTCCAGACAAAGAAATAGGCAATGACAAAATTGGCGAACGCCGACACCTCGAACGAGATGGTGGGGGCCACCCAGTAGCTGCCCCAGTAGCTGCCGGCGAACACGAAAGTGGCCAGCACCCAGTGGAGGGCCAGGTCCACCACCGTGCCCACGCTGCTCGTGACGCTGAAGGCCACGAACTTGGTCATTATTTCCTTCCAGGTCCTCATCATGGAAAATGGGCTGCAAATTTACGAAAGATTTTGTGATTGTCGCAAAAAATGGCTATTTTAGCATTCCGAAAGACGCTTTTTCGCGATGAAACCCATCATCCAGCCCATAGACAGGGAAGCCCTCAAGGCGGAACTCAATCCGCAGACTCTCCTCCGCACCTCCAACAAGGCCGGCAACGAACTCTATATCGTAGGACCGGAGGCCGTGCATGTCATCCGGGAAATCGGCCGTCTCCGGGAAATTGCCTTCCGGAACGACGGAGGCGGCACCGGGGAGCCGCTGGACATCGACAAGTTCGACACAGACCCGGCCTATGGCTATAAGCAGCTGGTGCTGTGGGACCCGGATGCGCAGGAAATCATCGGCGGGTACCGTTTCTGCCTCTGCGAAGACGCCGTTTTTGACCGGGAAGGCCAGCCCATCCTCACCTCGTCCCACATGTTCCGCTTCTCCAAGCGTTTCATCAAGGACTACCTGCCGCACACCATTGAGTTGGGCCGCTCGTTCGTGTCGGTGGAATACCAGAGCTCCAAGGCCGGCGCCAAGAGCCTCTTCGCGCTGGACAACCTGTTCGACGGCCTGGTGGCCCTGGGCATCCTCTACCGGAAACAGGTGCGCTACTTCTTCGGGAAAGCCACCATCTATCCGGACTATCCGGCGGAGGCGCGGGAGCTCATCATGGTGTTCATGGGCAAGTACTTCGGCAAGGAAAAGCGCCTCTTGAAAATCCGCAAGGAAGTGAAAGTCAAGAACAAAAGCCGCTACCAGAAGCTTTTCAAGGGACTGGATTTCAAGGAGGGCTACCGCGTGCTCAAGGCGGAGGTGTCACGCCTCGGGGTCTTCGTGCCCCCGCTCATCAACACCTACATCAACCTCTCCCCCACCATGCGCTACTTCGGGACGGGCATCAACGATGAATTCGCAGACGTGTACGACTCCGGCATGCTCATCGACTATGAAGACCTGTATCCGGAAAAGCGCAAGCGCCACGCAGACAGTTTCCTGCAGCTGGGCTGGCAGGAGGTGCGGAAGATTTTCCGCCGCTTCCAGCGGAAAAAATAGCCCTCACCGGGCCACGGTGACGTGGAAGCAGTTCTGCTTCTTCTCGTATTTGACGTAACAGACCCCCTTTTGGTCGTGCAGGTCCTTGAGCACCTGGCCCAGGACGGCGCGGAGGTACTCCGGCGGCACGTCTTCGTACGGCCGTCCGCGGAGTTCCGGCACCTTCACGTAGCGCCAGTAGGAAAGGTCGAAGGTGGTGCCGTAACGGTGGGTGGAATTCTCCGAAGCATTGATATTGCCCCCTTTGCGGAGGCGCGCCACATCGGCCTCCGTGCGGAGGACGGAGGTCACCACCAGCTTGTTGGGATTGAGGCCCTTGGCCGCCAGGGAATCCTGGAAATGCCGGCCGATGCTGTCCAGCAGGTCCCGCGCCGAAGGGATGAGGTAAGGGATACTGTGCGTGAGGGAATCCACCACGTAAGTGTCTGTGTCTTCTATCTTTACGAGCTTTGTTTTGAGCGCTTCCGCCGCCTCCCGGTCCGCCACCGGAGGGACGCCCAGCGCCTGGGCCGCCTGCAGCTGCACGTCGTTGAGGTCGTTGAATTCCCGGGCGAACTTGACGTCGTAGATACGGACGGGATGATTCTCGATGGGGCCGAGCGCCAGCCAGCGCTTTTCCCGCACATGGTCCCGGATGCTGACGTAGGCCCAGGACAGCAGGCCGATGGCAAGAAGGGCTCCTATGCCGATGATCCATTTTTTCATGGCCCAAATGTAAGCATTTGCGCGCAAAAAACCATCCCCCCGGCCTCCCGAAGTAAAAAAATCCGGAAAAGTCCCAATTCTCCCGCGCACGCGCTTGTAGATTTAAGAAATTCGCCGTATTTTTGTATTCTATGCACAAGAGGCTATGGTTCATATTTATCCTTTCCCTGATCAGCTGGACGCTGGCGGCCCAGTCCACCAGGGTGCGCGGCGTGGTGCGGGATGCGGAGACCGGAGAGCCTCTTCCCTTTGCCGGCGTCTATTTTGACGGAACCACCATCGGCATCTCCACAGACCTGGAGGGCCGCTACAGCCTGGAAACCCGTTCGCCGGAAGCCAAGGTCCTCACGGCGCAGCTGCTGGGCTATGAAAGCAGCTCGGCCCCCGTCACAAAAGGGGCCTTCACGGAACTGGATTTCCTGCTCAAGCCGGACGTCCATTACCTGGAAGCGGCCCTGGTGCGGCCGGACGACCGCTACATCAAGTCCATCCTCCGCCGGCTGGACGCCAGCCTGGACGTCAACAACCCGGACAATGCGCCGGACTGGCATGCCGAGCTCTACAGCAAGATCGAGATGGACGTCACCAATGCGGAAGACCTGCTGTCACTGGGCATCCTGGACCGCAATATCGGCTTTGTGCGGCAGTACGCAGACACATCGGCCATCACCGGCAAGGCCTACATCCCCGCCATGATTTCGGAGACCCTTTCGGAAATCTACCATTCCAAAGACCCCGAATTCCGGCGGGAAATCATGCGCGCCAACCGCATTTCGGGCGTGCGGGCCGACAATTTCATGCGCCAGTTCACGGGCTCTTACCTGCTGAACACCAATTTCTTCAAGCGGAGCATCGGGGTGTTCAACCTGGACATCCCCAATCCGGCGGCCTCTTCGTCCAATATCTTCTACAACTACTTCCTGGTGGACAGCCTGCAGGTGGAAGGCCGCAAGACCTATGTCCTCCGCTTCCATCCCAAAAAGCTGGTCACCTCGCCCACCCTGGACGGGGAAATGCATATTGACGCAGAAGACTTCGGCATCCAGTCGGTGCACGCGCAGCTGTCCACCGCCTCCAACGTGAACTGGATCCGGCACATCAACGTGGACATTGAAAACCGGCGCCTGCCGGACGGCCGCTGGTTCTTTGGGGACGAGCGCCTCTTCATCGACTTCTCCATCTCCGTGAGCGATTCCTCCAGAATCATCTCTTTCCTCGGGAACCGCCAGATCAGTTACCGGGAGCCGGTGTTCGAACCCACGCAGGCTCCGGAGGTGCTGGACACCCGGAATCCGGTGGTCATGCGGGACGTCACCCAGGGAGACCCTGCTTTCTGGGAGAGCGTCCGCCCGTTCCCGCTCACGGAACGCGAACAGGGCATCTACCAGATGGTGGACAAAATCCAGCAGGGAGGCTTCTACAAGACCACGTACTTCCTGGCCAAGGCGCTCTTCCAGGGCTATGCGGAAATCAAGCCCCTGCGCTTCGAGATAGGTCCCATCACCCGTATGTTCATCAAGAACGACACGGAGGGCATCCGGCTCCAGCTGGGCGGCCGCACGCGCCGGGAACTGACGGAGCGCTTCCGGCTGGGCGGCTACGGGGCCTACGGATTCACGGACAAGGAATGGAAATGGGGCGGCACGGCAGAAATCATGATCGGGCGGGAAAGCACCCGCAAGCTCACCCTCACCGCCCGCAAGGACTTCGTGCAGCTGGGAAGCGGCTCCGGCGCTTTTGCCCAGCAGAATATCTTCTCCTCCATCTTTTCCCGCTCGCATGCAGACCGCCAGAGCATGGTGCGCTCGTTCAAGGCGCATTACGACCATGAGTTCAGCCCCAACGTCAACGGCTTCCTGGAGTGGGAGACCTACCGCATCTGGAGCAATCCCTCGGTCCCCTTCTTCCTGCCCGGCAGCACGCCGGAGCATCCTTTGGAGCTCGACAGCTTCTCGGCCAACATCGCCCGGGCGCAGCTGCGTTTCTCCTGGCAGGAGCGCGTGAACCGCGGTCCCTTCGACAAATACTACATCTTCACCAAGTACCCCGTCCTCTACCTGACGGGCACCAAGGGCTTCGGCGGCATCACCAAGGACGACTATCCTTTCTGGATGCTGGACGGCGCCCTCATCTGGAACTCCCCTTCCAATGCCCTCGGCTTCGGCCTCCTCACGCTGGAAGGCGGCTATATCTGGGGCAGCGTACCCTACCCCATGCTCAAGCTCCACGCCGGCAACCAGACCTATTTCCTGGACCGCTCGGCCTGCGCCACCATGAACTATTACGAGTTCGCGTCGGACCGCTGGGCCGCCGTGTTCTACGAGCATAACTTCAACGGCTTCTTCCTGGGCAAGATTCCGCTCATCAAGAAACTGGACCTCCGGGAGATTGTGTCGGCCCGGTGCATCTGGGGAACCATCAGCCCCGCCAACAGCAAGAACGCCCCCCTGCAGCTGCCGGAAGGCACCCATAGCCTGGAAAAGCCGTTCGTGGAAGTGGGGGTGGGCCTCTCCAACATCCTCCGCGTAATCCGCGTCGACTGCTTCTGGCGCCTCACCCATCGCGTGGAGGACGACCCTAAACGCAATTTCTGTGTCAATGTCGGTTTCGACGTAGCCTTCTGAACCATGAAAGTTTCTGTCCACACAATCTCTTACGAAGGCTATACGGAGGCCCATGACTTCGACTCCTTCAAAGTGCCCTATTTCACCTTCGGCTATCTCATGGAAGGGGAAGTGCTGGTAGAGGTGGACGGCAAGAATGTGCTGCTGCGCCCCGGCCAGTTCATCCTGGTACCGGAAAACAAGCTCCTGGTCCTCAAGCACTGCAATGCCTGCAAGGGTTTTGACGGCAGTTTCTCGCTGGACTTTCTCAAAGACGCGTCGTTCCAGGTGCTGCGCTCCTCGGAACCCATCCTGCAGAGTTTCTGGTTCGACGACGCCGTCTTCATAGGCGCGCTCCTCCAGCGTATGGTCACGGCTTTTGAAGACAAGGACAAGGCTTTCCTGCAGAGCGCCATCGACCTCATCCTGGGCCAGCTCCGCCTGGGGAGCAAGGTGGCTGCGGTGCCGGAGAAATTCCTCCAGCTGGTCTTCCAGCGGGACGCAACGCCCTACTCGGTGTCGGAATATGCGGAAATGCTGCAGGTGACCCCCAACTACCTCAACAAGACGGTGAAGGCCCATACGCACCGCACCGCCATCGACTGGATTGAAATTGCCCGCATCAACCTGGCCAAGCTCCTCCTCAAAGACCCTTCCATCCCCATCAACGACATAGCCGGACGGACGGGTCTCCCGGACCAGTCCTATTTTTCACGCTTTTTCAAGAAGAAGACGGGGATGACCCCCTCGGAATTCCGGAATTCCCGTTAAGGCCTACGTAAGGTATTTGCCGTGACAATGGCTGTAGCGGAGGCCGCTGCCGCAGGGGCAGGGGTCTGAAGGCGCCACATGCGGGATGGCGAACCCCACGGGAATGCGCGGGTCTCCCGTTTCGCCGGCAAAACCGGCCGACACTTCCGGTTCCGGCAGGGTCCATTGCGGGTAGCTCCCTTCCGGCTGCTCCGCATTTTCCGGTGCCGGCGGCACGGTTTTCCAGGCCTCCCAGTCTGCCTGGAGCATCTTTTTCTCCGCTGCGCTGAAACCGCAGAGGCTCCATTTGGGGATGCTGTCCGCATAGCGGCTCACAATCTCCGTGCAGGCCAGCCAGCTGCTGTCGTCCAGTTCCGGACACAGCGGGCTGTCCATGAGCGGCTGGAACAGGGCGTCGTTCTGCTGCGCCGTGTACTGGGCTTCCATCCAGGTGTCGTGGATGGCTTTCACAACGTCGTAGCCCTCATACCCCAGGCGGCGGTACATCTGCTCCAGGCGCATGCCTTCCGGGGTTTTGAGGCCGATGGTGAAGTAGGGGGCGCCGGCCCCCGCCTCCCGCGCCTCCTGGGCGCTGAAAGGCTTGAAACGGCTCTGTTTCAGTTCTTCCCGCTGGGTGAACACCTCTTCCACATTTTCCACGCAGGGAGAGCACACATAGTCTCCCCAGCGGTCTGTGTAGCGGTAGAGCTTGACCAGCGGGCTCTGGTGGAGCATGCGGGTGAGCGGCTTGAGGTCTGCCCCGTATTGCCGCTCATACCAGTCCATCATGAGGTCTACGAAACGGTCTGTGGGAAGAATCCCGTAGAGGTTGAGATACCCCAGGCCCACGCGTTCCACCTCGAACTGGCCGCTCTTTTCTCCGTTGCGGATGACTTTCTCTATGTCCGGCGCCACAATGTCGTAGAGCTCCCGGCTGATCCACACTTTGTGGAAATGCTCGTCTGAGTCGTCGTACTCCAGGAGGCCGGTCACTTCCAGCAGCGAAGGATAATCTGCAAAGTCTTGGTACTGAACTTTTTCAGGACCAGCATGCACCAATTCCCGCAGCAAGCGCACGTCCCGTTCCATGAGATGGGACATCCACCTGCGCGGTTCCCCGCGCAGGTAGCTGTCCATCTGATCCACCAGCTGGGACTTCCTCAGGCGGGGACTGAGCTCGTTCCCCAGGATGTTCCCGAGGTCTTGCAGCTCCACTTTCTGGAAGCCGTCCAGCAGGTTATGAAGGGTTCTTGCCATGGAAGGCGCAAAGTTAGCAATTATTCTTGATAAACAAGAATGGGGTTACGCGCCGCGGTGGTTTCGTCGGGGCGGGAAATGGGCGTATTGTGCGGGGCTTCGTGGAGGATGTTGGGATCCTCGGCCGCCTCCGCGGCAATCTTCCGCATGACCTCGATGAACGCGTCGATGGTTTCCTTGCTCTCCGTCTCCGTGGGCTCGATCATGAGCGCCTGGTGGAACAGCAGCGGGAAATAGATGGTGGGCGCGTGGAAACCGTAGTCCAGCAGGCGCTTGGCCACATCCAGGGTGGTGGCGCCGGGAACATCGTCGTGCGCGCCGTCGTTCACCAGGCCGTCGAAGACGAACTCATGCTTGCACACTCCCTCGATGGGAAGCTTGTACACATCCTTCAAGCATTCCTTGATGTAATTGGCGCTAAGCACCGAATACTGACCTACTTTGCGGATGTTCTGCCTGCCCAGCGAAAGGATGTATGCATAGGCCCGGAGAATGACCCCGAAGTTGCCGTGGAAGCCGCTGACGCGAAGGTCCGGCACACAGTCTTCCAGGTGCTTGGCAAAGCCTACGGGGCCGCTGCCGGGACCGCCTCCGCCATGGGGGGTGGAGAAGGTCTTGTGCAGGTTCAGGTGCATGATGTCAAAGCCCATGTCGCCCGGACGGACCACGCCCATGAGCGGGTTCATGTTGGCCCCGTCGTAATAGAGCAGGCCGCCCGCCTCGTGGACCAGTTTGGCGATGGTCTTGATTTCCGTCTCGAAGAGGCCCAGGGTGTTGGGGTTCGTCATCATGATGCCGGCAATCTCGTCCGAAAGGAGCGGCTTGAGGGCTTCCACGTCTATGCGGCCGTTGGCGAGCGACTTCACCTCCACCACTTCCAGGCCGCAGACGGCCGCCGAAGCAGGATTGGTGCCGTGCGCGCTGTCCGGCACAATGACCTTGGTGCGCTTGAGGTCTCCCCGGTTCAGGTGATACTGGCGCATAATCATGAGGCCGGTGAGTTCGCCGTGGGCGCCGGCGCAAGGGTCGAAGGTGAACCCGTACATGCCGGTAATGGCGGCAAGGCACTTGTTCATCTCCTGGTACACCTTGAGGGCCCCCTTGGTGAGGCCGGCGTGCATGAGCGGATGAAGGCCTGCAAAGCCCTGTAGGCCAGCCATTTCCTCATTGATCTTGGGGTTGTACTTCATGGTGCAGGAGCCGAGCGGATAGAAGCCCGTATCCACGCCGAAGTTCATCTGGGAGAGGTTGGTGTAGTGCCGCACCACGTCCGGTTCGGACACCTGCGGCAGGGGTAGCGGAGACTCGCGGCGGAGCGCCTGCGGCAGCTCCGGGGCAGCCGGGAACGGATTCGCCGGCAGGGAGAAACCCGTACGGCCTTCCTTGGAAAGCTCAAAAATCAGTTTGTCGTAGTACTTCATGGCTTATCCCTCCTTCACAATCTTGACCAGCCGGTCGATTTCCGCTTTCGTGCGCTTTTCCGTGACGCAGAAACTCACATAGCCCTCTTCCGTATCCAGGGCGGCGAAGAATCCCGCTTCCTCCAGCCGTTTCTGCAGGAGGCCGGGGAACTGCCGGGGCTTGAGGACGAACTCCTTGAGGAAAGGCTTTCCGGGGAAGACGTCGTCAAACTGCCCGGTGGCGAGGAGCTGCTCCTTCAGGTAGTGGGCGCCGTCTGCGCTGAGACGGTTCACTTCCTTCAGGCCTTCCGGCCCCATGAGCGAGAGGTAGATGGTGACCCAGAGGGCCATGAGGCTCTCGTTGGAGCAGATGTTGGACGTGGCTTTTTCGCGCTTGATATGCTGCTCGCGGGCCTGCAGGGTAAGGACGAACACGCGGCGGCCGTCTTTGTCCACCGTCTGTCCCACAATGCGGCCGGGCATCTTGCGCATGTGCTCTTTCTTCACGGTCATGAAGCCCACGTACGGGCCGCCGTAGCAGAGCGGAAGGCCCAGGGACTGGCCGTCGCCCACGGCAATGTCCGCTCCCCATTCTCCGGGAGTTTTCACCACCGCCAGGGTGCTGGGGTCGCAGTATTCCACCAGGATGCCCTTCCGGGCATGGATGGCGTCTGCAAAACCGGTATGGTCCTCCACGATGCCGTAGCGGTTGACGGACGGGACGATGACCCCCGCCACATCTTCCTTCTCCAGTTCCTTTTCCAGACCGGAGAGGCTGGTCTGGCCCTCAAGGACAGGGACATAGCCAATCTCCACGCCGTGGAAGCGGGCATAGGTCTCCACCACCTTGATGACGTGGGGCAGGAGGGCCTTCGAGAGCAGGACGCGGTTTTTCTTCCGGGCGATGGACACGGCCATCTTCATGGCCTCGGCGGCGGCGGTGGGGCCGTCGTACATGGAGGCGTTGGAGACGTCCAGGCCGGTGAGCATGCACATCATGCTCTGATACTCAAAGATATAACGCAGCGTTCCCTGCGAAATCTCGCACTGGTAAGGGGTGTAGGCCGTCAGGAATTCCGAACGGGAGCACAGGTAAGGAATGACCGCCGGGGTATAATGGTCGTAGGCACCGGCGCCCACGAACACCTTGAGCCGGGCGTTCATCGCCTCCAGCGAGGCGAAGTAGTCGCGGATTTCCTGCTCGGACAGGGCGTCCGGGAGGGCATAGGCACCCTTTTTCAGGAATTCGGCGGGAACGTCGCTGTAGAGGTCCTCCAGCTTCTTCACGCCGATCCGGTCCAGCATGGACTGGATATCCGCCTGGGTATGAGGTAAATAAGCGAGTTCGGCCATGGCTTATTCGCCAATCATGTCTTTATAGGCGGCGGCGCTCATGAGCGCGTCCACCTGCGAAGGGGTGGAAAGGGCCACCTTGATGATCCAGGCGCCATAGGCGTCTTCATTCACCTTTTCGGGATTGTCGAACAGGGCGGCATTGACCGAAAGCACCGTACCGGAGACCGGGCTGATGAGTTCGGAAGAGGCCTTCACGCTTTCCAGGGCGCCGAATTCCTCGCCGGCCAGCACGTCGTCTCCTTCCTCGGGCATATCCACATACGTGATATCTCCCATTTCCTTCTGGGCAAAGTCCGTTACGCCGATGTAGGCAACGTCGCCTTCTACTCTTACCCACTCGTGGGATTCGGAATACTTGAGTTCAGATAAAATCTTGGACATAGTGTTTGTTTGTTATAGGGTTAGTTGATTATTTCTTGTAATTGGTCTGGTAGAAACGCTTCTTGACCACCTTGCCGGGGAAGACGCGCTTGCGGATGCGGACGCAGAGCGGGGTGTCCAGGGCGGCGAAGGCTTTGTCCACGAGGGCGAAGCAGACGCTCTTGTCCAGCGAGATGGAATGGTAGCCGGTGGTGACCACTCCCACCTCTTCGCCTTCCGCGGTTTCCACGGGATAGCCGGCGCGCGGGATGGCGTTGTCTTCCAGTTCAATGCCCACAAGCTTCCGCTGCAGTTCCCCGCCCTTCTGGGCCAGGAGCGCTTCCTTGCCGATGAAATCCTTGTCGTACTTGCAGAACATGCCGAGACCCGCCATCACAGGGCTGATTTCCGGGCTGAGTTCGTCCCCGTAGAGCGGGAGGCCCGCCTCGAAGCGGAGGGTGTCCCGGCAGCCGAGGCCGCAGGGCTGGACGCCGGCCTTGAGGAGCCGGTCCCAAATCTCCACCGTATTCTCCGGGGTGGTATACAGTTCGAAGCCGTCTTCCCCGGTGTAGCCGGTACGGCTGAGAATGAGGCGTTTGCCGTTGTAAAGGACGTCGCAGAAGGTATAGAAGCCCAGTTCGGCCGCTTCCTTATAGCCCAGCACCTCCATGACGGTCTTTTCCGCCTCGGGCCCCTGGACGGCAATCTGCCCCCACCCGGGCGAAGCGTTGCAGACTTTGCAGTCAAAGCCTTTGGCATGCTCCTCGATCCAGGCAAAATCCTTGTCGATATTGGCGGCGTTCACCACCAGGAGGAAATGGTCCTTCTGGAACTCGCGGTACACCAGGAGGTCGTCCACCGTACCGCCATTGGGATAGCACATCATGCCGTAGAGCACCTTTCCAGGCTCGAAACCGCGGATTTCGTTGGTGAAGATGTGGTTGACGAAGGCTTCCGCCTCCGGACCTTCCACGAAGATCTCTCCCATGTGCGACACGTCGAACATGCCCACATGCTGGCGGACGGCCAGATGCTCCACCGTAATGCTGTTATACTGGATGGGCATCATGAAGCCCGCGAAGGGGCTCATCTTGGCCTGGAGGGCCACATGAGCGTCGTACAGACAAGTCCGCTGGAGTTCAGCCGGTTGGTTCTGGATGTCTGACATAGTTAAAGCGTTACTTTTAAATGGTTAATTAAAAATGTTTATATTCTGTTCGTTAAATATGCCGTATAGTTCAATGTTCGTCTCTTTGTTGATGCGCAGGTCCTCTGCCGTAGCGCCCTTCCCGGGGGCCAATTCCCCGCAAATGTCCACCGCCGCAAGGAGCACACCGCTTTCCCGTACCTGACGAAGAAGGCCTTTCACACGCTCCAGGCTGTAGCTGCCCTGCGACCAGTCTGTCCGGGCCCATCGCAGGTCCAGGATGTCCTTGTCCAGCGATACATACACCCGCTCCCCTTTCCGCGCTTCCAGCCATGCCCTGAGCCGCTCCTCCGCCGGCGCTTCCTCTTCCGCCCGGCCGGTCCTTTCCTCCCGGTTCTCTTCCGGGCCAAGGGAAAGGACGCTCCGCAGCTGCGGGCAGCGTTCCCGGAGCTCTTTCACCCAGCTTCCGCAGCTGAGCACCTCTTCCCCGAACAGCGGCGGCTGGTCGTCCGGATGATGGTCCAGGAGGAGGAGGTGGAAAGGCTCCTTTTCCCGCATGGCCAGGAGGTAACTCATGTAGTGGTAGTCCCCGCTGTCCACCCACCTGAGGCGGGGCAGTTCCCCCGCCAGCAGCGCGTCTAATTTCCCTTGCGCCTCCCGGTCGCAATAGCAGCAGGTACCCTCTATTTCCGAGGCGTCTGCGAGGACCACGTCCGCGCCCTGCGCCTCCAGCCACGGGACCCAGCCCTGTGCGGAGTAGGTGCCCGAAAAACTGAGGACCAACACCATCTGTTTCATCTTTCAAAGATAGTAATTTTCCATGAGAGTACGAAATTTCGCGGGGAGATAGTGACTTCTATCGCTTTTTTATTTAATCCACTGATTATAAGTTTACAAAACAATTATGTTTTTAAGTATAACAAAATTGTTAATATCGCCGTACGATAAAAACACAGGCGAATCCCTTCTTCCGGGACCCGCCTGTTGTTCTTCCGGGAACGCCCGGATGGGCATGCCGGGCGCAGCGAAGAAGCGCTGTTTACACCAGTGAAAGCGCCACCTCCATCATGTTGGTGAAGGAAGTCTGGCGCTGCTGAGAGGTGGTGATTTCGCCCGTGAGGATATGGTCCGAAATGGTGAGGATTCCGAGCGCGCGGTTGCCGCTCCGGGCCGCGTTCATATAGAGCGCCGCCACCTCCATCTCCACCGCCAGGACGCCCATGGCGATCCATCTTTCCGTGCGGGGGTTCTCCCGGTAGAAGACATCGGACGACAGGACATTGCCCACCATGTAATGGCAGCCTTTTGCCTCGCAGGCATCCGCCGCCCGGCGGAGCAGCTGAAAGTCTGCGATGGGCGCGAAAACGCCCCCGAGTTCGTACTGGTCTCCGTAGTTGGAGTCTGTGCAGGCGCCTTCCGCCACCACGATGTCTCCCAGGTGGAGGTCTTTGTGATAGGCGCCGGCCGAGCCCACCCGGATGATGGTCTTGACCCCGTAGAAGTGGTAAAGTTCATAGGTATAGAGGCCGATGGAGGGCATGCCCATGCCATGGCCCATCATGCTCACCTTTTTGCCTTTGTAGGTGCCGGTATAGCCCAGCATGCCCCTCACGCCGTTGAACAGCACGGGGTTCTCCAGATAGGTCTCCGCCATGAATTTGACCCGGAGCGGGTCTCCGGCCATGATGACCGTTTCGGCAATCTCGCCGTATTGGGCCCCGATATGGGGCGTAGGTGTATTAGCCATAGTATCAGTGGTTTTTGCAAAGATAACACTTTGCGCCGATTCCGCAAAACGGGGAAAGGAAAGCCCGCGAGGCGCTTAGTACCAGATGGCGAAATGCCCGGGACAGACGCCCGCCGTGACGGTCCACGCCTTCTTCCCCGCCTGGTAGAGGCTCAGGCTGCCGGGGTTGAAATAGTCCCCTGCATCGCCCAGGAGGAAGCTTCCGCTCTCCACAAAGAGGCTGTAGGGCGTAGTGACGGCGGAAAAGTCCATCAGGACGGCCGACGGGGATATGCCTCCGGTGCAGCTGTATGCCTTCCAGGTCTTGGGAGCCTCCCAGTCGAACTCTTCCTCCGCCCCGATCCAGTAGAGGGTGGCGCCGGACAGGGCCGCCACGCTCACATAGTCCGCAATATGCGACACCTCGCCGGCGGCGTCCAGCCTGTAGAGGCCGGAATGGATGCTCCAGTAGTCTCCGAGGGAGGTCACATAGACCCCGCCCAGCGGATCCGCAAAGACACTCTTCAGGTTCACCTGCACTTCCACCGTCTTCTCCAGCTGGAAAGTCTTTGTGTCGATGATGCTTACGCGGTTGTCGTACGCATAGTCCGGCGGCAGCTGGCTGGCAATTCCGCCGGAGTTGGCCACATACAGCTTACCGCCGCTGACGGCCACGCCTTCCGGTTGAAACCCTACTTCAATTGAACCTTCCAATTCCTTGCTTTTCAGACCGATGCGATATACTTGTCCTTTGGGATTCTTATAGTCCGTCAGGCTGTAGTTGCCACTGTCGTCATAACTGCCGGAGGCATAGGCGCCGGCCCAGGAGGAGACATAGGCATACTGCCCGTCGGTGGCTATGCAGCGCGGAGTGGGGACGGCGATGGCCGCCATCTCCGTCTCGTCCTTGGCGCTCACCACCTCCACGAGGCCGGAGTTGTTGATGACCATCCAGACTTCGTCCCCGATGACGAGAATGTCGTTCCCCACATCGCCGAGACCGGCCCCCGCCTCCGGATTCATTTTCCGGAAGGCGCCCGTCACATACGTGCCGTCTTCCAGGCGCAGGAAATCCAGGCTGGCGTTGTTGGCGCCCATGCCTCCTTCGTTGAGCAGAAAGATTTTCCGGGCATGCAGCCCCGCCAGGGCGCTCACGTCCACCTTTTCTCCGGTGAGTTCTGCATCTTTGTACACTTCCGGCACCGGAGGTTTCTGGCACGCCAGCACACATGCCAGCGCACATGCCAGCCATTTCAGTTTTTTCATAGTTATCGTTAATCTGTAAGTTTTCCAAGGGCTTCTTTCATGCGCCGGGCGGCTTCCACCAGGTTTTCGTCGGAGGTGGCGTAGGAGAGCCGGAGATAGCCCGGAGCGCCAAAGCCGTCTCCGCTCACCGTGGCCACGTGGCCCTCTTCCAGGAGGTACATGGCCATTTCCGAGGCATCGTGGATGACTTTTCCGCCATTTGCCTTGCCGAAAAAGCCGGCGCAGCGCGGGAAGAGGTAGAACGCCCCCTCCGGCTCATTCACTTCCAGCCCGGGGATTTCCCTGAGGAGCCCCACCAGGAGATTCCGCCGGCGAAGGAAAGCCAGGCGCATCTTTTCCACGCAGTCCTGCGGGCCGCTGAGCGCCGCTTCCGCCGCCTTCTGGCTGATGGTGCCCGCCCCGCTGGTATATTGCCCCTGAAGACGGCTGCAGGCCCCTACTATCCACCTGGGGGCCGCCAGGTAGCCAATCCTCCAGCCCGGCATGGCATAGGCCTTGGAGACGCCGTTGACAAGGACAGCGCGCTCCCGCATACCGGGAACGGAGGCGATGGAAGCATGCCCGCCCACGTAGTTGATGTGCTCGTAGATTTCGTCCGTAACGACAAAAAGGTCCTTGTGCCGGAGGATGACTTCCGCCAGGGCCTCCAGTTCCCCGCGGCTGTACACCGCTCCCGAGGGATTGCTGGGAGAGCAGAGAATCACGAGCCGGGTGCGGGGGGTGATGGCCGCTTCCAGCTGCTCCGACGTCATCTTGAAATGCTGGCCGATGGGCGCGTTCACATAGACCGGAACCCCGCCGGCGAGCCGCACCATCTGCGGATAGCTCACCCAGTAGGGCGCCGGGATGATGACCTCCTCCCCCGGACTCACCAGCGAGAGGACGGCGTTGCAGAGGCTTTGCTTGGCGCCGTTGGAGACGATAATCTCTTCCGGGGAATACTGCAGGCCATTCTCCCTGAGGAGTTTGGCGCTGATGGCCTTCCGGAGCGAAAGGTAGCCTGCCACGGGAGGATATTTGGAATAATTCTGGTCGATGGCCGCCTTGGCCGCTTCCTTGATATGCGCCGGCGTGTCAAAGTCCGGTTCGCCGATACTGAGGTTCACCACGTCGATGCCTTCCGCCGTCATTTCGTCGCACCGCTGGGACATGGCCAGGGTGGCCGACTGCGAAAGCCGTCCTACCGTGCTGGATATGGGATTGCTTGTCATGGTTCTTGATTTGGGTATCATTCTTTCCCGGTTCCGCGGGGCGGAAAAACGGGATGCTTACAGTTCCAGTTTGTAGACATTGGTCTGGTGCTGGCGGAAGCCGATGGCCTGATACAGGCGGTTGGCGGCTTCGCGGGAAGGACGGGACGTCAGGTGCAGCTCGATGGGAGAGAGTTCCCGCCGGGCATAGTCAAGGATGTGCTCCATCAGCCGCCGGCCGATGTGCTTTCCCTGCGCGGCCGGACTCACCACCACGTCTTCGACGCCCCCTTTCCGGCCCAGCGGATGGTGGGTGACGCAAAGGGTGGCCGTGCCGAGGATGCGGCCTTCCGGGGATTCCGTTTCCTCTACGGCCACGAAAAGGTGGGTGCCGGGATCCCGGACGGCCGCCTGCAGATCTTCCACCGTCACGGGGACGGTGCTGTCCAGGACGGCCATCAGCGACAGGAGCTCTTGGGCCGCCTGTCCGGAAAGAGCGTTCAATTCTTTGATAACCATACGCTTACTGCATCTGTCTCAGGCGGACATCCACACCGGGAAGAAGGCCCGGCAGTTCCCGGAGGTCCGTCTGGGAGAAGTGATACGGGATAAGTACCTTGGGGCGGAAGACCTGGGCGGCGCGCACGCACTGCTCCACGGTCATGGTATACGGCTGATTCACAGGGAGAAATGCCACGTCGATGTCTTTGAGCTCCGCCATTTCGGGAATGTCTTCCGTGTCTCCGGCAATGTAAATGCGAAGACCATCTATGTTGAGGACAAATCCGTTGTCCCGCCCCTTGGGGTGGAACTGCGTGCGGCCATCGGTGTAATTATAGGCAGGAACGGCTTCCAGTAGGATTTCCCCGGGGAGGGTGAGCCGGTCTCCGTTGGCCATGACAGTCCCGTAGCCCAGCATCTCTTCGCAGCGGGCGTTGGTAACCATCATGGTCCGTCCTTCTTCCGTGAGCGCGGCAATGGCTTCCTTGTCAAAGTGGTCTCCGTGCTCGTGGGTGACCAGGATGACATTTGCCTTGGGGAATTCCACGGCATAGTCCGTGGGCTTGCCGTAGCCGCCCACCGGGTCTACATGGAAAGTGAGGCCCTGGTATTTCAGCGCCAGGGTGCCGTGCTTGATAAGGGTGATGGCGACGGGAAGGCCCTTCTCCGTAAAAAAGGTCTCCACAGCATACTGGGTGACAGGCTGCTGAGCCTCGGTCCAGGCCAGGTAGCCGCCTTTGAGATTGGAGACGGTATAGCCCGCCTTAGTGAGCTTAGCGGCGGCTTCTGCGCTACGCCTGCCACTCCGGCAATAGACGGCCAGAGGCGTAGCCTTGGGGTAGGCGGCCTCCACCTTTTGCAGGAAATCTTCTGCATACCAGTCTATGCTGGAGGCCCAGGGAAGGTGCCCGGCCGCGTATTCATCGGCCGTGCGGACATCCAGGACGGCCACTTCCGGCTTGGCTATAAGCTCTTCAAAACCAGCTACATCCAAATTGACGAATCCCCCCTGCTGGCAAGAGACGAGGGAAAGGAGAAAAGTGATCAGTGACATGGTTCTCATATTAGGCACGAAGTTACGAAAAAAAGCAGGAGCTTCCTAAAAATCTTCCGCCAGCCGGCCGAAGTCGCTCCAGCCGCCCTGCATCTTGCCGTCGTGGCAGTCCAGGATGAATTTCTGGAGGAGCCGCTGCGCATAGTCCTCCCGCCGGGTGTTGTGGTAATGCTGGATGCGGTCCACCTTGATGCGCCGGTAGTTCTCCGGGAAAGCCCGGAAGTGCTTCCAGGCCTTTTTGTCCCTCCGGATGGCTTCCAGCACCCATTCTTCATAGACAAACAGCCCGGGGTCCAGGTTGGGAGCGGCCTGCAGACCCGCCGGCGTCATTTCGCCGGTCTTCACCAGCCGGCGGCAGCGGGCCAGGTTCTGCTCGCACCAGTTACTCCCCTTCCGGCGCGGGGTGAAATGCTGGACGGGCTTGCCGTCGTCTATCCGCTTCATGGTGCTGTCTATCCACCCGAAGCAGAGCGCCACTTCCACGGCATCGATATAGCGGACTACACCGGGACAGTCTGCCTGCGCCCGGTTGATGCGAAGCCAGAAATCGGAGACCCTGGTGTGGTTCTCCTGATACCAGCGGTAGAGCTCTTCCCGGCTCTGTATGTCCAGCAGGTTCGTTACTTCCATGGCAGCTATCCCAGCACTACATCCAGGACCATCATGAGGGCGAAACCCAGCGCGAAGCCTACGGTGCCGAGGAAAGGAATCAGGAGGGCGACAGGGTTCATCATGGCAGGGAAGGTTCACCCTCTGGACGAAGCTTTCTGGAAAGGAGCCAGCCCATGGCGCCGATGGCGATGGCCATGGCAAAGAGGACAGCCTCCGTGACGGCCACGCCTGCGGATTTGTTTAAAATGACCGCACAACCGTCTGCAAGGGCATGCAGGAGGATGGCCGCCGGGAAGAGCCAGAGCCATCGTCCCCCATTACGGACAGCCGTCCAGACCATCAGGGAAAGCCCCAGATGAAGGATGAGGGCCGATGCCCGCTCCCAGATGCCCAGGAGGTACACCCCGGCGCTTCCCGTCTGGAGCTGGGTGAAGACGGCCTGCAGCTGCTCCTTGGCTTCCCCGGGAGAGGAGGAAAGGAGCGTCTCTGCCTGTCCGGTGTTGATCATGGCGGCCATGGCCAGATTGGAAACCATGGCGAGCCCGTACACAATGAGCATTTCCGCACCGCCATGTCCTACGCCGTATGCAACGCCCGTAAGGGCCGCAGAAGGTTCTTTCTTCAGCAGGAATTGCATGGCGAGGAATCGGCCGGTTTCCTCGAAGAGGCCAGCGGCAAGGCCACCATAAAGTGCATAGTACCAGGTGTTTCCAATGATGGTGGACCCGTAGGGCCCTTTGAGGACCAGCTGATGCAGGAGGGCTTCCAGCACCAGGGCAAAGAGAATGAACGTGCCGGCGCCTATGAGGATGACGGCGGGCTTGACCTGGTACTTCCTGAACATCCACCAGCCCAGCAGGATGGGGACGGCGATGCCGACGAGCGCACACAGCGCCAGGACGACGAGGGTTGTGACCGGTACCATCTCCCTTTATCCGTAATATTCCTTGTACCACTCGGCAAAGTGCCTCAGGCCTTCGCGGAGCGTAATCCGGGGCGTAAAGCCAAAGTCCCTTTCCAGGGCCGAGGCGTCCGCATAGGTGGTAGGGACGTCTCCGGGCTGCATGGGGACGAGCTCCTTGTGGGCTTCGAAGTCATAACCGGCCGGCAGCACCCCGGCCCGGAGCAGCTCTTCCTGGAGGATGTTCACGAAGTCCAGCAGGTTCTCCGGCTGGCCGCCGCCGATGTTGTAGACTTTGTAGGGCGGGACGGGCAGGCCGTCCTCCCCTTTCCGGCGCTCCGGTGCCTTGGCCATCACGCGGACGATGCCTTCCACAATATCGTCCACATAGGTGAAATCCCGGCGGCAGTTGCCGTAGTTATAGATCTGGATGGTCTTGCCGGCCAGCAGCTTGTTGGTGAAGCCGAAGTAGGCCATGTCCGGCCGGCCGGCGGGGCCGTAGACCGTGAAAAAGCGAAGGCCGGTGGACGGGATGTCGTACAGTTTGGAGTAGCAGTGTGCCATGAGCTCGTTGCTCTTCTTGGTGGCCGCATAGAGGCTCACCGGATTGTCCACCCGGTCATCCGTGCTAAAAGGAACCTTCTTATTACCGCCATAAACGCTTGAGCTGGAGGCATATACCAAATGCTCCACGGGATGGTGCCGGCAAGCCTCCAGGATGTTGTAGAAGCCAATGATATTGCTTTCTATATAGACATCCGGATTGTCGATGCTGTAGCGGACCCCGGCCTGGGCGGCCAGGTTGACCACAATGTCAAACCGGTACTGAGCGAACAACTTGTCTATGAGCGCCTTGTCGGCAATGCTCCCCTTCACGAAAACATATTCTATCCCTTCCGGTTTTGCCTTATCCAGCTCCCGGAGCCGGTACTCCTTGAGCGAGGGATCGTAATAGTTGTTGAGGTTGTCGATGCCCACGATGACACCCTCGGTCATATCCTTGAAAAGGCGCCGGACCAGGTTGGAGCCGATGAATCCGGCACTGCCGGTAACGAGAATCTTTTTCATGCCTGTGCGTTATTTCCACAAATATACCAATTATTCCGCAAATCTCTAAGAAACTGCGTATCTTTGCAAGGATGAAACGGGAAGAACAAATAGCGCGCGTCACGCTGGCCGGAAGCGTTGTGAACCTGCTGCTGGTGGGCCTCAAGGCCGTCGCCGGGGTGGCCGGACACAGCGCCGCCATGGTGTCGGACGCCGTGCACTCGCTGTCGGACTTTGTCACCGACATCGTCGTTCTGGTGTTCGTGCGGGTGAGCGCCAAGCCGCAGGATGCGGGGCACGATTACGGGCATGGCAAGTACGAGACGCTGGCCACGCTGCTCATCGGGCTGGCGCTGGCCGCCGCGGCGGTGGGCATCGTGGTGAACGGTGCCGTGAAACTGGCGCACTGGCTGCAGGGAGAGCAGCTGCCCAGCCCCGGCCTCCTGGCCCTTTGGGCGGCGCTGGCGTCCATCGTCGTCAAGGAACTTCTCTACCAATATACCCGCGTCAAGGGCCGGAAACTGGAGTCCAAGGCGCTGGAAGCCAATGCCTGGCATCATCGGTCCGATGCACTCAGTTCCATCGGCGCGGCGGTGGGCATCGGCGGCGCCATCCTGCTGGGAGACCGCTGGACGGTGCTGGACCCGCTGGCCTCCATCGTGGTGGGCGCCATGCTGGTGAAGGTGGCCTGGGACCTGCTGGGGCCTTCGTTCGGCGAACTGACGGACAGTTCCCTGCCGGCCGATACCGAAAACGAAATGCTGGCCATCATCCGGAGCGTACCGGGGGTCGAGGACCCGCACAATCTGCGCACACGCCGCATCGGCAACCGGATAGCCGCCGAAGTCCATATCCGCCTGGACGGCAGCCAGACGCTGGTGGAGGCCCACGAGAAGGCATCGGAGGTGGAACGCCGCTTCCGGGAGCGCTTCGGCCCCCTCTCGCACCTCATCGTCCATATGGAGCCTGTCAAAAAAGCGCCCTCTCAGCAGGCGTCCCGGGAGCCGGAAGCATCAAAGGAGTAGGCCAGCGGACGAGCTTCAAGCAGCCGGCCGGTGCGCACGGAAGATAATTTTTTCAACACCCCTTGAAAAATAGTTGAAAATGCTTATCTTTGCCCCATACCATCATGCTCAAACAAGACAGAACCATCATTCATGTGGAGGTCAAGGACACCCATGAACATTTTTACTTTGGGTCCGCGGCGGCCATGTTCGAGGATTCCAGGGTAAAGAACCTTTTGAAAATCAAGTACCAAACCTTCCGGACCAAGCGCATTGCTCCGGGCAAGCCCTTCGAGAATGAATTCGTCATCGTCCGGAAAGGCAACCTGAGCACCATCGACCACAAGGCACTGGAAGAATGGTTGTAGCTTGCCCCATGTTTTCATCTTGATAACCGCTATGAAAAAACTGATTCTCTGGGATTTGGACGGAACACTGATTGACACGCTGGAAGATTTGGCAGCGGCGGTCGACTTTGCCCTGGAACGGCAGGGACTGCCGCTGCATACGCTGGAAGAATATGGAAAGATGGTGGGGCACGGGGTCCGCAACCTGGTCAGGCAGGCGCTGCCCCCGTCGCTTCAGGAGGACGAAAAGTTTGTGGACCAGGTGCTGGCCGATTTCAAGGAGTACTATTCTGCCCATATCGACGTGCATACGCGCCCGTATCCGGGGATGCAGGAGCTGCTTGGGGACTTGCAGGCCGCCGGCGCCAGGATGGCCGTGACCTCCAACAAGTTCCAGGAAGGCACCGAGCAGCTGATCAAGGAGTTTTTCCCTGCCACTCAGTTTGTTGCCATTTTGGGGAACCGGCCGGGCTTTCCGCTGAAGCCCTCGCCGGAAATTGTGGAAGAGGTGCTGCGGAAAGCCGGTGTGAAACGGGAAGACGCCATCCTGGTGGGAGACTCCCCCACCGACATGCGCACCGCGGCTGGCGGAGGCATCGACGCCCTGGCCGTCAGCTGGGGTTACCGCTCCGTCCAGGAACTGGCCGGGAACCGGATGGTGTATAGCGTGGAGGAGCTCCGCAATTTCTTAATGGACTGAACCAAAGGCCTATACATAGACCCAGGACAAGCCGCCCTTGGCAATCTTGATTTCTTCTCCGTCCGCCAGGACCAGGTAGAGGAAATGGTCGTCCTGCCGGACTTCGCGGAACATGGAATCCCCGTCCTGGCCGGGCTGCCCGACAGCCTTGCCGAGCCGGGTCCAGCTGGCGCCGTTGTCGTAGGAGACCCACCAGAAGTCCTCCTCAATCTTCATCTGGGGCGTCACATTGCCGTCGGCACGGACTTTTGCGCCTTCATCGTCAAGGATCCACTGCCCGTCCAGCGTCCAGTACCAGGCGCCGTCCTGGTCCTTTTTGATGCCAATCAGCGGCGTCCGGGCGTCTTCGCCGTTCTTGCCGTTGTAGATGGTGACCGGACTGCCGGCGCCGAAAGTGATGGTATAGCCAATCACCTTGCCCGCTTCCGTCACGGGAATCACGTCTTTCACGTAATCCCTGGCGTTGATGACGTTGACGATGGCCTGCAGGGAGCCGATGGTGGTATTGAGCTGGTTGCAGAAGGTTTCTAGACGGGCGATGCGCGCCTCGTGGTCGTTCAGCTTGTCCCAGATGGCCTTATGGCACGATGGCAGAAGAAGGACCGCCGCGGCCAGTATGAGAAGGAATCGTTTCATATCCATTGATTTTCAGGCGCTTGAGTAGTGTTTTTATGCCGATGGGTACGCTTCCAGCGCCCGCTCCAGCACAAAGAGGGCCCGGAGGATATCGTGCTTGTTGAGGACGTATGCCAGCCGGACCTGGTTGCGGCCCATGCCGGGAGTGGAGTAGAAGCCGGCGGCGGGCGCCATCATAATCGTCTCTCCAGCGCAGCCCTCGGGCGTCTGGTCATCCTTCCAGCTGAAGTCGCTGAGGCACCAGGCGCAGAACTTTTCCGCATCATCGACAGGAAGCTGCGCCACGGTATAGAAGGCCCCCATGGGCATGGGCGTGTAGCAGCCGGGGATCCGGTTGACGCCGTCAATCAGGCATTTACGCCGCTCCACATATTCGTCATACACGTCGCGCGAATACTGCTCCGTGCCTTCGATGGACGCTTCGGCTATGAGCTGCCCGATGAGCGGCGGCGACAGGCGGGCCTGGCAGAACTTCATCACGGTCTTGCGCACCGCCTCGTTCTTGGTGATGAGCGCCCCAATGCGAATGCCGCACTCAGAATAACGCTTTGATACAGAGTCGATCAGCACAACATTCTGCTCAATCCCTTCCAGGTGCATGGCCGAAATATACGGCGAGCCGGTATAGATGAATTCCCTGTATACTTCGTCCGAGAAAAGGTACAGGTTGTACTTCTTAACCAGGTCCCGGATCTGATTCATCTCCTTCTGCGTATAGAGATAGCCGGTGGGATTGTTGGGATTGCAGATGAGGATGGCCTTCGTGCGCTCATTGATGAGCTCCTCGAACTTCTCCACCTTGGGCAGGCAGAAGCCCTCTTCGATGGTGGTGGCCACCGTCCGGATAACAGCGCCGGCCGACACCGCAAACGACATATAATTCGCGTACGCAGGCTCCGGGACGATGATTTCGTCCCCCGGATTCAGGCAGCTCATGAAGGCGAAAAGCACCGCTTCGCTGCCGCCGCAGGTGATGATGATTTCGTCTGCATGCAGCTTGATCTGATACCGTTCATAATAGCCCACCAGCGCCTGCCGGAGGGACCTGTAGCCCTGCGAGGGGCTGTACTCCAGCGTTGTCCTGTCGATATGCTTGAGCACGTCCAGCGCCTTCTGCGGCGTGGGCAAATCCGGCTGGCCGATGTTGAGCCTGTAAATCTTCACGCCCCTGTCCTGCGCCGCATACGCCAGCGGCGCCAGCTTCCGGATGGGCGATGCCGGCATCTCAATACCGCGGCTCGAAATCAATAGTTCCTTTGCCATATTAACCTTTCTTTCTAAACACTACTTGACTTGGCGCCAAAGTTACTACTTTGTTGGCAGATAATCAACCCTTTTGCGCTCCCGGCGGACGCTCCGCCCATTTTTTCCGTTCCCGTCCGCCTGCGCCGGGGATACCGGGGGCTGCGGGTCTTTTCTGTGTGCAGACTGGGGGGATGCGGGAGTTTCTGTGTGCAGACCGGGGGGATGCGGGAGTTTTCTGTGTGCAGACCGGGCGGATGCGGGACTTTTCTGTGTGCAGACCGGGCGGATGCGGGACTTTTCTGTGTGCAGACTGGGCGGATGCGGGAGTTTTCACCGTTCCACCAGTCTCCTACGGGCCTTTTTGTGTATACTGGTCCCCTACTGCCCTTCCCACCGGGCACACCGGTCCACTGGCATGGCAGGGTGTGCTCAAAAACAGCATTATTTGAGCACATGGGTGCCGATTGATGGACCTGTGGGTGCACCAGAGGCCGGCCACACGAAGCACGAAGCAAGGAGAGTGGGAGGTTGAGGGGCTCGAGGAACCGGGCCAAGTCGAATGATGGTGCTTATCGCTGCTCCAAGCACCACAGAAAGGCCTTGGCAGTCCGTAGGTCGGCATCCTTGAAATGGTTGCCGGGGTTCCATTCAAGCGTATGGGGATGATGGGCCAGCAGGGCGTCCATTTCCCGGATGCAGTCCCCCACCGTTGCCATTACGAGGTTGCGCGTCTTGGGCTCCGCATCGCCAAGGCTCAGATAAATCCGCTTCGCCAGGGGTTTCCTAACTTTCACGTAATCAAGCCATCCGGGGAACCAGACAGAGGGTGAAGCCGCTGCGATGCCGCTGAAGTGAGAGCTCTCGTATCCGGCCCATAGGGCGAACAGCGCCGCCAGCGAATAGCCGCCGAGGATGACTTCGGCAGGGGCGGTATCGCCAGGGCTCTGGCAGTTAAGACCGGTATTGCCCTGAGGTACCCGGCCTTGGCCCTGGCAGTTAAGACTAACTTCGTCCTTGGGTGCCCGGCCTTGGCTCTGGCTGTTGTGACCGGCATCATGCTGGTTGGGTAGGCCGGATAGCCGCAGTTGCACCTCCGGGACAAGGGCCTCTTCGATGAAGCGGAGCGTCTTGCCGGCATCGTCGCCAAAGGCCTCTTTCCCGAAGACCGGATTGGCCTTCCAAGGCGACAGTTCACTGTTCCAGTCCTCCACGATGAAGGTCGCCAGCGCAAAGCTGCAACTTGCATGCTCTCGGAGGAAATCCACCTCCCTGTCCAGGAAATCCAGATCCCGTCTGTCGATGGGTTCGATGAGCAGAACGTCGGGACCGTCCGGCACGAGCCAGGCAGGACAGGCTGAACTGGCAGGGCTGACAGAACCGGCAGAACCGACAGAACCGGCAGAACTGGCCGGCTGGGTTAGCCCGGTATGGCCGGCAGAACCGTTCGGCCGCGGGACCTCTGATGCATGTCCTGCCGGGGCAGCCGTGCCGCGTACTATCATCAACTGGCATTCCCGCCCCTCGAGAATGAAATCGACCCGCTCCATTGCAGCCCGATATCGGCCTAAAGGATTTGCGCGGCGGCGTTCTTGGTGTCCACCTTCTCGATGATGCGCTCCAGAATGCCGGCCTCGTTGAAGATAAACGTGCGCCTGAGCGTGCCCATGACCGTTTTCCCGTACATCTTCTTCTCGCCCCAGGCGCCGAAGGCCTGGAGCATCTGGGTCGATGTGTCCGACAGCAGACGGAACGGCAATTCATATTTGGCACGGAAGCCCGTGTGGGACTTGGTGCTGTCCTTGCTCACACCCACGACGTTGTAGCCCGCCTCGGTGAGCGCGGCATAGTTGTCCCTGAAGCTGCAGGCCTCTGCCGTGCACCCGGAAGTATTGTCCTTGGGATAGAAGTAGATGATGGTCTTCTTCCCGATAAAGTCCTCTGACTTAACGGTTTTCCCGTCCTGGTCCACCACCTCGAAGGGCGGCATCTTGTCTCCGATCTTAAGCATAGTCGTCTTGCGTTTCTCAAAGATAGGCATTTTTCCCGGGAATGGCAAGGGAGACTGTGAGGGCAACACTGACCGATATTGCCCCCACCCCTCGGGCGCATGCCCCACCCCGTGCACGCCCCTTTATAGATTTCGGAGCTCCTCCTCGCCCGAGCACACCGGTCCACTCGCGTGGCAGGGTGGGCTCAAAAACCGCGGTATTTGAGCCCATGGGTGCCGGACGATGGACCGGTGGGCGCACCAGAGGCCGGAAACGGGCCCACAGGTGCTGGACGATGGACCGGTGGGCGCACCTGCGAGCCGCCATAAAAAAGGAGAAGTGGGCCGATGGCGCCCTTCACAGTGCACGCCAGAGAGGGGAAACGGGTATATCCCCTGCCGCAGGAAAGAGGGTCGGTTTCCAGCGCCTGCTGTTTGGTTGAGGGGCCATTCCGGAGAAATGCGTATATTTGGGAAAAACTGATACCATGCAATTAGAAGACCGTATGATGGCGGCGGCAGACCCGTCGCAGGTGGAAGGCCTGAGCCGATTCTTCAAGACCGGCCCGGGACAGTATGGAGAAGGAGATAAGTTCCTGGGAATCAAGGTTCCCGTGACGCGGAGCATTGTCCGAGCGTGCTGGCGGGAGACGGACTGGGAGGAACTTCGGCGCTGTATCGGCAGTGAATACCACGAGGTTAGGCTGTCCGCCCTGCTGGTCCTGGTGGAAATCTTTTCGCACGCCCGTAAAGACCCTGCCCTTCGGCAGCGCTGCGTGGACTTCTACCTCAGCCATACAGGGAACATCAACAACTGGGACCTCGTGGACCTGTCCTGCTATCCCCTGCTGGGCGCGTGGCTCCTCGACAAGGACCGCTCGCTCCTCTATGAGCTCGCAC
>JAEEGL013612777.1_pt1 | contig 38285 bp, 27 predicted proteins | sample 9134231 | NCBI WGS metagenome assembly JAEEGL01 (sample SAMN16246548, study PRJNA631951) | gut metagenome | biome: gut microbiome; feature: rumen; material: fiber-attached | host: Bos | place: Iran: Karaj | collected 2018-10
AAAAAAATCATCACTTTTTACAGTTTCAACCGGTATTCCTCTATTTTCAAGTTCATTTTTAAAAATCTCATCCTTATTAAAAGCGTTTCTTAAGAGAATAACAATTTCCCCCGGTTTTCTTCCAAGCTCTATCAAATGTTTTATTTTTTCAGAAACATAAACCGCTTCGGCTTTGGAATTACTTTCCAAAGTATCATTAATCAAAAAATCAACAGAAACAGGAACAGAATTATTACCATCTTCAAAAGGACATATTAATCCGTCTTTTACTGGCTCATAAAGAATATTTCCGCTGTTTGACGTAAACAGTTTATTAAAAACAAGATTATCAAATTTAATAATTTCTTTGGTACTCCTGAAATTATGAGACAGAAATATTTTTCCGGATTCATTAAATTCAGAAATATTGTAATCAGGATAATTTTCTCTGTACCCGTTAAATATTTCTGGAACTGCTCCTCTGAACGAGTATATAGATTGCTTAATATCACCAACCATCATCCTGTTCTCTTTTGAGATAGCAGAAAAAATAGCATCCTGTATATCGTTGCTGTCCTGAAATTCATCAATAAAAATGTAGTCGTAATTCTCTGCTACGACATTTGCAAAATCTGTTTTCTGACCGTCTTTAATTAATAGATCATATGTATATCTTTGAAGATCAGAAAAATCAAAAAGTGATTTATTCTTTTTTTCTTTTTGATAAATACCGTCGAATCTTTTAAGCACGTCATATAAAGATTTCAAAATAAATCTAGTATCATCGGCAAAAGTTACATTGATATTATTTTCGCTGTTAACCCATGATTTATTTTTGAAATTCTTCAAATCTTCTTTAAAAGTCTCTCTTACACTTTTGAATAATTCATATTCTTCGGACTTTTCTCTATTTGGTGGTAATCTTTCAAACGTAAGATTATTAATTAAATATATTTTTTTGTTTGTTTCTTTTTCTGCCAAGAGGATTTCAAGGTCTTTAATCTCTTTTCTGATTATTGAAAGAAATTTCGGATTTTCTTCTGTTATGTCAAGTTTATTAAACGCGAGAACCAATGAGTTTTTATAATGTTCTATAAATCTGTTTATTACAATTGATGCTTGCTTATAATAATCAGATTCGTAAATATTACCGTTAACAATTTCGTCGTATCTATTATATGATTTAAGGATAAAATCGATATTATCTCTATAACTCATTAAACTATTATATATAGATACCAAAAGTTCAGACAAATTATTATCACGTAAAGCAGTAAAATTATCAACTAACCTCAAAAATTCTTTGCTGTTTAAATTATAGAAATAATTTAGAGTATCATCCATTAACTCTTTTTTTAAAATACTAATCTCAGTTTCATCGGCAACCCTCATTTTTGCAGACATTCCCAACTCTGCAAAATGTGAAGAAACTATTTTCAGATAAAAACTGTCAATAGTAGAAATATCCGCCTTATCAAGGTTTATTAACTGTTTTCTTAAGAACGAATTATTAGAAAAGGAATTCAAAGAATTATTCAGCGCGTCTGCAATTTTTCTTTTCATATCCTTTGCAGCGCTTTTTGTAAAAGTAACTACAAGAATTCTGCTTATATCTACCGGATTATCAGACGTAATAATAGATACTATCCTTTCAGCCAAAACAGACGTTTTACCGGATCCTGCGGCAGCTGATACAAGTATATTCCCTTTTCTTGATTCAATTGCAAGTTTTTGCTGTTCAGTCCATTTTACAGATGGCATTTTAATCATCACCATTGCTTTCTTTAATTCTGCAAATACTGTGATATTCGCAATATTTGCACGCATCGATTTCTTTATCTTTAATAGGTGTAGCCGATGATTTACCTGAATATATAGAGTCGCCTATTTCTTTAACCTTAAAAGTGACGTCGTTTAAAATACTATTCATATTATCTGAATTCAAAATATTTTTTTTGCTTACTGCAAAATTTTTTTCCGTATTTTCAATAACTATTTTATCATCAAGAACAATTCCGTTTAATTTTTTAGGCTTTTTCAAAGAAACATTATTGTTAACAGAATCATCTTCTGGCTTTGGTTTTCCCGAATAATAATAGATGACTCCTGCCGGAACAATATCAGAAAAATCACCAATATATCTCCTAATGACTTCTTTTCCGTTTTTACATATAGTAATTAGATAAAGCGGCATCTGAAGATCAACACCCTTATACAACTGATCTATTGAAAAATCTTTTTTCCCTGTTTTATAATCAACGATTCTTACATATAAATCATCATTACTCTTCAAAATGTCGACTCTGTCTATTCTGCCATAAACAGAGATATATTTGCCATTATCCGTTTTTATTTTTAACGGATGAATATTATTTTTGTCATTATTAATATCTGCTTCAAATAAAACAGGAACAAATCCGGTTTCTTTGAGCTCTACAATAATATTCTTCAATACAGTTAAAGCCAGAAATGACAATCTGTTATAAAGATGTTCAATTCGTAAATCTTCACTGTAAAAATTCTTAATTTTACGATAAAGAATAATAGATTCGTTTATGGAATTTTCCAATTCCTTTTCTTCGAATTTAAGATAAACTTTGTAATCTACATTTTTGAAAAAGAATTCAAGAACTCCGTGAATAAAATCTCCTACGTCGTTTGCCTGAAATTCTCCCACACTATCAGGTCTAATACTTAAAATATTTTTAATATAGAATGAAAATGGACATTTAGAGTAATTGTCAATTCTAGCCTGAGTAAGGTTTATTCCTTCTCCGAAAATATTATTTATTGAATCATTATTCACAGTCCCGTTCTCCTCTCCAATTGGTATAAGAGAACGATTCATCAATAATTTATATTCATCGTCATCAGATAAGATTTTTATAAGATCTGAAGAATCTTTATCATTTTTATTTAAAAATGAATAATTAAATGCAGTTTTTTTATTATATACAACGTCAACAAGACGGTCAAAAGATACTTTTTGGGGTTCAAGAGAAAACATTTTTCTTACTGTCCTTGAACCAATAGACTCCCCTTTATCTGAATTATAATAAATGAATAATTTATCATAAGATAAAGTTATGGAACGATAGTATTCATAGAGTTTTGAGCTGTAAGACAAGTCTCCGTATTCCGGCAAATCTATTCCATATTCCGATAATAACTCTTTTTCGCTGTCGGTAAACATTTGATTATCTTCTGAAAAACCAGGAAATTCTCCATCGTTTGAACCCAAAATAAATACAACGGATAAAACAGGTCTGTAAAGAATTTTAGGTTCTCCAACTATAACTTCATCATTTCTTGAAGGTATTTTACCTATTGTCAAGGAAGAAAATAATGAAAACAACAATTTAGAATACGACTCTGAATTAACAATCATATCACCTGCAACTGAAACAAGATCGTCAAGTGATTTTATTATGTATTCCCAAGTTTGGGAACAAATCTGTGCCTGGTCAGAATCCCCGGATAATTTATATTTTTCCGCTTTTTCTTTTAAAATTGAAGGTATATTCATATTAATCAAATAATTAAAAAGACCTTCAGATATGTTTCTAACGTTGTTGTTTGTTTCAAAAAATTCAAATAATTCTGTTAAAGGATCAACAAGTTTTGCCCTAATAGAATTGATTTTATTTAAATAGTCAGCAATATCGTTATCGGAATCACTGCTGAAACCTTTAGGATTCATAGTCCAATCATTTAACCAAATTTTGCCGTTAATATTCCACGTTTCAACATATTTTTCCAGCAAATCAGATTCATAATAATCGAGTCCGCTTAATCCTGTGCGTATATAGGAAATAACGTCATCTTTACGCCAACCTTTACTTATAGATAAAGCAAAATAAATAAACTTAATTTCCGGTACAATAGTAGAATCCGTTCTGACAGAAATAAAATAAGGAATATCATAATAACCGAATAATTCTCTGATAATCCCTTCATAATCAGACGGATTTTTTGAAATAATAGCAAAATCCTTGTATCTATAATTTCCGTTCTGAATCATATCGGAAATGATGGTTACAACGCTTTGTATATCATCGTATTTATTAGGCGTTTCAAATACTTTTATTGATTCTGAATTTCCGGTGTATTGTTTAATAGGAAAAATATTAAAATTGTTTTTCAAAAACAGAAGGTCATCTTTGCAGTTTTCATCAATAATATCAATATCATCACAAATAGTTTTATGATGACTTTTAGATATTTTTATTATATTCTTTTCTGTATTTTTTATAACATCAAATAACTCGGAATAGTCTTTTTTATTTCTTAATACAGAGAAAAATATAGAATCCGACTGTTCAATTATTATATCAATGAGTGAATACTCCTGTTTTGAAAAACTAGTAAAACCGTAAATAAATACATTTCTGCCATTAAAGAAATGATTAAAACGAAGCAATTCCACCGCTCTGTTAATATCTTCCTCAGGATTATCATAAAAATGACTAATACGAGTATGAACAGCTTCATAAATAATTGACAAATCAGAAAGTTTAGACTTTAACTTTGAATTATTAATCTTAGTAGAGACTTCCTGAAGCAGCAATGGAGAAACGTTACATCTTTCAAATTCTTCAATAGAAATCCGTAATAATTCAAGTACAGAATAATCGTCAGATTTAATATTTTTAAACTCAGTTAAAAAAGATTTCAGCTCGTTAATTATTCTCCAGATAATTATTAATTTGGCACCGTTATTAATATAATTATAACACAAGCCTCCGTATTCTCTGAAGATTAGATTACATAGCCTTCTAAATCCTACAACTTCTATTTTCAAAGTATTGATATTCATACCTGAAATTATTCTTTCGGTTTCAAATACCTGTTGCTCCGGAACAAGAACAATTGCTTTTTGACCGTTATTTATATTTTGTTTTATTTTTTCAAAAAGCAGGGATTGCTTATTTATCCCTGCTTTTCCATACAATAATTCAATCATAATTCTCCAAAAAGTATTAAGAAATATCTAATTCATCCAAATATTTATAACCGTTTTCTGATATATACTTCTTTCTATCTTCAAGATTATCGCCAAGAAGCATTTCGAGTTTTTCGGCAGTTTCAACTGCATCGGCCTCACAAACTCTGATCAATCTTCTTGATGCCGGATTCATGGTAGTTTGCCACATCATTTCTGGTTCGTTTTCGCCCAATCCTTTTGATCGCTGAACAATATATTTTGTCCCTTCCTTTTCTAATCTTCCGACAATATCCAATCTCTCTTTTTCATTATAAGCAAAATAAGTATCTCTTTTAGTAGTTATCTCATACAACGGAGATTCAGCGATATATACCTTTCCCATTTTTATAAGTGAAGGAAGCAGTCTGTAGAAAAAAGTAATAATAAGCGTTCTTATCTGGTAACCATCAACGTCAGCATCTGTACAGATAATTATATGATTCCACCTCAACATATCAGGGTTAAATTCGGATATTGATTTGTCTTTGGTTTTCATCTCAATTCCGCAACCGATAACTTTTATAAGGTCAGTAATTATATCGCTTTTCATTATTTTCTCATAAGAAGCTTTAAGACAGTTAAGAGTTTTACCTCTGACAGGAATTATGGCCTGAAATTCTGCGTTTCTACCAAGTTTACAAGAAGTAACAGCGCTATCACCTTCAACTATGTATAATTCCCTTTTTGAAGGATCTTTTGATCTGCAGGGAACGAATTTTTCCACTCTGTTTGAAAGATCGTTTGAAACAATAAGTTTCTTCTTAGTAATTTCTTTGGCAGTGGCAGCGCTTTCTCTTATAGTCTTGTTATTTAATATTCTCTGAGCAATTTTATCTGCTTCCAAGGGATTTTCAATAAAATAACTCTCAAGGAAACTCTTAAAAAAATCGGTCATAGATTGACGGATAAATTCGTTATCTATCTTCTTTTTTGTCTGATTTTCATACGACGTGGACGTTGAAAAACTGCTTGTAACTATTACCAGACATTCTTCTATATCGCTGAAAGTTATTTTATTTTCATTCTTTTTGTACTTATTAGTATCCTTCAAAAACTTATGTATAGTGTTTAAAAAAGCATTTCTGACCGCAACGTCAGGAGATCCTCCATATTCCAACCAGCTTGAATTATGATAATATTCGCAAGCAGACACAGAAGAATCAGTAAAACAAAACGAAGCCTGTATTAACAAATTATAATCCTGTAAGTCATCTCTGTCACGACCTCTTGTTTCTTTAGTAATAAATACAGGTACCGTGATGTTATTACCGTGAGACAATTCAAGAACTCTTTCTTCAATTCCCTTTTCATAATAAAAAACATCTTCACTGAACTCGGAATCAGAATTCTGATATTTTAATATAAATTTAACTCCGGCATTTACTACTGCCTGTTTCTTCAATATTTCAACAAAATAATCCTTTGGAATATCAATGGATTTAAATACTTCAAGATCAGGAAGCCATTTTATAATTGTGCCGTGAGTCTTCTTGGTACTTTTCGGAATATCACTTACTCTTAGTTCTCCAACAGGATTGCCCTTGCTGAAATCCATTTCAGACAACTTTCCGTTGTTGAATGAAAGAACGTTCATATAATTTGAAGAACACTGTGTTGCGCATGCGCCAAGTCCATTTGTTCCTAATGAATATTTATATGCGGACCCGCCGTTATTATTCTGGTATTTTCCGCTGGCATACAATTCACAAAAGATAAGATCCCAGTTATATCTACCTTGCTTTTCATTCCAGCCAAGCGGAATTCCTCTGCCATCGTCTTCGACTTCAATTGAATGATCGTTCCAGTAAGTTATTTTAATAATATTGCCATAACCTTCTCGTGACTCGTCCAGGGAGTTTGCGAGAATCTCAAAGAATGCATGTTCGCAACCTTCGAGTCCGCTTGTTCCAAGATATACTTCCGGTTTTTTTCTTACTCTGTCAGCACCCTGTAAACTTTCTATACTGTTGTCACCGTATTCGGTATTTTTTAAAATTTTATCTGCCATTTATTAACCTCAATAATAATATATAGTATTATAACATTTCATACATATTTTGTCAAACAATAAATATAAACGCAATCCTTAAAAGATTGCGTTTTCTATTATTGAATTTTAAATCTGTTTTTATAATCCTGAGCATATCTTTCGTAAGATTCGTCTTTAACTTCTCTAATACTTTCAATGTATTTATGAGCGTCAAATGAATCTTTATCTAATTCGATTATTGCAATAGCAACGTTAGAACAGTGATCGGAAATTCTCTCGAAATCTGTTATAAGATCGTTAAACACAAAACCTTGCTGTAAAGTACACTGCCCGGATTGAAGTCTGTCAATATGATGGCTTTTCATTTCGTCGCATAAGTCATCTATCAATTCTTCAAGAGGTTCAAGAGAATATGCGAGGTGTAGATCATTTGAAATAAATGAATTAACAGCAATAGAAACAATTTCGTATACAGCAGAACCGAGAACATCAAGCTCGTGACTTGCTTCTTTAGAAAAGGTAATTCCTTTCTCGTGCAATTCTTTACTGCTTTCTGCAATGTTTCTTGCGTGGTCTGACATTCTTTCAAAATCTGTAATTGCATGAAGAAACTTGTTCAAACTTTCACCTTGTTTTTCAGACAATGATTTTGAACTCAACTTAACTATATAAGTACCGATTGCATCTTCATATTTGTCAATGAGTTTTTCAAGCCTGAGGACTCTTTCGAATTGTTCATCATTATAATCTGCAAGAACATATAGCGCTTCATTTATACTTTGCATAGTACAACTTGCCATTGAATCAACAACCATCTGACATTGCTCAATAGCCAGTGCTGGATACTGTATCAAACGTTCCTCCAAACGGTCAACGTCTCCACGATCCTCAGGATCTTCTTCCTTGTAATTAATTATTTTTTCAGTCAATTTTGATAAAGGTTTAATAAAAGGAACAAGTACAACAGTAATAAAAAATCTAACTATAGTATTTAAAAGCGCAATGGATACGTAATCCATTGACATATTCATAAATGAAAAGTGTATGAACAAATTACCCAAGTAAAAACAACATGCAAATGCAATTACACCGACAAAATTGAGCAAAAGATAACTGAATGCTGTTCTTACACCGTTTTTGTTTGCTCCAATTGCAGACAAAAGAACCGGAAATGAACATCCAATAGCTATACCGAGTATCATTGGAACAGCAGCAGAAAAAGTTAAAACGCCTGTAACTGACAAAGATTGTAGAATACCTACTGCAACAGAAGAAGATTGAACTACTGCTGAAAGAAGAATACCCGCCAAAATTCCTAACACAGGATTTTCAAAAGTCATAAGGAAAGATATGAAAGCCTGATTAGTCCTGAGAGGAGCGACGGAATTACTCATAGCGCTCATTCCAAACATAAGAACGGCAAATCCCAGAAAAATATCTCCTAAATGTTGAGTTGACGTTTTTTTTGTAAATTTTCTTAAAATAATACCAATAATTCCTATAATTGAGGAAAGAACAGCAGACGATAAAAGCGATGCCCAACCGGTTCCTGATAATTCATTCAAACTGATTACCCAACCGGTTATACTGGTCCCGAAAATCGAACCTAGAATTACCGATACAGCCTGAAAGAATTGCATCATTCCTGCGTTTACTATCCCTACAACCATTGCAGAAGTAGCAGAAGAAGACTGAATAACAGCAGTAACACCTGCCCCTAGCAAAACACCTTTTACAGGATTATTTGTAAGCTTATACAATAAAACTTCAAGTTTATTCCCTGCTAAATGCTTAAGGCCGTCTCCCATTAACGTTATTCCGTATAAAAATAAGGCAAGCCCCCCAAGCATAGTGATTATAATATAAACATTATCCATTGATCTACTCCGTATAATGATTTTTATAGCGGTATAAATGAGCCCCAATCATCGTCCGTAGTTGATGGAACGGTTGTATCAATCGGCTCAGTAGTTATTTCATCGGTAGTAATAATAACAGGCTCAGTAGTAACCGGTGTCAAATCCGAAGAAACAGGTTCGGTTTCAGTTTTACTATCAGTAGTAATAACAGGTTTTTCGGTTGTTATAACAGTAACAGTAACAGGAGGAACAGTCGAAACTGTTTTCTTTGAAGTTGTAATTACCGGAGAAGTAGTTTTTTTTGAAGTAGTATTAATAGTCTTTTCTGTTGTCGAAGACGAAATATCAGTCAGTAAATCAGACGTTGAAGTATCATTGATTTTATTATTATCAGAAGTGTTAAACGTTAAACCGTTCGCAGAAGTTGATAATATATCTTTATTGTCCGACGTTAAATAATTTACAAATGAAAGAGGATTATTATAACTTTCATCCTGAACTAAAGTTAGCAACGATTTATCGGAAATTATTATTTTTGAACAAGACACTAATAATACTAAAAATACAGCAGTAAATATTATTATCCAATTACTTTTCTTCATTTTTGCCTCCTTTTATATTATATAATAAATTATTTAAATGTCAATCCGACAAATCATAAAAAAAAGCCGGCATATAGCCGACTATTTTATTTAAATTGAAATACTAAAGAACACCAGTCATTATCAAATGATTCATCAATCAATGAAAATCCTTTGGATAAAAATGAATTTAAAACATCATTCTTTTTATCTATAATAATACCGGAACAAATTAACAAAGAGCCCAGTCTTAAAAAAGAAGAAATATCTTCTGACATTCTTATAATAATATCAGATACTATATTTGCCAATACAATATCAAATGGTGAATCATTTATACTAACGTTATTTAATAAATCTGAAACCCCACCCAGAAAACCATCTACTTTATTTAAAACAGCATTCTCACAAGCAACCCTGACTGCAATTGGATCAAGATCATAGCCAAAACACTTCGAAGCACCTAATTTTAAAGCAAAAATAGATAATATACCGCTTCCTGTTCCTATATCAAGAATTTTCGCATTAGGATAAATATATTTTTCCAACATTGAAGCACACAGTTTAGTTGTTTCGTGCGTTCCGGAACCAAATGCCATTCCAGGATCCATTAAAACGGTTACTTCGTCCTCTGAAGCCTGATATTCCATCCATGCGGGTACGACAGTAAGATGTTTACCGATATGAACCGGTTCAAACCCCTTTTTCCATTCATTGTACCAATCCTGCTCACTGACACCTGTTATTGAAATTGATACGTCCAAACCAAGTTCAGCTGCACGTTCATTGATAAAAGAAGTATAGCTTAAGACGTTTTCATCACTTTTAACAAATATGGAAACAGACGATTTACTCTTGTCGTGATTTAAGATCGTATCATCGATAAGTTCACCGTATATCGGTTTTAAATTATCGTCGATATCACTGAAATCCTCAATCAATAAATTAGAATCCAGCATACTCATAAAAGAAGAAACAGTATCGAGATCCGAAATATCACATTCAACTTTAATTTGAGCCCATTCAAATTTTTCCATAATTATCCTAAAATAATAAATACTTTATTTTTTCTTTGAAAATCTGAATTTTTTGTCGGAATCCTGATTGCCTGAAGCAATATCAAAATCCCTCAATGCCTGTTTTTGTTTTTCGTTTAACGACGTTGGAGTTTTTACTATTACTCTGAACAGAAGATTGCCATAACTTTTACCGTTCAGCTGCTTAATGCCTCTTCCTTTGATAGTAAAAAGCGTACCAGTCTGAGTCCCTTCAGGAATTCGATACGTTACGTAATCTCCCTCGACCAGTGTAGGAACGTTAATATCTGCTCCTAACGCTGCGTCAACAAAAGAAATAGGAAGTTCACAATAAACGTCATACCCGTCACGCTGGAAGAATTTATGAGGTCTTACTCTAACGTAAATAATAAGATCTCCGCTGCTTCCGCCGTTACGTCCTGCATTTCCATATCCCTTTATTAATATAGCCTGTCCATCATCTGTACCAGGTTCCACTGTAACACTTAGCTTTTTTCTGATTCTTACGTATGCTTTGCCGTTGCATTCTTTACAAGGATTTTTTACCACCTTGCCTGTTCCGTGACACTGATCACACGTTCTAGAAGTTTGCATTGTGCCAAGTATAGTTCTCTGGGTAAATCTGACCTGCCCCAATCCTTTACAAGTTGGGCAGGTTTCCGGTGTAGAACCTTTTTCAGCGCCGGTTCCGTTACAAGCCTGACACTTCTCTATTCTATTGTAATTAATATCTTTTTTACAGCCAAAAACAGCCTCCTCAAACGAAACAGAAATCTGCTCCTGCAAATCCTCTCCCCTGACTGGGCCGTTTCTTGTAGTTCTTGAAGTTCCTCCCCCGAAAAAAGAAGAAAAAATATCTCCCAAATCTCCGAAATCTCCGGAAAAACCTTCAAATCCTGAACCGGAAGCCATATTAGGATCTACTCCGGCAAAACCATACTGATCGTATCTGGCTTTTTTATCCGGGTCTGACAATACTTCATATGCTTCGCCGATTTCTTTAAATTTTTTTTCTGCTTCTTTATCTCCCGGATTAACGTCAGGGTGATATTTTTTTGCAAGATTTCTATATGCTTTTTTTATTTCATCGGCTCCGGCATTCTTGTTTATTCCCAATACTTCATAATAGTCTCTTTTATTTTCTGCCAAATTATATCACCTCAAAAGTCAAATACATATATTTGCAGGCTGAAAAATCAGCCTGCAAATAATCATTTAAATCTTACTGATTAGTTTTATCCTCAAAATCTCCATTATAGTAATTCTGATTGCCATTATCCTGACCCATATTACCGTCATTTGAAGATGCCTGATTGTTGTTCTGCGAATAAAGTTTTTCGGAAAGTTTATAGATAGATTTTTCAAGGCTGTCTGAAGCAGATTTAATAGAATCTATTTCATCATTCTTTAAAGCCTCGTTAACTTTTTGAATGTTGCTGCGAACTGCTTCTTTATCTTCTTCTGATGCTTTATCTCCTATCTCATCAATAAGCTTTTCAGCCTCAAATACCATAGCTTCTGCTTTGTTTTTCGTTTCGACTTTTTCTTTAAGTTTCTTGTCTTCGTCAGCAAACTTCTCTGCATCTCTTACAGCCTTATCTATATCTTCTTTACTCATATTTGAAGAAGAAGTAATAGTGATATGCTGCTCTTTGCCTGTACCATTGTCTTTCGCAGAAACGTTTACTATTCCGTTTGCATCAATATCAAAAGTAACTTCGATCTGAGGAACACCGCGAGGAGCCGGAGCAATTCCATCAAGTATAAACGTTCCAAGAATCGTATTTCCTGAAGCCATTTCACGTTCACCCTGAAGAACTTTGATTTCAACAGAAGTCTGGTTATTTGCAGCCGTTGAGAAAATCTGGCTCTTTTTGGTAGGAATCGTAGTGTTTCTTTCAATAATCTTAGTACAAATACCGCCGAGAGTTTCAATTCCGAGAGAAAGGGGTGTTACGTCGAGAAGAAGAATATCCTTTACGTCTCCACCAAGAACGCCTCCCTGAACTGCTGCTCCGATAGCAACGCATTCATCAGGATTAATACCTTTAAACGGTTCTTTACCCATATAATTACGCACGGCATCCTGAACAGCCGGAATCCTTGTAGATCCGCCTACAAGAAGAACTTTATCAATCTGGTTTGCAGTCAATCCGGCATCGCTCAAAACCTGTTTAACAGGTCCCATCGTTGCGTCGACAAGATCTTTTGTCAAAGCGTCGAATTTGGCTTTTGAAAGAGTAGCGTTAAAATGTTTAGGACCAGTGGCGTCAGCAGTAATAAAAGGCAAATTAATCTCTGTATTGGTCATTCCCGAAAGTTCAATCTTTGCTTTTTCAGCTGCTTCTTTAAGACGCTGAAGTGACATTTTTTCCTTTCTTAAATCAAGACCGGGGTTATCCTTCATAAATTCTTCAGCAATCCAGTTAATTATTCTCTGGTCAAAATCGTCTCCTCCGAGTCTGTTGTTTCCTGCAGTAGCAAGAACTTCAAAAACACCATCGGATATTTCAAGAAGCGAAACGTCAAAAGTTCCTCCTCCAAGGTCATATACCATTATCTTTTGGTTTACTTCTTTATCCATTCCGTAGGCCAATGCTGCAGCAGTAGGTTCGTTAATAATTCTGAGCACTTCAAGACCGGCAATTTTACCGGCATCTTTAGTAGCCTGTCTCTGTGAGTCCGTAAAATATGCAGGTACGGTTATGACGGCCTTTGTCACTGTTTCACCAAGGTAAGCTTCAGCATCTGATTTCAGTTTCTGTAAAATCATTGCAGATATTTCCTGAGGTGTGTAGTTCTTATCATCAATCGTTACCTTATAATTTTTTCCCATTTCTCTTTTTATTGAAGAAACTGTTCTGTCAGGATTGGTAATAGCCTGTCTCTTTGCGACCTGACCTACCATTCTCTCACCTGTTTTTGAAAAACCTACAACAGAAGGGGTCGTACGTGATCCTTCCGGATTTGGTATAACGACAGGTTCTCCGCCTTCATATACAGCTACGCAGCTGTTTGTAGTTCCTAAATCAATACCAATAATTTTAGACATAATAAATAATCCTCCTGATTTATCTTAATTTATTAATCATTTTTAATTACTTTTACCATTGAAAAACGCAATACTTTATCACCCTTTATATATCCTTTTTGAAATACCTCTGATATATCATTGTTTTTCCTTGAATCATCCTGCTCAGTCATAACGGCATTATGATATTTTTCATCAAATACTTCATTCGGAATTTCAGATATGCCAAGGCTAGACAATCCGGCAGAAAACTGTTTTAAGGTCATTTTTACACCTTCAATAATCTTCTCGGGATCTTCATTTGAATATTTCAATGCAAGTTCAAGATTATCTGAAACAGGCAAAACAACTTTTAAAACGTCTTCATAAGCCTTTGCATAAGAATTATCTTTTTCTTTAGAAGACCGCTTTCTAAAATTATCATATTCTGCAAGAACGCGTAAATATTTATCATTTACATCTTTGTTTTGCTTTTCAAGTTCAGCAATCTTTTTTCTTAACTCGGAATTTTCTTTTTTGTACTTTTTTTCTGACTTATTATCGTTATCCTGCTCGATTTTTTCAGAGTCTTTTACGTTTTTATCGACGCAGTCATTATTATCAATTTTATTTTCAACATTATTATTTTCAGCTTCTTCATTTATAACTTTATCTTTTTCGTTTTCTATTTCAGTACTATTCATGTTCAGCATCTCCAATCAAATTTATTTCTTTCGGCGCCCGGATCTGCCTGTCGCCTTCACTCATTATTTTAGATAGTGATTCAGAAAGAATTTCAACAGTAGAAACGACTTTAGCGTAATCCATTCTTGTTGGTCCTATAACTCCTATTGCGCCAATAGATTTACCGTTGACAGTAATTGTTTTAAATACAACGGCAGATTCACCGTTTTTATCGGCAGTATTTTCAGAACCTATCAATATATTAACACCGTTACCAGTAGATTTTTCTACCAGAGACAGTAACGAATCCTTTTCTGAAACCATTCCGAGAACATCTTTAAGCTTATTGATTTCAGTAAACTCTGGATATTCCAGAAACTTATCTACTCCACTGAATTTAATCTCGCTCTTATCCTCTTCCATTACTGATTCATGTATAGATTTAATGATTTTCGTAGCAAGAGATGAATAAGATCCAAATTTATTTTCCAATGATACTATCTCAGAAAAAGTTAACTTTCCAACGTCTGTATCTGAAAGTTCTGAAGTAACAATAGACTGTAATTCATTAATTACTTCAGGGGTTAAAGTAACATCGCTAGAAATCTTCTGTGTTTTTATATTGTTTTCGGAAATCATTATAATTATGAGAAAAGTGAACTCATCAACGTAAACAAGATTAATATACTTAGGTATAACTTGTTTTAATGGAGTTCTGACTGAAATAGCAGGATAATGAGTAACAGTAGAAACAAATTTACCTGCAGATTCGATTATCTGATCAAGCTGCTTGTTCTTTTCAGCTAAAATCTCGTTCAGTTTTTTAATCTCATTAGCGGTCATATCATACGACTGCATTAACGTATTTACGTAAAATCTATATCCCTGCTCAGAAGGAACTCTGCCTGAAGAAGCGTGAGGTTGAGTTAAATAACCCATTTCCGTAAGATCAGCAAGCTCGTTTCTAATCGTTGCAGACGATAAAGATATATCTTGATATTGCGAAAGCAATTTTGATCCTACAGGTTCTCCACAAGCAATATAAAGGTCAATTATAGCTTTCAATATTTTTTTCTTTCGATCGTTCAAATCGTGTTCTGTAAAATCCATAATTTCCCTCCTTTTTTAGCACTCTATCATCTCGTCTGCTAATTACTACATTAATATACCCCATTATTGTGAATTTTTTAATAACAATTTGTTAAGTAATTGTTAATTATTTTGATTTTTTTGGCAAGCAAAAAATACGTGTGTTCAGAACACACGTATTTTAAATCAAAATATAATCCACGATATATCAGTTGAATTCGCGATGTTTTCGGACCCGTACAAAATCAAGCATTCATTTAATTTATAATCAGAAATAATATTTTTTATTGACTTTTTATAGTATCTTAAATCAATCATAACTATTTCTTCATAATCTTCTGCAATAAAAGTAGTAAAGCAATGAGCAAATGAATCTTTAATTATCAATAACTTTTTTCCGTTTTTGTTATTTTCATTAATTATGTCTACAAATCCGTGATTTCCATCAAGAAAGTATTCGTATTTATCATTTGATTCTGCCTTATCTTTAAAAAATAAACTTTTATATTCTTTGTCTTCTATGATAACTTTGAAACCAGAGTTTTGGTTATCTCTTCTCTTATATAATTCAATCGTATCCGGTTTCGAAATCCAAAAGCCGCCTTTTGAGTAAGTTGTTCCGTAAAAGTTATTTATTTCATCAAATTTTACAAATTCTGTAAAACCATTATTTACTTTTTCAGAATATAGTTTGTAAATCAGGTAAGATCCATAAGTATTTAAATGATGATCAGTCTTATAATATACTTCTTTAATTTCCGATTTTAATACTTCTCTGGTATCAATTACGTTAAGACCGCAACTTTTTGCGAGATCATAAACCTTATCATCTTCATATTGTTTATGAAAATGCTGAAGATGATTTTCCAAAACGTAGCCCTTTGAAGGAATTATCATTACCAACGTTTTAAGACCGGAATTATCTTCAAAAGATTTTATTAATTCAAAATTTCTGCTTGCTTTTCCAAAATCAATTTTTTCACTCTCGGAAATAAGATAGCCTTCACTGCTTTTATACACACCGTTTTTGCCGTTAAGACCTATTGAATAATTATAATATGAATTGATTCCAATCCACAAATCTCTAAACGCAAAATGATCAGATAAATAACTGTCAATATCAGACGTATATTTTCCTTTTATTAAATTATTAACAGAAAATTCGGGGGCTTTTTCCAAAAGTCTTCTCTCATTATCTGAGCGTTCTTTTTTTGGAAGTATTATCGTTAGAAATGATAAAATAATAATAAAAGCACAGAATACAATAGGTAAAGTAATTTTCTTCATTTTATTACCTTTTCAAAATCTAAAATACAAAAAAGGATTATATGTAGAGGTTACAAGAGACGCCGTAGACAAAATCATTAATATGATAACTGCTATTGATTCAATAATAATTGTATATTTTTTATCTTTTAATTTATACCATATCTTTTTGGTAACAGGCAAACAAGCAAATACTGATAATACAAGTAAGGGTAAATGAGAAATAATCAAATATACTTCATTCTGACCTGAACTATTGAACAAGAACAGCCCTCTGAAAAATGAAAACATTTGATGAACATCAGTATATTGAAATATTACCCATCCGAATGAAACAGTCAATAATGTAAAAAAAGATTTTATAATTGAAGGAAACCTAGCTGTTTTATTAAGTAAGAATACTTTTTCTAAAATCAGCAATAATCCGTAATAAACTCCCCAGATCACAAAATTCCATGAGGCTCCGTGCCATAATCCCGTAAGAGCCCATACAATTATTATATTAAGGCATTGCCTTAAAAGTCCCTTTCTGTTTCCTCCCAAAGGAATGTAAACGTATTCTTTAAACCACGTTCCTAAAGAAATATGCCATCTTCTCCAAAAATCAGTTATGCTCTTTGATATATAAGGATAATCAAAGTTTTTAACAAAACTGAATCCAAAAATATTTCCAAGACCGCGAGCCATATCCGAATAGCCAGAAAAGTCAAAATAAATCTGAAGAGAAAATGCTATCATAGCTATCCAGTAACCCAGAGTACCTGTTTCGGTCTGATTTGTTAAATTATTGAAAAGATCACCCAAAACGTTAGCCAGCAATACTTTTTTTGAAAGGCCTACTGTAAATAATCTAACGCCGTTTGAAAAAAGAAAAAGGTTCTCTTTCCGAGAAACAAGTTGATTTTCAATGTCTTTATATCTTACTATAGGACCGGCAATCAATTGCGGAAACATAGAGATATAAGCGCCGAACAGAACAATATTCTTCTGATACTTGCAGTCTCCTCTGTATACGTCTATAAGATATGACATAGCCTGAAAAGTATAGAAAGAGATTCCTATCGGAAGAGCTATTTTTATTACGGCAACATTAGAAAATATACTATTGATAGTTTCTGAAAGAAAACCTAAATATTTAAATATACCCAGTAAAACTACGTTAATTAATATTCCAACAACCAAGAATATTTTTTTAAAATTATTGTATTTTCCAATAAATATTCCTATTATATAATTTACAAGAATAGAGCCTACCATCAAAAGTAAATATATAGGTTCTCCGAATCCGTAAAAAACAAGACTGATTATTAGTATCCACGCATTACGAAAACTGCGTGGGAGCAAATAATAAACAATAATAGAAGCAGAAAGGAAAAAGAATAAAAACGAAATACTGGAAAAGACCATAATTAATTATATCCGTCTATTTAATGAATTATTTAAAAGAATCCTCAAACAATTTTTCCATTTCGGAATGTTTGGCATGAACAAAGAAAGATACATATTTTCCAATAACTACTACTTTGCAAGTTTGTGCCAGCTGAAAATTAACCTCATCGTAATTTTTAGACTGAACCTTAATATCTGCAAGCTTGTTTTCAAAAGAAGCAGAAATAGTCTTAGCGTCATCTGCGGATTTTGCTTTACATACTATCATTTCTCCCGGAAAAGAACCTTCCATAGTAATAATTCCAAAAGAATCATCAAGCAATGAATTATCAAAATAATAGAGATCAGCTATGCTGCTTTTATCGATCGTTAACGGTTCGTCTTCTTTGACCAAATCTAGTATTTTGGATTGAAGTTCAATCAAATCAATATCCTTATTATTAATTGAATCATTATTATCAACATTTTCATCAGTCTTTCCGCAAGAAAACAAAAATAATAAAGAAGATACAATTAAAAACAAACAAATAATTCTTTTCATAAAAACACCACTCAATAATAATATTAATTATCCCATGATGGGTCGTAAGCATGCGTATAAAGATAGTCAACCCATGCTTTGCATCCTGATTCGGTAAAATGAATGCCCATTCCGTCTTTATCGCTGCAATACTCTTCCTTCAAGCCGTATTTACTGTCAAACATAACCGAAGCCACGTCAACAAAATACCAACCTCTTTGCTCACAAAGTTCAAGCAAGCCTTTATTGTATAATCCTATATTTTTATTACATAAATGATTATTCGGATTGTCTGTTTTGTGAGTTCTTGGCGTCATAGATTGAATATAAATCAACGCATCAGGCGTTTTTGCAAGTATTGAATCTACAACCTTCTCCATATTCTTAACTGATTTATCAATTCCGGCAATAGCAATATCGTTCATGCCAAGCATTATATAAACGCGATGTTTACCTGTTGCTTTTACAGAGTCTTCAAGAAGCATCTTTTTACCGTTATAAACCGGATGAGTTGAATCAGAGGATACCGGCTTAAGGGCTTCCCTAGTCCCAAAGCTACCGGCGGTGAGAAATTCACATTTTCCAAGAACGTTTTTAGACGTTTCATAGTATTTTAATTTTAAAGTCACAGAGTCTCCGATAAAAACCGCATCATCAAAATAAGTAGAATCAACCTTGTCGCATTCATGTAATCCTCCAACTGACGTTATTATATCAGGCGTTTTAGAAGAGGTTACAACAGGAGTTGTTTCTTTAGAAGTAATTACTTTAGGCTCAGTTGTAACAACTTTCTCAGTATTGGGCAATTTATCTGTGGTTACCGGAACGACAATTTCAGTAATAACAGTTGAAGGCAGTTCACTGCCAGAAGTCGTAACGTCATCCGAAATATTTATATCTGTACTAATATTCGGTTCAACAGTTAGTTTACCGTTGTCGGTATTTTTTAAGTCTGAAGCAAACGGAATTTCATCAGAAGATAACTTATTTTTAGTTGTTAAAAGAAAAGCTTCCCTATTATTACATGAAGCAATAACAAATATAATTAAGAATAATATAATAAAAAACAAAATTGATTTTTTCATTATTGGCACTTCACATTTATTTTTTTAATTCTTTTTTTTATTTTTTTGAGTTCGAGAAGCATTTTAAATGCATCCTTAAAAGGATTAACCTTTGAATCTTTATGAATCAATACTTTTGCAGGAATTTCTTTAACTTTAAAATTCATTTTGTCAGCAAGAAGTAATACTTCAAGATCGAAAGAAAAACCGTTTTCAGAGCATAAATTGAATATTTCTTTTGCTGATTTATTGCTGAATCCTTTCAACCCTGCCTGAGAATCGGTATGTTTAAAACCGGCAAATAAAGAAACTAGTTTTAAATACACTTTTGACATCAGTTTTCTAAGAAAAGTATAGCCGGCATAACCGTTTTTGCAAATTGAACGGGATCCGATAACTATATCGCAATCTCCAAGTTTATATAAATCGTAGATTTCTTTAATAATATCCGTACCATAGGCAAGATCGCTGTCAGTAAAAAGAACAAAATCACCGGATGCAGAAAGCATTCCCTGCTTTACTGCATACCCTTTTCCTTTATTGGGTGAATATGAAATAACTTTGACATCAGGTTCATTATTCTTTTTATCAATAATAATTTCAGAACCGTCGGTAGAACCGTCTGAAACAAATATTATCTCAAAGTTTCCCTCTCCGAAATCATTTTTCAAATAAGAAACAAGAGTATCGTACGTATTGGCTATTATATCCGATTCGTTATACATCGGAATAATTACTGAAATATCCATTAATTATTTCCTTATTTCAACTAATCTTGCATGAATACAATATCTTTTAGCATTATTATGTGAATTTGTACAAGTTGAAAGAGTTATAATCCTATCAGAACCTGTAAATACTAAATCATCATCAACAAACACAGAATCCCTGGCGCGCCTTGTCGCAAATTCTATAAATGATTGAGCAGTCGGAAAATACGTTTTAATATAATCGCCTTTACTGGACACTTTGCTCACATTGAAAATTTCATATACGAAAACACCCTTCATTGTATATATCAGAATTTCTCTGTGTTCTTCATAATATGACTTTGTGAAATAATCGCTGAGTTTACTGAACATTGTTCCGGCATTAACGTTATGACCGTAAATAACCGTATTATAGTTTTTTGATAAATCACCGCTGTTTCTTGCATCAATAAAGATAGTGCCGGCAATATTATAATCACCTTTAAAATCATGATTTAAATAAAAATCTTCTTTATCAGCTGTTGTGTGAACAACAGGATAATTGACTATAGTTCCCGGAATTGTGATCCAAGCGACTAAATCGTTATTCTGTGCGAACAATGCAGATAATTTAGCTTTTATTCGAAGCATTTCGTCACTGTCTATCTGAACGTACCCTATTTGATTATCTGAAACGTTCTTTGCTTCGCTATAATCAGGGGCAGGCTGGTTCTGATAATCTTTTTCGCAAAACAACAAATCTCCGTTAAGATTTTCATAAGGAGATATGTCATCATTCCAAAGAACGGCAAGATCATCGTAATAATTTTGGCTTTTCGAATATGCCAGAACAGTAGAGACAAGAGTAACTATACAATAAATAAACACTCCCAGGCAGGCAATAATAATAAGAATTCTCAATAATTTTCCAAAATCGAATCTGTTCTTCTTTGATGAAGAATCATCTAATAGATCCTTCTTTTTCTTATTACCGATACTGTTTAAAAAAACGTCCGAACTCTTATCCACTTTATCACCTCCGTTCATTAAAACTTATAATATATAATAGCAAAATAACTTTATAAAATTGTTTCGAAAGAGTAACAATAATATTAAAATTTAATTAAATAAAATATCTTTTTAAAAATTTACCGGTGTATGAGTTCTCACATGCTGCAACCTGCTCGGGAGTTCCAAAAGCAATTACAGTGCCTCCCATATCGCCTCCTTCAGGTCCTAAATCAATTATATAGTCAGCAGTTTTAATAACGTTTAAATTGTGCTCGATTACAATTATACTGTTGCCGCTATCTACCAGCCGGTTTAAAATGCCTATCAATTTTTTAACGTCATGAGTATGAAGACCTGTCGTGGGCTCATCAAGAATATACATAGTTCTTCCGGTGCTTCTCTTTGACAGTTCTGCAGCAAGCTTAACTCGCTGAGCTTCTCCGCCTGATAATGTAGTTGAAGACTGACCTATTTTGATATATCCAAGTCCAACGTCCTTAAGAGTTTTCAGCCTGTTATAAATTTTTGGTATAGATTCAAAGAAATCAATACCTTCATCAACTGACATCTCGAGTACGTCAGAGATTGTTTTTCCTTTATATTTTACTTCAAGTGTTTCTCTGTTATAACGTTTACCCTTACATGTGTCACATACTACGTATACGTCAGGCAGAAAGTTCATTTCAATGCACTTTACGCCATCCCCCATACAGTCTTCGCATCTTCCGCCTTTAGTATTAAATGAAAATCTTCCTGCGCTGTATCCCCTCATTTTGGCGTCCGGAGTTTGAGCAAATAGTTCTCTGATGTCATTGAAAAGGCCGGTATAAGTTGCAGGATTTGACCTTGGTGTTCTACCGATTGGAGATTGGTCAATTGCAATAACTTTATCAAGGCTATCATACCCGGAAACTGAGTCGCAATCTCCCGGATGAGCGTATGCTTTATTTAAATCTCGTAGAAGTGTATTTAAAACGATATTATTGACTAAAGAAGATTTCCCCGATCCTGAAACTCCGGTTACGCATACAAATTTACCGAGAGGAATATCAACAGATATATTCTTTAAATTATTTTCTCTAGCTCCTCGAACGTTTATCCAGCTTCCGTTGCCTTCCCTTCTTTTATCAGGAATTAAAATCTTTTCTCTTCCTGAGAGATAAGCACCTGTAATTGAATTTTCGCACTTTTTAATATCTTCCGGAGTTCCGCAAAAAACGACTTCCCCGCCTTTTATGCCTGCTTCAGGTCCTATATCTACTATATAATCGGAAGCTTCCATGGTTTCTTCGTCGTGCTCTACTACCAGTACTGTGTTCCCGACGTCACGAAGATTCTTCAAAGTATTGATTAATTTAATATTATCTCGTTGATGTAAACCTATTGACGGCTCGTCAAGAATATAAATAACTCCCATCAAAGAAGACCCTATCTGCGTAGCTAGTCTTATTCTTTGAGCTTCTCCTCCTGACAAAGTCCCTGCTTTTCTGGAAAGAGTTATATAATCCAAGCCGACGGAAATCAAGAACTCCAGTCTTTTGGTTATTTCTTTAATAATTTCTCTGGCTATAATTGCGTCATTATTATCCAGAACAAGATTTTTAAGAAAATTTAACTCATCTCCAACCTGCATAGAGCAAAATTCAAAAATAGATTTCCCTCCTACAGTAACTGAACTCATTTCTTTATTTAATCTTGCGCCTTTGCATTCGGGACATAAATCATTATCAATAAATTCATCATAATAACTGCCGCCCCATGATTTTATTCTGTTATTTATAATACCTATAAGCCCGTCAAACTTAACAGTTGCGTTCGAAACTCTTTTATCAAAAGTCCTTTTTACATAATATGCGTTATCAGGATCTCCGTTCAGCAATACGTCCATTGCATGATCGGAAAAATCAGAAAGAGGAGTATTAAGAGTAAAGCCATGTTTTTTGCCTACAGCCTCAAAAAGAGGCCCGTTCCATGAATCGTCATCAAGTGTTTTAAAACCGTTTACCTGTATAGCGCCTTCACTAAGGGACAGACTTTTATCTGGAATCATTCTCTCTACTGATAAACGCGGAATGTCTCCGAGTCCAAGACAAACAGGACACGCGCCAATAGGATTGTTAAAGGAGAACATACGAGGTTCCATTTCCATGAAAGAAATCTTATGTTCTTCGCAAGCATAATTCATTGAAAAAGAATATTCTTTAGAATTCTCGGACAGAGTTAAAATACTGACGTTTCCGTTGCTTTGTGCTATTGCATTTTCTACTGAATCGGTCAATCTGGTCCTTATGGCCGGTCTGATAACCAATCTGTCAACAATTATTTCGATTGAGTGTTTATTATTTTTATCAAGATTAATTTCTTCGTCAAGATTATATACTATTCCGTCAACTCTAACCCTTACAAAGCCGGATTTCTTCGCATTTTCAAACAATTTTGAGTGAGTCCCTTTTTTATCCTTAACAATTGGAGCAAGAACATAAAACCTTGTGCCCTCATCCAATGATAGTATTTTATCTATTATCTCATCTATTGTTTGTTTTTTAATTATTTTTCCGCAAACCGGGCAATGAGGAACTCCAACCCTTGCATAAAGAAGTCTTAAATAATCATATATTTCTGTTACAGTCCCGACTGTAGATCTCGGATTTTTGGAAGTAGTCTTCTGATCTATCGAAATACATGGTGACAATCCTTCGATATAATCAACGTCAGGTTTATCAAGTTGTCCGATAAACATTCTTGCATAAGAAGATAATGATTCAACAAAACGTCTGTGCCCTTCAGCATATATGGTATCAAAAGCAAGAGATGACTTTCCGGATCCTGAAAGACCTGTTATTACGGTAAATTTATCTCTTGGAATTTCCAGAGAAATATCTTTAAGATTATTTTCTCTTGCGCCTCTAATAATAATTGATTTATTTGACATTGTAATTCCTATACTTAAAACTGGTGCTCATATAAAAGATAATTTGCCAGACTGATTGTTTTAGAATCATTTCGACTGGTTTCAAGGAAAACCTTTCCTTTTGCATCGGATTCATTAAGAAGATTTTTTTCTTTTAGTCTTTTTAACGTTTGCCTTGCTATTCCATCGTTTCCGTCAAAAATCTTTACGTTTGTACCAAACATTGAGGAGAGTTTACTTCTTATAAACGGATAGTGAGTACATCCGAGAACGACGGCGTCAATTTTACCTATGTAATCTGAAATTAAAGAATCCAGCAAATAATCAAAGTCAGTACCGGAAAAAACTCCTTTTTCAATAAAATCAACTAACCCCGGGCAAGGACATTTAATAACATCTGCTTTGTCAGAATACTTATCAAAAAGAATTGAGAACTTTAAAGATTCAAGCGTAAGGGTAGTTGCCATTACGAGAATCCTCGGCTTTTGTGAGTTTTTAAATGAAGGTATTATACTGTCATAAGCTAGTTTTAATGCCGGTTCAGCACCTATAATAATATTATCCTTGTACTCGTTTCTGATATAATTACCAGCAATTCCAGTGATAGTATTGCAGGCAAGAACCAATGCTTTAACATTTCTGACTTTAAAAAGATAATCTACACAAGATTTTGTTAAAGAGATAACTTCTTGATGAGTTTTATTTCCGTAAGGCGCATTAGCATCATCTCCGAAATATACAAATTGTTCATTCGGCATTATTTTGATAAGCTGCCTTAGTGTGGATATTCCACCCATTCCGGAATCATACACACCAATCGGATTATATTTCATTAATTCATTCGAACAATTATCCAAACTACACTCCTGATTTTTGCAATAGTCTTATTCTGTCGCGAAGCATTGCAGCAGTTTCAAAATCAAGTTTTTCTGCAGCTTCATACATTTGCCTTTCAAGTTCTGCAATTGGAACGTTTGAAAGGACTTTAACCTTGGTGCTTTTCTTTTTTGCGGGTTCATCTTTATCAACACCTAAATTGATTACGTCGCTCACCTGTTTAATTATAGATACGGGCTTAATTCCGTGATCATTATTATATTTGATCTGATATTCTCTTCTTCGTTCTGTTTCTTTAATAGCATTTTGCATCGATTCAGTTATAGAATCAGCATACATAATAACTCGTCCGTCAGTATTTCTGGCAGCACGGCCTATTGTTTGAATAAGAGAACGCTCAGTACGAAGAAATCCTTCTTTATCAGCATCAAGAATGATTACAAGTCCAACTTCAGGCATATCGAGGCCTTCACGAAGAAGATTCACCCCAACAAGAACGTCATATACCCCAAGTCTTAAATCCCTGATAATTTCGCTTCTTTCAATAGTTTCAATATTATGATGAATATAATTTACTTTAATATCATTAGACTTCAAAAAATCAGTAAGATCTTCTGCCATCTTTTTAGTAAGAGTTGTTATAAGTACTCTTTGATTCTTGTCGATTGATTTATAAATTTCAGAAATAATATCTTCTATCTGAGACTGTGTACTTCTGACCTCTACTTCAGGATCCACAATACCAGTAGGTCTTATAAGTTGTTCTGCAATCTGTGCTGATCTCGATTTTTCATACTCCGCAGGAGTTGCAGACACGTATATAACCTGATTTATCTTGTTTTCAAATTCATCAAAGAACAGAGGTCTGTTATCAAAAGCTGAAGGAAGCCTGAATCCATAATCAACAAGAGATTGTTTTCTTGCTTTATCGCCACCGCTCATTCCTCTTATCTGAGGAACAGAAACGTGACTTTCATCAATAAACATTAGATAATCATCAGGAAAATAATCAAGGAGAGTGTACGGCGTTGATCCGGGTTTTCTTCCAGAGAACACTCTGGAGTAATTTTCTATTCCTGAGCAAAAACCAATTTCTCTGATCATTTCTAAATCATATTGTGTTCGTTCCCTGATTCTTTGCGCTTCTATTAATTTGTTATTTTTCTTGAACCACTCTTCTCTCTCGAGCATTTCTTCTTCAATTTCCGCAAGTGCGCGTTCCCTGGTAATATCCGACATTGCATAGTGGGTAGCAGGATAAATTGCATAATATGATAATCTTCTTATTAATTCACCGGTAACAATATCAACTTCAGAAATTCCGTCAATTACGTCACCGAAGAAATCTACTCTAAGAACAACTTTATTATGAGAGGCAGGGATTACATCTACCACGTCTCCGTGAACCCTAAACTTGCCTCTGGTAAGCGAAACGTCATTTCTGGAATAATTCATTCCAATAAGTTTACGAACAAACTCTTCTCTGGTTATTTCACTTCCAACTCTTACGGGAATGATTTCATTTTTATATTCAACAGGATCTCCTAAAGAATAAATACAAGAGACGCTGGAAACAATTATAACGTCACGCCTTTCAAATAAAGAAGACGTAGCGCTATGTCTTAATCTGTCAATTTCATCGTTCACAGAACTGTCTTTTTCAATATATTGGTCCCTACCGGGTATATAAGCTTCCGGTTGATAATAATCATAATATGAAACAAAATATTCAACAGCGTTTTCGGGAAACAATTCTTTAAATTCCGAATAAAGCTGAGCAGCAAGAGTTTTATTGTGAGCTAATACTATTGTAGGTCTGTTCATCTCACAGATAATATTTGCCATTGTAAAAGTTTTTCCGGAACCGGTTACTCCTAATAACGTCTGATCACGATATCCCTTTTTTAACCCGTCTACCAGTTTATTTATTGCTTCAGGCTGGTCGCCTGTCGGAGAATATGAAGATTTTAATACAAATTTACCACTATTGCTCATTATAAAAACATCATTTGCCGAACAGGCGCCTGAAAAATCCCTTTTTTTCTTTTTTGTTCTGAATAATTAGTTCTTCAGTATCAGATTCAATAACTTCTTGAGAATTATCAGTAATTTCGTTCCACTCATTTGATTCATCAGTATTATCACTTCGTATTCTGTGATATTCTTCAAAAACATCTGATATAATATATTGGTCATCAATAAATTTCATTGATAACTCACCGTTTTGATTAATGAAATCTATTACGATAGGCTTATCTATCTCATTTCCGTCATTATCGAGTGGTTGAAGAATAGCAAAATTATGTTGAACTGAATTTATGCTATTAGAATCAGAATCGGACGGAATCAGTGCAATTTGTGAAAAACGTGCAGTTTCACCTATTGAGTTTATTATTTCAATCGGGCCCCAATCATTTTCGTCCAATAGTTTTGTATATATTTCATTTATATCAGATTTCATGGCGACAATCTCCTTTTTAATTATAAATTATATCATATTTAATAATAGTTTTCAATAATAAAAAACAATTCACTTGAAATTATTATTTTAAAATGTTATTATATCAACGGAGGATTACTATGTCAAATAAAGTATATATTTCAGGAGGATCCAGAGGAATTGGATTTGCCTGTGCTAAAAAATATTCTGAAAACGGTTTTACGGTTGGAATAGGTTGTTCAAACAGAGAAACAGGGAAAAAAGCAATTTCTGAGTTAAGATCAATTCAAAACAACGTTTTTCTGTTTCCTGCGGATCTGAGAAACGAAGAGGAAACCGTTAACTCTGTTAAAGAATATATTAAATCAATTGGAGTTCCTGACGTTCTAGTACTTGCTGCAGGTATTGCATATCAGAATTTATTTCAATACACAGATTCTAAAACTTACGACAATATTATGGACATTAACGTAAAATCTAATTATTTAATTATTAGAGAATTTTTACCTTATATGATAAATAGAAAAAGCGGTTCAATCATTACTTTTTCTTCTATTCTTGGAGAGTCAGGAGCGTCATGCGAAGTAATATATTCTGCTTCAAAGGCAGCAATTATAGGAATGACAAAAGCTTTGGCAAAAGAAGTAGCTCCATCAGGAATCAGAGTAAACAGTATAAGCCCTGGAGTAATAAAAACCGAAATGACTGAAACGCTTGGTGAAGAAACATTACAATATTTGAAAGAAGAAACACCTTTGAACAGATTAGGAATACCGAATGACGTTGCAGAAGCAGTATTTTGGCTAAGTTCTGATAAAGCGTCTTTCATAACCGGTCAAGTATTATCAGTTAACGGAGGTCTTGTTATATAAAAAAATCTGCCTTTAAAAGGCAGATTTTTATTTTAAAACAATCTCGATTACTGAAACAGATGCAGGAGGCATCGTATAACAGTTATCGATTATCGTTTTAACTATCGGTTCAAATATATCCGGAGACAGTTCAGTTATTTCCTTTTCCGGTTCATCAGAAATTTCATATACAATTGCATTTTTATATTTTATATTTATTGGAATAATTACTTTTTCATATATATTGGTATTGACAAGATGAATGAATATCTTATTTTCATCATTGGTAATACTTGCGTAACAATCTACGTCATGTGGAATATCATTTACTTTTAAAGCAAATTCTCCAATATGGTGTCTGAACAATTTCATTATTTTACCGACAGGCATCAGATAAGCGTTCCCACTATTATACGGCGTGGGGAGCATAACAGCGTTTACCTGCCACCTGTTACCGAAGAAGTCAGCAAGAGTCGATATTTCCAGAACATCCGAGTATTTTTCCTGAACAATCATGCATCTAGCGTAACTCACGCCTGCTGCCCAAGTAGAAAGAACTTCACATCTGTTTCTTCCTTTAAGGGAAAAATGACCTTCAGTCATGGCTATAGGCTTGCCCAACTTTAAAGAACTATCTTTCATTTCAGATAATCGTTTATCAAGTTTTTCCGCTGCACTCATTAAGTATTTCCAGGTTATTTCAAAATCTTCCCTATACTTTGTTCCGTAAAGAGTGGAATTTTCCGGACTATAACCAAAATGATAATGAAAAGCCATAATATCAATATCGTCTCCGGCTTTTTCAATAATTGTATCTGCCCACCCACTGTCACACCAGGCCAAAGTTTTTATTGTTTTATCAATAGACTTCATTGATTTTGAAAATCTCAAAGTTGCGTCTGCACACTGCTCTGCCGAATAACCGGATTTATCGTATGAAGTCTCATTTCCAATTTGCCAATATTTTATATTAAACGGATCTTCAAAACCGTGAGCCCTTCTCAATTTGTTATCGGGATTATTACAGTAATCGACCCATTCCGCAGCCTCTCTAGATGTTCCAAATCTATTCTCACCTTCTTTAGGATACGCCCACTTCATGCGTCCGTCAGATTCCATATTAACTACCATTAAAGGCTGAGCACCGACTCGTGAACAGAAATCCACTATTTCAGCTGTTCCCACTTGATTGGAGTATAAGCCATCCCAACACAAGTTAAAAATAGTTTTCCTGTTTGATCTAGGTCCAACAGCTTCATACCAATGATAATAAGAAGCAAAGCATCCACCAAATCTGATCATTGTAGGAGAAAGATCTTTTACGATGTTTAAAAGTTTAGGCTGCCATTTTTCATGTAAAAAATCCCAACCGGCATCAATAGAAGAATCTGCGGTTCCTAAAGGCTCCATGAACTGCATAAACAGATAAGGCGATATTTTATGTAATTTTGATAGTTCTATATTCATTTATTAATACCTTTCAAAAAAATACGTATATAAAAAACCTCTTTCCTTGTTATCAAAAAGAGGATTTTTACTTAATCTATTCGTATTCGATTGTAGCAACAGGTTTATTTGACAAGTCATAAAGGACTCTACTTACACCTTTAACCTCAGAAATTATCCTATCTCTGATTTTAAATAATAATGTATAAGGTATTTCTTCAACTGTTGCGGAAGTTGCGTCGATAGAATTTACCGCTCTGATAATTACCATCCATGAATCAGTTCTGCGTCCATCAATAATACCAGTTGAAGTCAAATCAGGCACAACAGTAAAAAACTGCCATACTTTACCTGTCAAACCAGCATTATTAAATTCTTCTCTTAAAATTGCATCGGATTCTCTAACAGCCTCAAGTCTATCGCGCGTAATGGCGCCGGTACATCTAACACCTAATCCGGGACCCGGGAAAGGCTGACGGTAAACCATACCATCAGGAAGACCAAGTTGCTTGCCCACCATTCTTACTTCGTCTTTGAATAATAATTTTACAGGCTCGACAAGTTCAAAATTAAATTTTTCCGGCATTCCTCCGACGTTGTGATGAGCTTTTACGCCATGGCTTTCAAGGATGTCAGGGTAAATTGTTCCCTGCGCCAGAAATCTTATCCCAGATAATTTTTCCGCTTCTTCGGCAAATACGTCAATAAACTCCTTGCCGATGATTTTACGCTTGGTTTCAGGATCTGCTACTCCAGCTAATTTATCAAGAAATCTATCAGAAGCGTCAACGTAAATCAGATTTGCGTTCAACTGTTTGCGAAATACTTCAATAACCTGTTCGGGCTCGCCCTTTCTGAGTAAACCATGGTTGACATGAACACATACTAGCTGCTTTCCTATGGCTTTAATTAATAAAGCTGCAACAACTGATGAATCGACTCCTCCGGATAATGCAAGAAGAACTTTACCGTCTCCAATCTGTTTCCTAAGAGCAGCAATTTGTTCGTTAATAAACTGCTCCGCCAGTTCAGGTGTATTTATCCTCTTCATTGAATCAGGTCTGACATTAGCGTTCATATAACTGTCCTCCGAAATTAATTTGTATAATTATCAAAATAACCTTGAACAAGAATAACAGGGGTGCCTTTGTCACCGGAGCCACTGGTGAGGTCGCAAAGAGATCCAATCAAATCAGTTAATCTTCTCGGAGTTGTTCCCTGTGATGACATATTACCGACAAGATTCTTATCTTTAGCTTTGATACTTGCAGTAATAGCATCTTTTAATGCCTGACCGCTGAGATTCTTAAAATCGTTATCAGCAAGATATTTTAATTTTAATTCATTAGGAGTTCCGTTTAATCCATCGGTAAAAGCAGGAGAAACAACAGGATCTGCAAGTTCCCATATTTTACCTTTAGGATCTTTAAAAGCTCCGTCACCGTAAACCATTACTTCGACGTGTTTTCCTGTTTCTTTTAAAATAATGTCCTGAATCTTTTCAACCAAAGGCTGAGCGTTTCTCGGAAACAATTTGATTTTATCTTCCGTGGATTTATTTGAACCAAGAAGTCCGTATTTTTCATTATATCCGCTTCCGTTAACAGAAGAAGTCATAATATCGTCAAGACCGAATACCTTTTCAGCACCGGCTGCCCTAAGAATTCTTTTTGTTCTCTCTCTTGAGTGAATATCGCAAGTGATTATGTTTTTAGTATAATCGAGAATTGCTTTAGCCTGGTTTGCAAAGATGATTTCAACTTCAGCACCGCAGTCTATAATAAGATTGCGATAAAATTCAACGTAATCAACACCAGTAAATTCAAGTTTGTAAACTCCAAACAATTCTCTGTACTTTTCAAGTGTTAAAACGTCACAATATGGATTTACTCCTGAAGCGTCAAGAGCATCCAGATCCACCAAACTGTTTCCAACTTCATCGGAAGGATAGCTGAGCATTAAAACGATTTTCTTGGCTCCTTTAGCAATTCCTTTAAGGCAGATTGAAAAACGGTTTCTGGATAAAATTGGAAAAATAACTCCTACAGTTCCTCCGCCTAGTTTGTTTTTTACGTCCTGTGCAATATCATCAACTGTACAATAGTTACCTTGAGCACGTGCTACAATAGATTCAGTTACTGCAATAACATCTCGATCCCGTAAAGAAAAACCTTCAGATTCAGCAGCCGCCAAAACATTTTCAGTTACTATTACTGAAAGATCGTCTCCTTCTCTGATTATCGGGCAACGAATCCCTCGAGATACAGTACCGACTCTTCTTTCACCAATCATAAAACAAACCTCTTTTCATATAAGTATAACTAATTATAATATTCTATATTATTTTTGTCAATGCAAATATATCACAAAAGAAAAGAACGCATAAGAAAAATTTTTGTTTTTTTTGCTTTACAATACAATAATTTACTTTTTATCGTAAAGACAAGAAATTTTTATTAAAATATTGAAGTAAAATAAAATTTGAGATATAATAAAAGGGATTTTTAAAAAGGTAAATTCGCTATGAGTAAAAAATCCTTTTTCAACAAAGATATAGATATGACCGAAGGAAGCATAGTTAAGGTGATTGCCTTGTTTGCAATTCCGCTTCTTCTCGGAAATCTTTTTCAACAATTATATAATACTGTCGATACATATATCGTCGGTAATTTTGTAAATAAGCAAGCCTTTGCAGCTGTTGGAAGTGTTGGACCGATTATTAATACAGCGATAGGTTTTTTCTCCGGTTTTGCTACCGGAGCCGGAGTAATTATCAGTCAATATGCCGGGGCAAAAAACGAACAGAAAGAATCCGACACCGTTCAGACCTCAATTATTTTTACTCTATTACTTTGTGTTATTTTTACAGTATTCGGAACCATTGCAGTGCCTCATATGCTGCGTTTGATGGATACTCCAGACGAAGTTTTTCCTGAAGCAAATTCATATTTAAAAATTTATTTTTTAGGAATATCCGGACTGATGCTTTACAACATCGGATCGGGAATATTAAGAGCAGTAGGAAATTCAGTAATACCCTTAGTATCTCTTATAATATCTGCTTGCATTAACGTAGTTCTCGATCTGCTTTTTGTATTGGTATTTAATCAGGGTGTAAAAGGCGTAGCGTATGCTACCGTTTTATCTCAAGTAATATCAGCCATTTTTGTTTTAACCGTTCTTTCTATAAAAAGAGCACCATACAGAATAAATTGGACAAAACCAGTTTTTTCTATAAAAATATTTGCGCAGATAGCAAAAGTCGGCTTCCCTGCTGCTATTCAAATGGCGATTACGTCATTTTCAAACATTTTTGTTCAATCTTATATCAATAAATTTGACACCGACTGTATGGCCGGTTGGACAGCATATAACAAAATTGACGCGTTTGCAATGCTCCCGATGCAGACAATATCTTTATCCGTAACAACTTTCTCCGGCCAGAATTTCGGAGCTAAAAAGCCGGAAAGATCAAAGCAAGGAATTAAAGTCGGATTGATATTATCTTGGATCATCACCTCGGCTTTACTGATTCCTATTATGATTTTTTCTGAAATGTTCGTATCATTTTTCAACTCCGACCCTAACGTAATTATTTTTGGCGCACATTTTCTTAGATGGATTTCTCCGTTTTACCTTCTTTGTGCTATAAACCAAATACTTGCAGGGGTATTGCGTGGTGCAGGTAATTCCAAAATTCCCATGTTTATAATGCTATTCTCCTTTGTTCTGTTCAGACAATTGTATTTATTTATATTTTCCAGAATTACCGATTCAATTTTCGTTATTACTTTTGCATATCCGGCAGGCTGGCTGGTATGTTCTACACTTTTCATCCTGTATTATAAATTCTCCCACTGGGAAAATAAAATATATGTAAATCTTGAAGATAGAAAATGATATTTATTTAATTATTCAAATAGAGGTTCAATATGTCCAAAAATTATGATGTTATTATTATCGGAGCAGGTCCAGGCGGTATCTTTTCCGCTTATGAATTAACAAAAAAAGCTCCGGATTTAAAAGTTGCAGTTTTAGAATACGGTAACTCTCTTGAAAAAAGAAAGTGCCCTATTGACGGCGACAAAATAAAAACTTGTATGAACTGTAAAACCTGTGCTATTATGAACGGTTTTGGAGGCGCAGGTGCATTCTCAGACGGAAAATATAACATTACAAACCAGTTCGGCGGAACTCTTCATGAATATATCGGCAAATCCAAAGCAATTGAACTAATGAAGTACGTTGATGACATCAACGTTAAATATGGCGGAGAAAACACAAAATTATATTCCACTGCTGATAATTCTTTTAAAACAGAGTGCCTAAGAAACGGGCTTCATTTGTTAGAAGCTTCAGTAAGACATCTTGGCACTGATATTAATTACGAAGTTCTTACCAATCTTTATAATTATTTGAGCAGTAAAATAGATTTGTATTTTAACACACCTGTCAGAAAGGTTAACGTAGCCGAAAACGGTTATGAGGTAATTTGCGATAAGGACAGTTATTTCAGCAAATACTGTATAATTTCTGTCGGAAGAAGCGGAAGCAAATGGATGGAATCCATTTGTAAAGACCTTAATATCCCGACAAAGTCTAACAGAGTCGATATTGGCGTCAGAGTCGAACTACCTGCGGAAGTTTTTCAGCATATAACTGATCAATATTACGAAAGTAAAATAGTATATAAAACAGAAAAATATCAGGATTTAGTAAGAACTTTTTGCATGAATCCTAAAGGAGCCGTTGTAACTGAAAATACAAACGGTATCGTTACCGTAAACGGTCACAGTTATGAAGATCCTTCTAAGCATACTGATAATACCAATTTTGCTTTGCTTGTTTCTAAACATTTTACAGAGCCATTTAAAGACAGTAACGGATACGGTGAAAGTATTGCAAGGCTTTCTAATATGTTAGGTGGAGGAGTTATTATACAGCAGTTCGGGGACTTGATAAGGGGTCAGCGTTCCACAGATAAAAGAATAGCAAAATCATTTTTAACACCTACGCTTAATGCCACACCGGGTGATCTCAGTCTTGTTATACCAAAAAGAATTCTAGACGGAATTATAGAAATGATATATGCACTTGACAAAATTGCTCCAGGAACCGCAAACGATGAAACACTACTTTACGGTGTCGAAGTAAAATTCTATAATATGGAAGTTTCTATCGACAATCACCTTGAAACGATTCATAAAGGATTGTTTATAATTGGTGACGGAAGCGGCGTAACGCATTCTTTATCACACGCTTCAGCAAGCGGTATATTTGTAGCAAGAGAAATCGTGTCAAGATTATAAAAAATAAGCACCGAAACAGGTGCTTATTTTTTATTTATATGTTGTTTTATTATTTCAAACGTTTCGTCGCTGATATCATGTTCAATCTTGCAAGCGTCGTTAACTGCAGTTTCTTCATTAACTCCCAAACTAATAAGCAAAGAAGAAAGTAATCTATGGCGTTCATATATTTTTTCAGCGATTACCCTTCCGCTCTCAGTCAGGTCTATTTCTCCTTCAGAATCAATAGTAATATAGCCTTGATTTTTAAGCAATTTCATTGCTCTGCTAACAGAAGGCTTTGACAAATTCATAATTTTGCAAATGTCAATAGCTCTGACAAAACTGCTTTTTTCATGTAATATAAGTATGTTTTCGAGATACATCTCTCCTGATTCATAAATAGCCATTACTTCACCTCTTATGATTTTATATTTTATCATAATAAATAATAAAAATCAACTGTTTATTCATCTTGATTTATTTTTTTCAAATGATATAATTATAAAAGAAATTATTACTTAATACTTATTGAGGTAATGAAATGATTTCTGACAATATTAAAGAAGCAATTAAAGCTTTGAATGAGAAGCCTATGTTTGCCGTAACGATTGAAAGATTTCAAATACTCGATGAAATAAAAGACAAGTACAATGAATATCCTCAGCCGATTGCATTCGGTAAAATGCTTAATGAATTTTTATCTCGTGTTTCTGTCCCTGTTGAAAAATACGATCTTATACTCGGAAGAGAGATAGACCGCGAACTAACAGAAGATGAGGAAAAAGAATTTCAAATATTCAATCGCCATCCAAACAATCCGGTAGTAAGAACTATGCTCGGTGCCGGACACTGTACTTACGGTTGGCAATACGTAGTTGATAACGGGCTCCCGGGATTGATTGAAAAAGCAGAAGAATCATTGAAAATTCATTCAGATACTGAAGAACAGTCATTCTTAAACGGTGCGATTCTTATATACAAAGCGATCCAAACGTTTTTATTAAGATATGAGGAAAGTGCACGTTCAATAGGACTTGAAGACGCTGCTCAGGCGTGCCACGACGCTGCTTGCTCAAAACCATACTATTTCAGACAGGCACTTCAGCTAGTATGGACTATTGAATTTGTCAATAACTCTTATCTTAATAAAAATCCTACGTTAGACCTCGGTCGAATGGACCAATTTCTATACAAATTTTATATTAATGATATTAATTCAGGAAGATTAACAAAAGAATTTGCTGAAAATCTGATCACTGACTTTTATTGCAAAAATAATTTGAATATGGGGAGGGGCGAGCATCAGCTTGGAAACGCCGCAAACTCAACAACTTTTGACAGAATCTATAATTTTGACTCTCCTCAGTATCTTCCAATAGCCGGCAGTGATGAAAACGGTAACGACGCAACAAATGAACTGACAAAATTGTTTGTCGATAATATAGTTCCTGAATTCAAAAATCCGGTAGTGATTTTAAGATATACTAAAGGATTTGCTAAAAAATATCCTGAATTATGGAAATCAGTTATAGAGAAAGAATACAAAAGTGCAGCAATAATGATTTATAACGATTATGATATTATTTCTGCTATTACAAATAACGGAGTTCCAATTGATGATGCAAGAAAATATTCACATTTTGGATGTAACTGGAGCAATCTTGGTGAAAACAGCAACTGGATGCAAGATTGGCCTTCTTCAAGATTATTCTATCCTGAAATGTCCGAAGAAGAGAAAAAGAATCATTATCTTCCTTACAACGGTATTAAATCAAAATCAGCTTTGTTGCCAGTCAGACTAATGGCTATAATCGAAGAATTAATTAATAAGAAGAATGACCTCACAATTGACGATATTTTTGATACATTTTTCATTTCTTTAAAAGAGGAACTCGATTTTAAACTCGAGAACATGTCTAATGAATTGGCATTCAGGGACCGTCACCCTTCAAAAATCATAAAATTCTCCGATCCTTTTCAATCAAATTCTATCAAAAGAGCAAAATCTAACTCTGCATCTGGTTCTGATTATCATTTTAAGCCATCTTCTTTTACTTTTATGGGTACAACCGTTGATTCTTACCTTGTTTTAAAAGAATTGGTATTTGAAAAAAGAATACTGACTATTGGGAGACTATTAGAGGCGGTAAAAAACAATTTTGAAGGTTATGAGTATGAATATGCTCTTTGTAAATCTGTTGATAAATACGGAAGTAACTCAGAAGAATCAAACAATGCAGTAAAATTATTTACTGATAAATACGCTGAAATACTTCGTGAAGTCAATCTAAAATACATAAAAAAATGCAAATGCCTTCTCCTCCCTGCAATTCAAACTGATACCGGAAACATCAGCCTTGGAAGTATAACGGAAGCAACTCTTGACGGAAGAAAAAAAGGCGAAGCATTATCACAAAACAGCAGCCCTTCTGTGGGGGCAAGAAAAAACGGATTAACTGAAATGCTCAACGCTATGTTATCCATCCCTTTCCATAAATACGCTTCCGGAGCATTAAACCTTGATATCAATCCCAAAGATTTCGAAGGAGAAAAAGGAATCAATAATTTGTCAGGTATGATAGAATCATATTTTGAAGGAGGAGGGCTTCAAGTCCAGATAAGTTCCGTTTCCGTTGAAGATATGAAGGACGCTCAGATTCACCCCGAAAATCATAAAGACTTAAGAGTTAGAGTTACCGGTTACAGCGGTATTTTTGTTGATTTATGCAAAACGTTACAAGATGATATTATAAGGAGGTCAACGTAATGAAAGAAATAAAATTACACAATGATATTACAGTTAATAATACCTGCCTCGGCGCAATGATGTTTGGAACCACAATAAGTAAAGAGACTTCTTTTGCAGTACTGGATTCATATGTTGAAAACGGTGGATATTTTGTTGATACGTCAAACAACTATGCTCACTGGGCAGGAACAGGAGACGAAAGCGAAACTCTTTTGGGTGAATGGTTATCTTCAAGACGCAACAGAGACAAAATTGTAATAGCTACTAAAGTAGGATTTGACCGTCACGGAGAAGGAGCAGGCTTAAAAAAAGAACAGATAAAATTTTGGGTAGAAGAAAGCCTGAGAAAATTAAAAACAGATTATATTGATATTTACTATGCTCATGTTGATGATATCAACACGCCACTTGAGGAAACGATGGAAGCTTTTGATGATCTTGTTAAATCAGGAAAAGTTCGCTCATTGGGTGGAAGCAATTACGACACGTGGCGTTTTGTTCAAGCAAACGCAATAGCTGAAAAAAACGGATATGAACAATATTCAATTATGCAGCAAAGATTTTCATATTTATATGAAAGAAACGACGTTACTCTGAGATATCCTTTT
>JAEEGL014202077.1_pt1 | contig 38285 bp, 34 predicted proteins | sample 9134231 | NCBI WGS metagenome assembly JAEEGL01 (sample SAMN16246548, study PRJNA631951) | gut metagenome | biome: gut microbiome; feature: rumen; material: fiber-attached | host: Bos | place: Iran: Karaj | collected 2018-10
CCGTCCTTACGACTCTGGTTCATCTCGCCCTCCGTTCAAACCGATTGTGACAAATACCGATACCGCCGGTCAAACGCAAGTTTTATTCTTGAGCAGTTAGCGGTCTCGGCCGGAGTTTTGTCTCAACCCTTTTGGCCGGAATGTTTTGTGCCGATTACAGAAGCCAAATGCAAAGTCGTGTAAGGATGTGACACGTGTCGTAACTCCGCATTTTTCCGTCTGTAACAGACCTGTCCCGATTCTACCGATTAAATGTGTCAAATTTGTGTCACATAACGGGCAAATTGGTGCAAATAGCGACTTTTATTATTAAATTTTTATAAACTCAACGTTTTTTCGACTTCAGATCTCATCTTATTTTTTTCGCAAACGGTATCATGAAGTATGACTGCATCCCTAATTTCCTTTACAGCACCGGGAAGAGGCAGGTTTGAAAGGGTTTGGAGCCTGTCAATCAGGACGAAGTCATCTTCCGTTTTAAGATCTTTGTGTTCAATGGCCCCCACAACAGCCCGTGAAAATTTATAAGGACTCGCGGTGGAAGCGATGACCATGGTGAGATCGTCCCCTGTCTCTTTACGGTATTTTTCCGCAACACATGCGCCGACTGCGGTATGGGTATCTATCGTATAACCGTCCTTAGCGTAGACACGCCCTATGATCTCGGACACTTCCGACTGAACAGCAAAACCACCGAAGAAATCCTTCATTCTTTCGCTCATTTCCGAGGAAACGGAATATTTTCCGGTTTCCTTAAGCTCTTTCATAAGAGCAGCGCATTTTTCGGAATCATTTCCCGCAGCATGGTATATGAGTCTCTCAAGGTTTGAAGAGATCAGGATATCCATGGAAGGAGAAGTCGTAAGGATAAATTCGCGGTTCCTGTCATAGGTTCCTGTCTTAAAGAAATCGTAAAGCACCTTGTTGTCGTTGGACGCACAGATAAGCTTATTTACGGGAAGACCGATCTGCTTTGCATAGTATGCGGCAAGGATGTTACCGAAGTTACCGGTGGGAACGGTTATGTTTATCTTCTCTCCGTCCTTTATCTCGCCCCTATCAAGAAGCTTAACATACGCCCAAACGTAATAAACGACCTGAGGGATGAGACGTCCGATGTTTATGGAGTTTGCGGAAGAGAAGCGAAGTCCTTTTGCGGAAAGCTTTGCGGCAAGATCTTTGTCGTTAAACATTTCCTTAACGCCGTTCTGGGCATCATCGAAATTTCCTTTTATGGCGATGACCTTGGTGTTCTTACCCTTCTGGGTGACCATCTGGAGTTCCTGTACACGGCTTACGCCGTCCTTGGGATAGAAAACGATGATCCTTGTGCCGGGAACGTCGGCGAAGCCCGCAAGGGCCGCCTTACCGGTGTCTCCCGAGGTGGCCGTTAAGATAACTATCTCATCATTTATATTGTTCTTCTTTGAGGCTGTCGTTAGAAGATGCGGCAGGATGGAAAGGGCCATATCCTTAAAAGCGATGGTCTTGCCGTGCCAGAGTTCCAGGAACCAGGCTCCGTCCGCCTTATGAAGTTCCGCGATATCGGGCGTCTCGAACTTTTCATCGTAGGCAGCGTTTATGCAGGCTGTGAGCTCTTCCTTAGTATAATCCGTAAGGAACAGGGACATGACTTCGTATGCGATCTGTCTGTAGGTCATGGTCGAAAGTTCTTTAAGGCTCCGGGTCAACGTCGGCATATGCTCCGGAACAAAGAGACCGCCGTCGTCGGAGAGACCTTTAAGGATCGCCTCGGATGCTTCGACCCTTATTTTTGAATTTCTGGTGGAGAGGTACTTCATGGTTTTTCCTTCCTTTCGGGGATGATATAATTTCGGATGCTTTCCGAAACACGCACTTTATTTAATAGTGCAACATACTCTATTTCAGAGAGTCCGTCAAGATAATTCTGACCGAAATCTATAGAAACTCCCTTTCTTTTAAGAATACCGGCAGCTTTGTTGTAGGCGGCGGCAGCCGTTATCTCGTCGTTATAGCGGCCCACGATGATATCGCCGTTTACGTGGATCTTGACCGTGTATATGCCTCTTCCGTTCTTCGTTTCCTTCATGACACCTTTGTAACGGTTCACGATCTCAATGTTGTGATAGCGGAGATCGGTCTCGTCACCGTTCACGAAGATGTAATCCCGTCCGACGACGGAATGGGGTTTGACGCCGTAACGGGACATGATATTTATCTGGCTCCCGTAGTCAGCCACAAAGAGGTGGGAGCCGCGCTTCATGATCTTGTGGTTGGAATAATAGAAGAGATCGTCGGTATCGAAGGTGTAAATAAGAGACGGCGAGTAGAGATACATGAAGGAACGTTTTTCGAGATAGATGGGAGTTTTTATGTAAACGCCGTTGTCACGGAGGTTGATCAGGATAACAGCTTTCTCAAAGGGGAGCTGTGAGTGTTTCCCCTCCCTGTAGTCATCTACGAAGGAAAAAAGATCCTTCTTACTCTTAAGTATGTCCTGTGCCTTTAAATAGGCAGAATGAGCCAAAGCCTCGGTAGCAAAACTGCCGAGGCTTATGTGTTTGTCTTTTGCGGTTATGGAAGCACGATAGAGGATCGTACCGTCTTTTTTCGGTGTGGTATATACTCCGGCTTTCATAGATCTTCCTATATAAAAATTTTTAGAGTGGCACTGTAAGCCGGGTTATGTATCAAGCGATCATCTTTCTTGACTGTACGTTACCGCACAGCTCCCATACGAGGTTTCCCCCGCATGACGCAACCAACCCGAAAGCACGGCGGGCCGCCGTATAGCCTTCTGTTAGGTTTTGCTTCGGATGGGGTTTACATTGACCCTTCACGTTACCGTGAAGGCGGTGGTCTCTTACACCGCCGTTTCAGCGTTGCCGCGGATAAGATCCGCGGTCGTTTCTTTTCTGTTGCACTTTCCTTCAGGTCGCCCTGACCGGCCGTTAGCCGGCATCCTGCCCTATGAAGCCCGGACTTTCCTCAGGGATTGCTCCCCGCGATCGCCTGTGCCACTCAAAAATATCGTATTAAACGGGGAAGTAGCTTCCTCCGATAAACTCTCTAAGAATAGAATTCTTCGGAACATCCTCTGCGGGTGCGCTTAAGAAGAAATCAAGGAACTTAAGGAGTCTCTTTGCTTCCGGATATTCTTCGCTGTCCTCCGGAACATTAAAGAGAAGGGGTTCGGCATAAGCCTTGAGCTCAGAGAGCTCGTAGATCAGAGCCGAGTTAAAGAAGACATCAGCACCTTCCTGGAAGGGGAAGATGTTCTCTTCTTCTCCCGCACGCACGGAAGGCCACATGGAAATGGTCTTCTGAGCGGAAGCTCCGCGTGTTCTCGCATCACGGACGATACGACGGAGAAGTCGTGCATCCGTAGTGGGTATCCTGTTATGCTCGTCAAGGTTCAGCTGCGTAAGAGCCGAGATGTAGATCTTGAACTTACTCTCTACGGGGAGCTTATAGGACAGGGCATCGTTCAGACCGTGAATACCCTCTATGACAAGGATGTCGTCGGGACCGAGCTTCTTAAAATTCCCCCTGTATTCACGCATGCCGGTCTTAAAGTTGAAGCTGGGGAGCTCAACCTCTTTGCCCTCAAGGAGATTACCCATATCCTGATTGAACTGCTCAACGTCGATGGCTTCGAGGCATTCAAAGTTATAATTGCCGTCAGCATCCTTCGGCGTGTCCTCACGGTTCTTGAAATAATCGTCAACTCCGATGGGATGAGGAGTCATGCCGAGGGTGCGGAGCTGAATGGACAGTCTGTGGGAGAAAGTTGTCTTACCGGAGGACGAAGGTCCGGCGATCATTACGAACTTAACGCCGGGACGTGCCTTGATCTCTGCAGCGATGTCACCGATCTTCTTTTCCATGAAGGCTTCCTGGACAAGGATCGTGTCACCGAGTCTGCCCTCGCGGATGGTGTCGTTCATGGCGCCGACGGTGTTGATACCCATGATCCTGCCCCACTCGTCGCTCTCTTTAAGGGTTGCGAAAAGGTGAGGTCTGTCATCGTAGGTGGGAACCGTGAGAGGCGCATCCTTTGTAGGGATAAGCATCATGAAGCCACGGTCATAAGCAAAGATATCAAAAACTTTAAGTATGCCGGTGCTTCCGGGCATGTAGCCGTAGAAATAATCCTCATAGTTCTCGATGGAGAAAAGATTCATTCTGGACGCACGACGATATTTGAAAAGGTTCTCCTTATCGTTCATGCCTCTCTCAAGGAAAAGCTTTCTCGCTTCTTTGGTATTTACGGAGCGCTTGTTAATGACGATGTCCGCATCGATGAGGCGCTTCATCTCTGTCTTAATTGCATCGATATCCTCGGTAGTGAGGCTCTCAAGGTTTCCGATCTCACCGTAAAGACCGCAGCCGATCTTGTGCATGATGCGAACGTTACGTCCCTTCTTGCCGCCGTAGACATTGAAGATCGCTTTCAGCAGAACGAAGATAAGTGCTCTGCTGTAGGTCTTGTTGCCGGCTCCCGTGGAAAGGTCCAGAAATTCCACCGTGTCGCCATTGTTGGGCATCTTAAAAAGTTCCCTTAAGTTCCCGTTATCCTTGGCAAGAATAATGGGATATTTGTATTCCTGCTTAAAATCTTCCGCAATCTGCGCGAAAGTGGTTCCGTATTCGTATTCTTTTTCAATTCCGCAAACGGTTAATTTCATCCTCTATCCTCCTGTTACGTTCATATAGTTCTTCTCTGCGAACGGCAGCCTTCTCTCCGTCATCCGCCTTAAGTCTGTCAAGTATTTTCCGGTTGTTTACGATTTCCCTCTCAAGGAAGCCAAGCCACACATCATGGGGTGTGACATCCTGCGGGTACTCGGTCCCGTCGTCCTTCACACACCTTAAGACGAAATAATATTTGTCCGCTTCCTCCACGATCCTTGTTTCCGATACGGTAAACCCGAGCTTCTTAAGCCCTTCGGGGAAATCCTCCACATCCGACTGGGGTGAAAGGATAAGTTCCGAAGCACTGAGGGCTTTTTGCAGGTTTTTCTCAAGTATCGAAAGGATGAGGGGGCCGCCCATTCCGGAAATGAGTACGGTATCGGCTTCACCCTGTGCAAGACCTTGAAGACCGTCCGACAGGCGAAGCTCGATCCGGTCCGAAACACCTTCCGATGACACGTTTTCACGCGCCGTATCGAGGGGACCGGGGCGTAAGTCCATGGCAATGACACGGGGCGATATACCGCTTTGCACAAGGTATATCCCCGTGTAGGCGTGATCGCAGCCGATGTCTGCCGTCACATTGCCGGGCGTCACCATGGAAGCAACGCATAAAAGTCTTTTACTCAAATGTACCATAAGTTACTTTTAGTCGAGATAGTCCCTAAGCTTCTTCGCACGTGTGGGATGGCGAAGTTTTCTGAGGGCCTTCGCCTCGATCTGACGGATACGCTCACGGGTAACGTTGAATTCCTTACCTACTTCTTCAAGAGTGCGCTGTCTGCCGTCATCGAGACCGAAACGCAGGCGGAGCACCTTCTGCTCACGATCGGTGAGTGTGCCGAGGACTTCTCTGATCTGCTCCTGAAGGAGAGTGAATGCCGCTGCCTCCTGGGGTGTGGGCATGTGATCGTCCTCGATGAAGTCTCCGAGATGTGAATCTTCCTCTTCGCCGATAGGTGTTTCAAGGGAAACGGGCTCCTGGGAGATCTTCTGGATCTCGCGCACACGTTCAACGGGGATACCCATTTCCTTGGCGATCTCTTCCGGTCCGGGCTCACGTCCCAGTTCCTGTAAGAGTTGCCTCTGAACACGAATGAGCTTATTTATGGTTTCAACCATGTGAACGGGGATACGGATAGTACGTGCCTGATCTGCGATGGCACGCGTGATGGCCTGACGTATCCACCATGTGGCATAGGTGGAGAATTTGTAGCCTTTGCGGTAATCAAATTTTTCCACCGCTTTAATGAGTCCTAAGTTACCTTCCTGGATAAGATCGAGGAACTGCATTCCGCGTCCCACATATCTCTTGGCAATGGAAACAACTAGACGGAGGTTGGCTTCCGCAAGTCTGTTCTTTGCGGCATCGTCGCCCTGCTCCATCCTCTTTGCGAGATCAAGCTCTTCCTTAGCGGAAAGGAGCGGTACCTTACCTATCTCCTTGAGATACATCCTGACGGGATCCTCTAAGGAAACTCCCTCGGGTACGGTGAGATCGATCTTTGAAAGATCTTCGATCTCGTCAAGCTCGGCAACGATATCATCGGGCTCCAACAGGTCATCCTCTTCCCCTCCGGGAAGGTTGTCGTCCATGATCCTTAAAACATCTATGCCCGCCTTGTCGAGAGCGTCGTATATCTTCTCAGTCTTCTTCTCGTCCAGCTCCATGTCGGGGAAGGCGTCGTTAATCTCCTGGATCTCCAGCGTGTTCTTCTTCTTTTTTCCGACAGCGATCAGCTGATTGATGCGTGCCTCAAACTCCGCTGCCTTGGGATCGTTTTGTGCGGCATTGTCCTCATTGTTCTTTAACTCTTTTTCTACGTTAGACATTGTTGTTTTTCCTTTTCTATCATTCGATCAAATGTTTTCGGTTCTTAAGCGCTTCCCGGCTCCTTAAGAGTTCGGTCACGAGCTGTCCGTCTTCCGCCGCTATGGCGGCATTCAGTTTTTCCTCAATGGAATTCAGTTTTATCTTTCGGACAGTATCCTCGATCGCCTTCGCTCTTTCCGCGTCGTTCACCTCGCCGGGCAGATCCGTCTGGAATATGGCGCCCACCTTTTCCTGCTCCTCTTTCTCTTCGAAACAGCTGACTATTCGAGCCGGATTCACGTTTCCCGAATCCCTGCAAAAGCCGTACGCAAGTTCTGCCACTTTTCGGTATAAGCCTTCGGAAAAATCCGATATATCCAGTACCTGCGAAATTTTGGCATACAATGCCGGGTTGTCGGAAAGACATGTGAGAAGCAGTCTTTGCGGCTGAAGTATCTTATCGTCCTTCTTCTTTTCAGCCACGCTTTCTGTTTTTTTGTTGGGAAACCGTTCAGGCTCATCGGTACGATAAAACGGTTTCCTCGGTCCCTCCCTTCGCGCTTTGTCTATGACAAGCTCATGGAATTTTTTAAAATCGACATTATAGTGCTTTGCAAACGCCTCTTCATAGGTGCTCCTCTCGAGCTCATTGGTTATCTCCAACATACGGGCTGCAACGCTCTCATAAAAATCGTTTTTTTCTTTTGGATCTTCCATATTGTACCCGGATGCTTTGATCCTGAGTTCAAAAAAGAAGCTGCTCTCCGCATTGTCAATGCGTTTTTGGTATTCGTCCGCCCCAAGCGCCTTGATGAATTCATCGGGGTCCTTGTAGGGCTTCATGTTTACGACCTTCACCGTGATACCCCTCGCCTCCAGCATGGGAATGGCGCGGAGCGAAGCCTTGGTTCCGGCTCCGTCGGAGTCGTAGGTCAGATAGACTTCCTTAACATATTTTGAAAGTTTCAGCGCATTTCTGTCGGTAAGCGCCGTTCCCAGCGAAGCGACCGCATTGGTGAACCCCGCCTGATGAAGCGAAATAACGTCCATGTAGCCTTCACAGAGCAGGAAGTAATTCTTGCCGGAATGCCTCGCGTAGTTGAGTCCGTAAAGGTTGTAGCCCTTATCGAACACCTTGGTCTCGGGTGAATTCAGATATTTCGGCTCGCCGTCTCCCATGACACGCCCGCCGAAGGCTATCACCCTGTCACGTTCGTCCATAATTGGGAACATGGCACGGTTCCAGAACTTGTCGGTGGCGCCTTTTTCGTTCACCGTCACAAGACCGGTGTCCTTTAAGAATTCATCCCCGTAACCCTTACTCTTAAGAAATTTATAGAGATCATCACTGTAGGGCTGGGAATAACCCAAACCCCAATGCAGGATGGTTTCGTCGGTAAGTCCTCGCTTCTTGAAGTAATCGATGGCAAGCTTCCCTCTTTCGGTCCTGCCCGCCTTAAAGAAATACTCGGCGGCAAGCTTGTTCACTTCAAAAAGCTTTTGTATGAAGCTTCGGTTCTGCCTGTCTTCCTCGGTCTCCCGAACCTCGGGAAGTTCGAGACCCGACCTTGCTGCAAGCTCCCGCACGGCTTCCTGAAAAGACAGATTCTCATACTCCATAAGGAAGGTGATGACATTGCCGCCCTTATGGCATCCGAAGCAATAGAACATCTGTTTGGTCGTATTCACGGAAAAAGAAGGTGTCTTCTCGCCATGGAAAGGGCAAAGCCCCCAGTAGTTGGCGCCCTTCTTCGTCAGATGGACATACATGCCCACCACGTCGGCGATATCATTACGCGAAAAAACTTCTGCGATTGTCTCGTCTGAATAGAACATGCAGCCCCTTCACCAAACCAATGATCCTTAGTAAACGTCCCAGCTGAACGGGACCTTGATATCCTTGAATTTATTGACGGCATATCTGTCCGTCATGCCCGCAACATAGTCACAGACCACTCTTTCCACCGTCTCGTTCCCGCTGTCGAGCATTGCCTTGTAATCATCGGGCAAAAGCTCGGGGTGAGCGACGTAGTGCAGGAAAAGCTCGATAACCAGCTCCTCTGCCTTCTTCTCCTGTCCCTTGGCAACGGGGTTCGTGTAAACATTTTCGAACATCCATGCCTTAAGGTCCATGAGTATCTCGTTCATCTCAGCCGACATGCGGACATCGTCGATATCGATGCTTGTCTTTATGATATCGTGGATCTCCGTGTTCAGACGGCTGGTGAGCGTATGACCGAGAACGTCGGTAAATCTTGCGGGGATATCCTCTTCCCTTATGATGTTACCGCGTATCGCGTCATCTATATCGTGATTGATGTAAGCCATTTTATCGGAAAGACGTACCGCCCTGCCTTCGAGGGTATCGGGTATGGTATCCACCTGGTGGTTTAGGATACCGTTACGTACTTCCCATGTAAGATTTAAGCCCTTTCCGTGCTTCTCGATAACATCCACAACGCGGATGCTCTGCTCGAAGTGCTTAAAATGGAGGTTGCAGGTCTCTCCCATGATGCGGTTAAGTGCTCTCTCTCCCGCGTGACCAAAGGGTGTATGACCCAGGTCGTGTCCGAGGGCGATGGCTTCGGTAAGATCGTCGTTAAGCCTTAAGGACTTGGAGATAGCCCGGGCGGTCTGCGCAACCTCAAGGGTATGTGTAAGCCTTGTGCGGTAATGATCTCCTTCGGGTGCAAGGAAGACCTGGGTCTTACCGCTCAACCTTCTGAATGCCTTTGAATAGAGGATACGGTCTCTGTCTCTCTGATAGCAGGGGCGAAGATCGCACTCCTTCTCTTCCCTTGCCCTTCCCCGTGTCGAATCGGAAAAAGCGGCATATGCCGACAAGACCTCATGTTCTCTTTCTTCCTGAAGCTCCCTGATGGTTCTGTTATGAATGGGAACGAGTTCAATCATGAGCGCACCTCCTACTCATCATGTCTTTTTGAAAAAACACATCCGCAGTAATCCTGCCTGTACAGATCATATTCCTTGGAAAGCTCTGTGGAGCGTTTATAGCCGTTTTTCTTCTTAAAGTCCGACGGAAGCCACTTAACGCCTTCTTCCGCGCACACCCTTTCGCCGATCTCGTTGATGAGGGGTGCATTCTTTAAAGGTGATATGGTGAGAGTCGTAGTAACCAGCTCTATACCGAGCTTCTTCGCTTCTTTCGCCGTTTCACGTAAGCGCAGTTCGAAGCACTTTTTGCATCTTTCGCCACCCTCGGGGCATTTTTCAAGCCCCTTCGCTATCTCAAAGAACCGCTCGGGGTCGTATCTGCCTTCTATAAACTTTATCTCATGTTTATGGGGCTGTTCGGCTATAAGTCTCTTTATCTCCTCCACCCTTTTGCGGTATTCCGTTTCGGGGGAGATGTTCGGGTTATAGTAAAAGTCGGTTATATCAAAATATTCCGACAGGTATTCAAAAACATAGGAGGAGCAGGGTGCACAGCACGAATGCAGGAAAAGCGCGGGGGTGTCCGGACTTTTCGAAATATCATCTATCAGATCGTCCATCTGCTGCTGTACGGTTCTCTGCTTCAAAGTATCTCCTTTAGTGCGGCGTAAAGCTTAGCCATATCTTCATCGGTGCCGACGGTTATGCGAAGGTAGTTATCGATCCTCGGCTTATCGAAGTAGCGTACGAAAATGTGCTTTTCCCTGAGCTTTGTGAAGATCTCCTTAGCCGTAACCGTCTCATGAGACACAAAGAGGAAATTCGCAGAGGAGTCGAGGACGCTGAAGCCGAGGGCTTTAAGCTCCTTTGCCGCAGCCTCCCGGGTCTTTACGATCTTTTCCACCGTCTCCTTAAAATATGCCTTGTCCCTAATGCTCTCCGTACCGCAAAGTATCGAAGGGGTGGTCATGGTGTAGGAATTATAGGAATTCCTTACAGCCATCATATATGAAATGAGTTTTTCGGAACCCACCGCAAAACCTATCCTCATGCCCGCCATGGAGCGGGACTTGGAGAAAGTACGAACCACAAGGATGTTCTCGTATTTACGCGTAAGAGGGAGTGCCGTCTCTCCGCCGAAATCCACATAGGCCTCATCAACGATAACGACGGAATCGGGGTTGTGACTCACGATATCCTCGATAAACGACACAGGCTCGGCTATGGTGGTGGGGGCGTTGGGATTTGCGATAACGATGCCGCCGTTGGGCTTATAGTAATTTTCCTTCTTTATGCGGAAGTTCTCATCAAGCGCCGGTGTCTCGTAAGGGATGTCGTAAAGCTCTGCCCAAACGGGATAGAACGAATAGGTAACATCCGGAAAGAGCACGGGAAGACTGCCTTTAAAAAAGGTCAAAAATGCCGTTCCCAGCACATCGTCGGAACCGACTCCCACAAAAACATTATCGAATCCGACACCGCAGTCGTCGGCAATGGCTGCCGCAAGCTCGTGCGCGTCCGGCTTCGGGTAGCGTCTCAATGTATCCGCATCAAGAGTTTTAAGGATCTTAGCCACTCCGGGTGCGGGGGGATAGGGGTTCTCATTGGTATTAAGCTTTATCATATCCGGGAAAGAAGGCTGTTCGCCCGGTACGTAAGGAACGACTTTCCTTACATTGTTTTCCCAAGTTGCCATATCGTCTCCTTATTTCTGAGGAACAAAAACAGGGTTGGTGATCGCTTCGGTCACGATATCTTCTCCGAGAACACGGAAAATGAACCACTTCCTGCCTTCGGTATTAAGGTTCACGGTGCAGGAATAGTCGTATCCGCCGCTTACTTCCGCCGGGGCGGCAAGCTCAAACTCTTCTATCGTACGTCCGTTACCGTAAACAAGAAGTCTGGCCAGGGGACGGTTGGAAACGATCTTAAGCTCGGCAGTGCCCTCATCCGTAAGCTTCGCTTCGATCAGAGGACCGTTACTTAAGAAGCTGTGTCCCTGTTCGAGGTTCTTAAGGATGTTTGCGGGTGTTCTCTCGCCGGGCGCTTTGACGTACGTTCTTACGCAGCCGCTTGAAAGATTGACTTCAGCCCAATGCTTCACAGTCGGAAGCTCTTCGGTAAGAAGGTCGATAAAGTAGCGGGCTGTCTCAAGAGTTTCGCCTTCCAATATGACACCGTTCTTATTCTTTGCATCAAGGGTGTTATCCAGTGCTGCCTTCACCGCCGTGTAAAGTCCAAAGACATACGCGAGGGAGTCAAACCAGAATTCGCAGGTTATCTCGTGGGTATCGGAACCGGTCGTTGCCCCGAGGAACGTGCCTTTTTCAAGGCAATCGAGCCAGAGCTGCATGGCATTGCCGTTGGTGCAGCCTTCCGCAAGGGGATGGGAGCCGTTCCAGATCTCTATCGTCTTAAATATATCTATGATATCGGTGAATTCGGGCGGGAAGGAAATGGCCTTCTGCATATCCCTCGGATGGTTGATCTGGGGATGACCGCCGTAACTCTTTATCTCATCGGTAATGCGCTTAAATTCCGCGCGCATGATCTCAGGAGTTCTGTCCTTCTCTTCGGGGATATTGTAGATGACATCGGGATCGGTGTTCAGCTGGAGCACATGTCCGTTGGATGTCGATATCTCCTTGGAAAGGATGGGAAGGAAGTCGGGGGTTACAAGCTTCTCCCATGTTCTGTGGTTTAATACGTTATGATGATCGGAAAGAGCGCCGAAGGTAAGTCCCTTCGCTCTCATGGAATTTGCTATCATCTCGGGGGTGTCGTAAACGTAATCCGTTCCCTGAGGCGGATAAAGCGGGCTTGAGAACACCGAGTGATGGTGAAGGTCACCCACATACCAGTTTTCCGCTCCCATATCGATAAGACGGCGAAGGGTCACCTCGGTATTACCGGGAACCGAAACCGCAGTTTCCACGATCTCGTATTCCGAGCCCTTGTCGCAGCAGAGGGTGTATCTGCCGACGGGGAGCTCTTCGGTAAATTCGCCGTTGTCGTTCGTGGTGCGCCTGAAATAGTCGTACCACACAAAATCGGAATCGGGATCCACTTCATAATGAGCACCGTAGATCTCATCCGCGATGTCTTCGATATGTTTTACTTCCGAACCGTTCGTGTAGCCGGAAGTAACGCCGTCACGGGCCGCTCTGTCCTTGGGGTAAAGACGGATCTCCGCAACCAGCGGGTTGCCGTTCTCATCCTTTATCCTGACAGACAGCTGCGCCGTCTTCGTATGATAATCCGGATGTTTTCTTATCTGCTCAAGGCGTTTGTAATCATTAAGGCGAGGCTCTCTTTCGGGCGGGAAAACATTCTCTCTCCTTCCGCCTCTTTTACTGTACCCAACCGCCTCATCAAGCATCTTCATCGCATTTTGAAGATAGCGGTAGGTGTACTTTTCGTCGGAGATATTCCTCTGACCCGAATAAAGTCCTGTGATGGTGGATGCCAATTTCGATACCGACATGTTATATCCTTCCTTCTCTTAGAATGATCCGGGGAGCGCCGTTTTTCGCGACGTAGTCCTCCGTTATGACAACCTTACCTATGCTGTCGTCTTTGGGGATCTCGTACATTATGTCAAGCATGATCTCTTCGATAATGGCGCGAAGAGCTCTTGCTCCGGTATCTCTTTTAAGTGCTCTGTCCGCGATGGCGGAAAGCGCACCGTCTTCAAACTCGAGCGCAACCTCGTCCATCGAAAGAAGCTTCTTGTACTGCTTAAGGATGGCATTTCTGGGCTGTGTGAGTATCCTGACCATATCGTCTCTGTTAAGTCCCTCAAGAGAGAAAACAACGGGAAGACGTCCTAAAAATTCCGGGATCATGCCGAATTCCCGAAGGTCGGAAAGCTCAACCTTGCCCGAAATGTTCTTTTCCTCGTCGTACTTATCCGAAAGCTCACCGAGGAAGCCGCAGGCTGAGGATTTGTTAAGTCTCTGCTTAATGATCTTGTCAAGCTCGGGGAATGCACCGCCGCAGATGAACAGGATGTTCGTCGTGTCCATTGTGGTCATGGGCACCATGGCGTTCTTGCTCATAGCCCCCACAGGCACTTCCACTTCGGCTCCTTCAAGGAGCTTTAAAAGACCCTGCTGAACGGATTCGCCCGAAACATCACGGCTGTTGGTCGTATGCTTCTTGGCAAGCTTATCTATCTCATCTATGAATACTATGCCTTTTTCCGCGCGTTCAACGTCATTGTCCGCTGCCACAAGGAGCTTGGAAAGCACACTCTCCACGTCGTCTCCGATATAACCCGCCTCGGTAAGGGAGGTGGCATCGGCGATTGCAAGGGGAACGTTAAGGAGCTTGGCAAGGGTCTTAACCATGTAGGTCTTACCGCAGCCCGTAGGTCCGATCATGAGCATATTGGATTTCTCAAGCTCAATGCCGTCCTCGCTCTTGTCGAAAACTCTCTTGTAATGGTTATAGACAGCAACACTCATAACCTTCTTGGCGTGTTCCTGTCCGACGATGTAATCGTCGAGCTCCGCCTTTATGACATGAGGGGGCTTAAGATCCTTGATATCGAACCTCGCCTCGATGTCGTCCTCCTTCTTCTTCGGCAGTGCCTTTTTCTTAAGCCTCTGGTTCAAAGGAACCGAAGGAAGGTCTCCGAAGATGAGATTGGAAAGGTTGGAAATGCTGGGAAGGTCGTTTCCGGAATTGTTCTTATTCTCATCGTCCTTATTTACGGGCGTAAGTCCCATTATGGAAAGGGAACCGCCACCGGACAGCGTGTCCATGGTCTTCTGCATGCAGTCGTCACAGATGCAGAGTCCGGGGTGAAGCTTGAACATCCTCTTCACCTGAGACTCGGTGCGACGGCACATGGAGCAGACTTCTTCGCGCTCTTTTGGCTCTTCGTTACCGTTATTGTTTGTTCTGTCGATTTCGTCACTCATATATAAATCCTTTTTGAAAAACTGTCGGTTTAATACGCGTTGTAATCCTTTGCTTTGAACAGGGTCCGGAAAAGGATCCCGATATCCAAAAGAAGGCTCCAGTTCTCAATGTACCAGATATCACAATCTATCCTTCTTCTTATGGACGTATCGCCGCGGTAACCGCTCACCTGCGCCCATCCGGTGATGCCGGGACGCACCTGGTGCTTTACCATGTAGCGCGGTATCTCATCCCTGAATTTTTCCACAAAGAAGGGTCTCTCGGGGCGGGGTCCCACAAGGCTCATGTCTCCCTTAAGAACGTTGAAGAGCTGCGGCAACTCGTCTATGCTGGTTCTCCTTATAAAGTGTCCGACCTTTGTAACTCTTTGGTCGTGCTCGGTAGTCCATTCCTTCTTCTCTTCGTTCTCGTCCTGAACCACCATGGATCTGAACTTGTACATGGTGAATTCCCTGTTGTGAAGTCCGACGCGCTTCTGCTTATATATAACGGGGCCGGGGGACGAAAGCTTCACAAGTATCGCCGTTATCGCCATGGGTATTGCCGCAAGGATCAGTGCAATAATGCCGAAAACGATATCCTCCGTTCTCTTAACAAATCTGTTACCGAGACTCCCCAGCGGCACCGAGCGGATGTTTATAACCGGCACACCGTCCATATCCTCTATGGATGCATTGCCCGAGATCACGTTCATGAAATCCGGCGCAAACTTTATGTGCAGGCCGTAGTGCTCACCTGTTCCGACTATGCCGTTAAGGAGAGTATAATCCTCAACCTTTAGGGCGATCACCATTTCATCGGGATCGTTTTTTGAAAGTATGCTGTCAAGTTCTTCTATCTTACCTATAACCGACACACCTCTGTAGCGCGTGCCCTTTTCCATCACGTCGTCAAGTATGCCCATGACAGCGTAGCCCCATTCGGGATTGGCGATAAGCCGGTCGATAAAGACCTCGGTGGTCCTGGAATAGCCGACCACAAGTATATGCTTAAGATTCTTTCCTTTTTTCCTTAATGTGTGCAGAAAAGAATACAAAAGAAGCCTGAAAAAGATGTCCAGCACCGTGTTCGTAACGGCAAAGACCGCTATAAAGATAAGGGAGATATTGATCTCCTTCACCATGGAAAGCATGGCAAGGAAATAAACAACTCCGAACACATTGGCGCGGATAACGTCAAAAAACTGTCTGCTGAGGGAACGGCTCCTCTGGGGATCGTAAAGCCCTCCGAAGAAGAAAATGAGCAGGTAGCCCAGGGCAATGAAAAAAAGATAGTTCGTGTAGCCTTTTAAGGGAAGGTATTTAACTCCCTCTTCCGTTCCTATGATCGTAAAGCGGATATAATAGGACAGGACAAAAGCCAGGACGACCAGTAAGGTGTCGGATATGATGAACAATCTATGGAAAGATTTTTGATGGGCTTTGATCATCGCTGCCTCGCGTTACAATGCTCCTGCAATCGTTTTTAAGTGTCTGGACGGGGACAAATGGGTATAATCCCACGAGTACCTTTCATAATAACCCACTTCCGGGAGTTTTACAAGAAAAAATTTTCAAAACAAAAGGTAGCCCCGCCGAAGCGGGGCTGTAGATCTATTTATTTATGGGAGAAAGAATAACTATTGTGTGGGACGCTTCATAAGCGTAACGTCTACCGTCTTTTCCTCCCAGGAACCGTTATTCAGACGCATAAGAGTGATCTGAACCGTCGTACCGACACGGTAGGAATTGACTTTTGATTTGAACTGCTCGGCATCGGTAACGGTGAGTCCGTTAACCGCCGTGATAACATCACTTGCATAGAGACCTGCCTTCTCGGCAGCGCCGCCGGAAACAACGCTCTGAACAAGAACCCCCCGAGGGAAACCGAGGCTCTTAAGATCGGATGTTACGTTGGTGATGGTGATTCCAAGGTATCCCTGTTCTTCTTCCGTCAAAACTTCGCGGCTGATAAGCTCGTCAAGGATGGGGATGGCTGCGGAGATCGGGATTGCAAAACACATACCCTCTACGCTCTCATCCGAATACTTGGCGCAGTTGATACCCACAACTTCACCCTTGATATTGTAAAGAGGACCGCCGGAGTTGCCTTCGTTGATGGCGGCATCCGTCTGTAAGAGATATGCATCTCTGTTCTCAAAGCTGACCTTCCTGTCCTTTGCGGAAAGATAACCTACGGTAACGGACTGGCCGTAGCCGAGAGCATTACCGATGGCGATGACCATCTCGCCCACTTCGGTCTTATCGGAATCGCCGAGGGTAGCAACCTTGATCTCGGCGAGAGTATCTGCACTGACATCCTTCTTATTTACCGCAACTATCGCAAGATCGTTGTTGGGATCCGTAGCTTTGACCGTTGCGCTGACCTCTTCATCATCGGAGAAGGTGATGGTGATCTTCTCGGCTTTTTCAACAACGTGGTTATTGGTGGCAATGAATACCTCATCATCCTTCATGCCTACGATGAAGCCGGAACCGCCGCCCGTAACTTCGTAGGAGCTGGATCTGCCCCACACATCTCTCTGAGTCGCGGTATAAGTAACGCCGACGCACACGGTGCATCGCATGTTTTCCTTAACCACATCCACAACCGCATTGCCTGTTGTGTTCTCGATCTCCGCAGTGCCGGTGGATGCAACGACCAAGTTGCTGACACCGAGGGATTTGAGGGCTGCGCTTGTGGAATCCTCTAACACTTCCTCGGCCTTTAAGAAGGACTTCTCGCCCATCAGTGCGTCAAGCCCGGAAGTAACTCCGAAGAAAGCGCCGCCGGCTACAGCCCCGAAGCATGCCGCAAGCCCGATAAATTTGGCCGCCTGAGCAAAGAAATTCTTTTTGGGCTTTTCAGGCTTCCTCTCGTAAGGGTCGGAGGAGGAAGAATAATCATAATTTGAATAAGAGGAGTAGCTGTTCTCGTAACGTGAGTACGGCGTCGAGCCGATGTTCTCGGCTGCGGCACGGATCTCATCGTCAGTCATGGGAGCCGCATCTGAGAAGGAATCAGTACTCTCGACAGTCTCGGCCATCTCGCTTGTCTCTTTGTTTTCGATAAACTCATTTCTTAATTCGTCATCCATAATGTGTCATCCTTTCTGTCGGTTAAGTATTTAAATCATATCCTTTGAAAGCTATAAATTTTAATCCTTGTAAACCTTAATCATACAAGTCTGTGTCCGGTAAAAAGCACATGAGACGTATGTCTCATGTGTCGCCGGATAAGCAGGGCGCTCTCGCAAACCTTGGTTTGCGGAGACGCCGTACTTATCCGGCTTACACATGTCAGCTTCGCTGACATGTGCTTTTTACTCTTAACCAATATGCTTTTCATTTCTTTACTGTCCCCAATTTTACTCACCGATTGTGATGAATTTGTGTTTAAAAAGTACAAAGTGTGTGAATCTTTAGATCAAAAAAGCACCCCCTTCGGAGTGCCTGTAAATGTCATATTTATCCTACTTATTATTTATCCTCGCATACTCATCCGCAGTTTCCTCGGCAGTACCCGCGAACACTACGCGACCGCCGTCTAAGAGGATGCCCTTCGTGCAGAGCTTCTTAACCTGGGCTTCGTTATGGGAAACGAAAAGCACCGTTGTGCCTTTGTCGAACATGCTTAGGATCTTCTGCTCGCTCTTCTTCTTGAAGGCTGCGTCACCTACGGACAGTACCTCGTCAAGGATCAGGATGTCCGGCTCGACGACGGTGGCAATGGCGAAGCCGAGGCGGGCTCTCATGCCGGATGAGTAATTCTTTACGGGAACGTTGATGAAGTCACCGAGGTCGGCGAACTTTACGATCTCATCATACCTCTCGTGGATGAATTCTCTCGAATACCCGAGCATGGCGCCGTAAAGCCAGATATTCTCGGCGCCGGAATACTGCATGTCAAACCCTGCCCCAAGTTCAAGGAGCGGAACGACGTTACCGAAGCTCTCGACAGTGCCGGAAGATGCCTTTAAGACTCCAGCCACCACCTTCATAAGGGTCGATTTACCGGCTCCGTTCTTTCCCATTACGGCAAGGCGGTCACCCTTCTCGAGGCTGAAGGAGACATCGTTAAGCGCAAGGAAATCCTTATAACGAAGGTCGCGCTTTATAAGCCTTATTACATATTCCTTTAAATTGTCCACTTTTTCTTCCGTCATGCGGTATCTGACGGAGACGTTGTTTACGATCAAAGAAGTATCCGACATTGTTCCACCCGAAACATATTACAGATGTAATATGAACTTATCCTGATTTTTATAAAAGAATACACACCCCACAACCATGAGGAGCACAGCCATCCCCGCGGAATATGCCGTCTCGAAAAGGTTCATGGGCGCTCCGAAAACGGCGCTTCTGAAATTGTCTATGCAGGCATAGACGGGATTCAGCATGAATATCCACCGATTCTTTTCGGAAAGTACATCCTCTGCCCGATAGAAGATCGCGGAAGTGTACATGATGAGCATTGTTGCTACGCCCCACAGGTACTCAAGATCCCTGAAGAACACGGCTACGGCCGAAAGGAAGATCCCGGTCCCTAAAGCAAGTCCGAATATGACAACGAGGGGCACAATCGCCTGGAAAAGCCATACGGTGGGGTTTACCTGTCTGAATGCGGCAACTCCCGCAAGAACCACAAGGGAGAGAAGGAACGTCACATAGTTGGAAATGACGGTGGACAGAGGATACATGTACTTCGGCACATATACCTTCTTTATCATGGCCGCATGACTTCTCACAGACCTTAAAGCCTGCTTGGACGCATTTGCGTAAAACGAGAAAATAAGGCGTCCGGTAAGGATGTATACCGGGAAATCCCGCGTATCCTTCCCCAGAAGCCTTGAAAACACGAGTGTAAGGACTATCATCGTGAGCAGAGGCTCAAGCATGGTCCAGATTATCCCGAGATAAGAATTCCTGTATTTAAGTTTGATGTCCTTCTCAGTCAGCTGACTGAGAAGGAACCCATATTTTTTGAAATTAAGCAAGATCCGCTTCATTTACTGTTCTCCGGCTGTGTCTCCCGCTTTAGGCGCTTCGCCTGTGAGCTCTACCTTGACCGTAACTTCCGTCATCACTTTAAGTCCGTCTCTTTCGTCCACCGCAAGAGGCAACTCATAGGTTCCCTCTTCCGTGACAGACAAAAAATTGATGCGGGGGCGAAGCATGGCGGTATTGACATTTTTAAGAACATCCTTCGGCGCACGGACGGTGATCCTTCTTGAAGAAAGACCTACCACCTTTGCCGTCATGCCTGCAGGTATGTTTTCAATCTCGATATCCGACGGTGTAAGAGAAACATCGGTGTTGCCCTGTTCATCAATATACACGGTAACAGCCAGGGTCGTATCATCATCGATGATCATTATGCTGGAAAGCTTTCCGTCGATAAGGGAACCGATGTCTATATTGCTCTCCCCGTTTCCGGTAAGGCCGGTCACATCGATATATGCACGGAGACGTGTGCCGAGCTTCGCAAGATCCTCGGCCGTTCCGGCAACCTTGATACGTGAAGGCTGGAAGGAAACGCTCTTTATCTCATAGCCGTCTGCGACCTCACCCAGCGTGATGGCTTCAAGATTTATATCCCTCGTTCTGTAAAATGTGGTAAGAACATTTACCTTATCGGTACTGAGTTCAAGATTGCCGTTGTTTATCTCTTCATCGTTCATGTCATAAACAACGGGAGCGGTAATAAATTCGGAGCCTGTGCTTAAGCCGTTCACGTTGACCGTTGCAACGACAGCCTGGATACGGCTGATCTGCATCTTGGAGCCGCGGATGGTGATCACGTTGGGGCTTGCTGCGGCAGTTCCCAAAACGTAGCCGTCCGCGGGGGTGCCCACCGCATTGATCTTAACCTTGAATTCCTTGGTGGCATAATCTTCGAGGGTCAGCTTCATATAGCTGTTCTGCCCGCGGATGATGTCGTAGTCGCTTTCATCGTAACCGTCGAGGGTGATCTCGATGGGAACCGTATCCGTTACGTATATCTTTTCAAAATCTGCGGTAGCTTTTATGGCCTCGGCGGAAAGCTTGTCGCAGATGGATTTGCGGGCCTGGATCGTAACATTTACCGTGCTTCCGTATACGACCTCGGGTATCTTGTCCTTTTGAATAAGCGCATTCTCATTAAGGATCTTTACGGGGACATCGTAAAAGCTTACGGTGTCGATGGGATCCTGGGAGTTTACGACACCTATCCATATGATAAATGCCGAAACAAGCGCAAGGAGCTTAAGTCCGAAATTATGAGACATCCATTTCCAAATAGCGAGAAGATAGGTCTTCATTTTCTCATGCCCTCCTCCTCTTTATGCTTTAAAAATCCCAGGAAACGCTTCTCCTGATCGTTCTTCTGAGGGATGAGCTCCGTAAGCTTGGTGCGAAGGAATTCTCCGTCAACGTTATAGACGAGACTTCCGTTCTTTGCTATGGAGACTTTTCCCGTTTCCTCGGAAACGATGATGGTCAGGCTATCCGTGACCTCACTCACGCCGACTCCCGCTCTGTGTCTCGTACCGAGATCCTTGGAAAGCTTCATGTTCTCGGAAAGAGGGAGATAGCATGTAGCAGCGGTGATCCTGTTGCCGCGCACCACAACCGCACCGTCGTGAAGAGGTGTGTTGTGTTCAAAAATATTGATAAGAAGGGCAGCCGTAACAATAGCGTCTACGCGGATACCCGTTTCTTCGTATTCCTTTAAAGGCACTTCCTGTTCGATAACGATGAGAGCACCTGTCTTGGTCTTTGCAAGTTCAAAAGCCCCCTTTACGAGTTCCTCCACCGTCTCTGCACAGTAGCCGTCGCGCACTTCCTTAACATCGGAAAAGAGCCCCAGGGATACGACGCTCTTCTGTCCGAGGTTCTCGAGAGCTCTTCGAAGCTCCGGCTGGAACAGGATGATGAGTGCGGTGATACCGACGCCGATGGCATTGGTCAGTACCCAGATGATGACGTCAAAATTCAAAATGGCGGCAATCGCCCAGAAAATGAGTATCACAATAAGTCCCTTAACGATGACCCACGCCCTCGTGTTCTTGATCCATCTCGCAATGTAATAGATAAGCCATGCGATGATAAGGACCTCAACGAAGTCGAGGAATTTCATCTTGGGGAATGAAAAAAGCTTTGTGATATTCTTAAGAATTGCCGTCAGATCGCTCATCGTCAATCTTCCTCTTTATTGTCAGCCTTTTGTGTATCTTCGTTTCTTTTTTTCTTAAGTCCGGAGAAAACCGCCTTGTATACGGACATATGCGCATCGTCGAGGTTCAGATCGTTTATCTCCTCTTCCGAAAGATCGCCTTCCGCTTCTTCCGCCTCCTCGGTCTCTTCCTTCTTTGCCTTTTGCGCCGCAAGTTCCTTCTTCTCACGCTCGGACTGCTCCATCATTTCGGCAAAGATCGTCATTCTCGGTCTTCTCTCCTTGAGTCTTTCGAGCAGAGCCTTCGGTGTCCTGTTCTTCGCAGCCTCCTTAGCCTCCTCGGAAACGGTTACTTCTCCGAGAACCACCTTGTCAAGCTTGGGAACGGCACGTACATAGTAGTAATAATCGTCATCCTCAAACTGTACGCTCTCGGTACCCGAGTAATTTAAGATGATCCTGAAGAACTGCACAATGTAAACAAGGATCATGGAAAGTATGGTACCGACCACCACCTGTCCCATGGAGACGGACATACCGACACGTTTTCCCGCAACGGCATGACCAACGATCAAAAGGATGCCGCCCACAACCACCGTTATTTCAAAGGAGTAGTCGAAGCGGATCTGCCTCAGGGTCCACATGATTATGATGACAGCCGCAAATATCGCGGCAACGAAAACCATTTCCTTATTTGCAAATATATCGTTTGCAAACTTGACATACAATGCCAGAACGTCATCCAGGGACGTGATCTTTTCCAGCGTCATGGAATTGTGGACTGCGCCGAAAATATAGTAGGTCACAACACCGACAGCAGCGGGGAACACGGCAAGAGGTCCCGCCGTCATACCGAGAAGCAGTGCAACGATGTAGTGAAGGTTGAACTCCACCAGAATCGGTATCGCAACGATGGCATAGGCAAATTTTCCGGAGAATCTTGCCGCAAAGCAATAGAGCACCATGAACATGGCAAGCACGAACACCGCCATTACGGGTGAACCGGAAAATACTTCATAGACCGCCACGAACATGCATAACAGGATCGTGATGATGGGGGGCAACACGGCTCCCACAAGTCCGAACAGAAGCTTCATGATGCCTTTTCCCAGGGTCTGATTGTAATTAAGCCCCGAAACGATACGATCATAAGCTTCGAATGATATGATGAATTTGAAAACAAGTTCGATGATGAACTGATATTTACGGAACAGCACACGGGCAGTGTTCCTGAAAGCCATAAGGCTAGTTAACATGATTGTTACCCTCCATTCCCGCTGACGCATTTCTTTCACTGTTGTAGTAGGAACGCAGGCGGCGAAGCATTCTGAAATATTTTGCAAGCTTATTTCGCGAACGGTTGTAGTGGATCATGCCGAAAACAAGGGACGACATCACCGAAACGGCGAGAAGCACGATGTATACGGCGATCACTCTTTTAAGGAGCATCATGTAGTCAATGACCACCGCATTGCTCACAAAATAATCCATTTCATATAAAACCGCAAGTCCGACCAAAAAACAATAACCCACCGTTGTTGCAACGAAGCTGTTAAGCATCCTGCTGCGCAGATAATCCCTGCGGAAATACCTGTTAAGCTTAAGATCCTCGCGGCCTTCGCCTGTCTCGTACATGGCAAGCTTTGTCATCAGTCTGACCTTTCTGTTATTGACCATTAAAATCACCTCAAAGTCAGAATATACCAAGTTTCATGATAACACACTATTTGCAGGGGTGTCAACCGGATGCGGGAATTGTATGAAAAAAAAATAAAAAAAGAGCGGGATCTGTGTCCCGCCCGAAAAAACCATATATCACAAGAGTTTTTTATCAGTTCTTCTTACTCTTCTTCTCAAGAGCCGTAAGAAGGGTATTTACAAGGATACCGAGGATGAGTGCGCATGCAACGGATGTGATGGTCACCTCACCGAACTTGAGAACAAGTCCGCCGATACCTGCGATGAGGATGGTGGAAACAACGAAGAGGTTCTTGTTCTCTTCAAGGTTGACCTTCTGGATCATCTTGAGACCGCTGACTGCGATGAAACCGTAAAGAGCTACGCAAACGCCGCCCATTACGCATGAAGGTATGGAATTAACGAAAGCAACGAAGGGAGAAAGGAAGGAAATGATGATCGCAAGGATCGAGGTGCAGAAGATCGTTACGACCGAAGCGTTTCCTGTAATAGCCACGCAGGCGATGGACTCACCGTAAGTGGTGTTGGGGCAGCCGCCGAAAAATGCGCCCGCCATGGAGCCTACACCGTCTCCGAGAAGAGTTCTGTTGAGACCGGGCTCTTCAAGAAGATCCTTTTCGATGATGGAGGAGATGTTCTTATGATCTGCAATGTGCTCTGCAAATACTACGAAAGCTACGGGAACATAAGCTACTGCCACTGTTCCGACATAGGAAGCGGAAATGCCGTCAAAACCGCCGAATGCCTTGACAAATGTGAAGGTGGGAGCGCTGATGAAGGTGCTTACACTTACTCCGCCTGCAACAAGATTCTTAAAGGCGCTGAAATCGCTTACAAGAAGAGCATCCGTTCCGGTAGCGCGTCCGATACCCGTGAAGATCGCGGAAACCGCATAACCTGCAAGGATACCGATGATGAAGGGGATGAGCTTAATGTTCTTGCTTCCGATGGTGGAGCAGATGATGGTTACGAAAAGTGTTACAAGACCGCAAAGAACAGCGATGAGAACCGAGCCGCCCGCAGGTGCCGTCTGAAGATCGCCGATGGCGTTACCCGCAAGTGAAAGTCCGATGATGGCAACCGTAGGTCCGATAACCACAGCGGGCATGAGCTTGTTTACCCAGCCTGCTCCCACAAGCTTAACGATCACTGATATCACAACATAGACAAGGCCGGCGAAGATCGCACCGATGATGAGGCCGAGGTAACCTACCGCTGCTGTTGCCGCACCGGCGAAAGCTGCCGTCATGGAGCCGATGAAGGCGAAGGACGATCCCAGGAATACAGGGCTCTTAAAGCGTGTGAACAGGAGATAAACAAGTGTTCCGATACCTGCTCCGAAAAGTGCCGCCGCAGAGCTCATGCCGTTTCCGTCAAGGATGGGCGAGTTGCCGTTGATGATGATGGGAACAACGAGTGTTGCGGTCATGATGGCAAGCAGCTGCTGCAGTGCATATACCACCGTCTTGCCAAAACCGGGTCTGTCATTGATACCGTAAGTGAGTTTCATAGATTTTTCCTCCGTTGCTGTTGGTTTGTTTTTATAAGCACGCGACTTGCGCCGCAAGAGCTTTCGTGATGGCCTAAAAAAAGAGGCGATTCAGGGAAATGGGATTAATACCGTTTCCAAAAAATCGTCTCCGAAAAATGAAATGACAACCGTTCCGTGCTAAACACGGGAACAGCCTTTATCCTCTGCATTATTAAATTTTTGGTCTTAGTTCTTAACATGATGTCCGCTCCCAAAAATCCTGCCGAATTTCACTTGGAGAAATGATAGCACTTTGATGCGGATTTGGGAAGAGGAAATTTATTCATTTTTAATTATTTTCGCTAATGAGATTATTTAACTTTTTTATACTCCGTGTTGTCGATCTTGATGGTATCCTTGCCTCTGTAGAAGGAGTAGGTGTAATCGCTGGAAACCTTCTCGGTCTTGCCGTCGTCGGTCTTCTTCTCTTCGGTAAAGGTGAATGTGATCTGATTGTCCTTGATCTTGTACTTTCCTACCTGAGTGCCCGATCTGGAAAAACCTAACACGGATCCCTCAACAGTAATACTTACTTTATTAAGTCCGGAAAAAACATAAGTAGTCGAACCACCAAGCGTCTGACTTCCAATTTCACTCTTATAAGTTCCGAATACCCTTGTGGTCATCACAAACCATACGCAGGCACCGATAGCCGCAAGTACAACTACTGTTGAAATAATGGTTCCCAAACTGCTTTTACTTTTCTTTCTTGACATTTTAACATCCTCCGTTTAATAGTTGAGCGGCAGGATCTCACAACCCTGCCGCCCCTTTTGCCATGTATTATAGCATTTTTTTGTTTCATTATCAAATAAAGTAAATCTTAAGCCGATCACTTCTGTACAAGATGTACGGCAAAGCCGCCGAAGTCGTCCTTAAGGTAGATCCTTGTCATCTTGTTGTTCTTGTAAAGAGCGGACTCCTTATCGAACTCGAAGCCCTGAAGCTCCATGTGGTAGATAGCTCTCTCGATGTAGTTGGTACCGATGGCGATGTGACCGAGCTTGCCGGGGCCCATGGACTTGTTTACTTCGATAGCCGAGCTTGCGAAGATGGAAGAATTGCCGGGCTTAACTTCGAATCCGAAGAATCTGCCGAACATTTCGGCAACAGCCATAGCCTTCTGCTCGTTCTCGCAATTGATGCCGAGATGTTTGAACTCGAAGCCGAGCATTGTGTTTACAGCTTCTCTTGTGAGTCTCTTTATCTCGTCGAACTGACCGTTAGCGATCATGTCGCTCTTAACCATCCAGCTGCCGCCGCATGCAACGATCTTCGGGAAATCAAGGTAATCCTTAAGATTGTTGGCATTGATACCGCCGGTAGGCATGAAACGAACGCCCGTGTAGGGAGCTGCCATAGCCTTGATCTTGGCGATACCACCGGACTGCTCGGCAGGGAAGAACTTAACGGTGTCAAGTCCGAGCTCGAGAGCTGTCTCGATATCGGTAGGGCTGGATGTTCCGGGCGTGATGGGAACATTCTTCTCAAGGCAGTACTTAACAACCTTGGGATTGAGTCCGGGGCTTACGATGAATTTTGCGCCCGCATTTACGGCTCTGTCAACCTGCTCGGTGGTGAGAACCGTGCCGGCACCGATGAGCATATCGGGATATGCCTTGCACATCTGACGGATAGCTTCTTCGGCTGCATCTGTTCTGAATGTTACTTCGGCAACGGGAAGACCGCCCTCGCAAAGTGCTTTGGCAAGCGGAACCGCATCTTTTGCATCATTGATGGCAACAACGGGGATGATGCCGAGTTTTGAAAACTGATTAATGATCTCGTTCATATTTTTCTCCTTATCTACAGATCCAAAATGGATCGTTTGTTTCCTTCGGAATTATACTTTGTTTATCCCTTGTTTTCAAGACAGAATTCTCTTATTGATAAAGTTATGGTTATAGATAAACGAAAGTATGGGATTCTCGGTTATAAGCGCCAGCATCTTCTGACCGAATGCCGTTGCACTGAACATGGTAATGACCGCAAATATGATCCAGACGATCACAAGGGCTATGAGTCCGCCGGCCATTGCTCCGACTATGGAGTTGACCTTGTCGATGCCCGGGAGATGGCCAAGGAGATTGGTCACACCGCCCAGCATTGCAAGGACGATACCTACGATCAGCAGGGTGAGCAGAAATGCCACCGCTTTTACGATAACATTCGTAATGCCGGTATAGACACCCTTTTGGATGCTTTCGCTCCTTTCGTTCACATCGGCATCGGAGGATGCCTCAATGTTTGCAATAACACTCTCGTCTCCCACAACGGATTCCTTGAACTTCTCGGGAACGCCCATGGCATCCATGAGTTCGCCTATAAGATCGATACTCTCGGTACCGCCGCTCTCGGGTTTGTCTTCTTTTTCCTCAAGGAGCATGGCAATGGTCTGCGCCCACTTGTTCTTTTCGGCGATGGCCTCGGTCTTTGAATAGAAAAAGTTATATATGGACGGGCTCGACATCATCTTTGCCTTGGTGATGGGTGAAAGCAGGATCGTGAGCGAGATCGCCAGCACCGTCGCGACTATTACAAATATCATCTTAAGAGCCCCTTTTACCGCGCCGAAGATGATACCGGCAACAATGATCAGGATCACTGCGATCAAAAGCCAGTTTATATGTAAGGATTCGAGGAAACTTAAGGATTCCCCGGCCTTTTGTACTGTTTCTTCCATTTTCCCTCCTACTGCGGTTCACCGCTTATTTAACAAGATATAATGCCTTTACAGAATCGGCATCCGTGGCGAGATACTTGCTGCCCCCGCCGGAATACATTTTTTCGCAGCCGCCGTCATAAGGGCAGTCCAGCTTTACCGTGCCGTTCATCCTGTAGATACGTGCTCTTCCGTTACCGATAAGCATCGCTTCTCCGCTCATGAGCGATATGCCTTCGGTATCGGTAAGCCCGGTCACTTTGCCGCTCACTGCGCCCCGGGTATTGTAAAATGTGAGGGTGTTGCCCTCTTCGGCTTTCGAAACACTGAGCACACATGAATCGCATACTTCTATATCCAGAGGCCTTGCCTCATATCTTTCGTCTCTTATAAGAGTGGGTATCTCTTCCATGGAGAACAGGGAAAAGCCGCTGCCGAACACGACAGCCACGTTATCGTTACCCATGAAATCGGCGGAATAAGCCATTTCGCCCGAATAGATCTTCTGTCCCACGATATTCTCGATGAAATTCTTGCCGATATCGCCCATATTGTAGAACGTGATCTTACTTGCAACCGATTCCGCAGAGAAGGACAGATATAAGCTCACAAGCTTCTTACCGTCCCTTGAAAGGGCAATGTCCACGGGAAAACCGTCCACAGCAGTTCCCGTGCCTATCTCCACCTTCAGTTCTCCCTCGGGAGAATAAACGCGGATCATGTCCTTCGTATCGTTATCGAGGAGCACCGCCGTCGTTCCGTCCTCAGCCACGCAGAGCTTAACGATGGGAAGCTGCGTCGTGTATTTGTGGGGGATGCCGTTGGGTGACATGACATAAACCTTGGTCCCGCCTATGTCACCGATGGCCGCAACACTGCCGCAGGAAACGGTCATGGGATGATCCAGTTCAAAGGCCACATCCATCACTACGTTACCGTCTCCGTCGAGACCGCGCATGCCGTTTTCGGTGGTGATAAAAAGCCTGCCGTCACGATTGGTGAACTGCTCCGTCCCGGACAGCTTAACACTTGCGCCTTCCTCAAGCCGGGAATACCTACGGGTGTTCCGCCGTTTAAGCGCAATGGCCGTGACTATGCCCGCAACGATGAGGAGTCCCAAAAGGACAAGATATTTGTATTTTTTGGATAAGCTGCGCACATCAGACCTCCGTGCGTCCGTCCAGGGCACGTAAGAGCGTGACCTCATCGATATATTCCAGATCTCCGCCCACGGGAACACCGCTCGCTATACGGGTAGTCTTTATGCCGATGGGCTTGATCAGCTTGCTCAGATACATTGCGGTAGCTTCGCCCTCTATGCCCGAGTTGGTGGCAATGATGATCTCATTCACATCGCCCTTAAGTCTTTCCAGCAGTTCCTTTATCTTAAGGTCTGCGGGCGATATGCCGAGCATCGGGGAGATGGCCCCGTGCAACACATGGTAAACACCGTTGTATTTGCCTGTTTTTTCGTAAGCGGCAAGATCGCGGGAGTTTTCGACCACCATGATGGTCTTTTTGTCTCTCGCCGGGCTTTTGCATATCGGACAGTATTCGTCATCGGTAAGAGTACAGCAGCATTTGCAGTATCTTACTCCCGTCTTGGCATCCGTCATGGCCGTTGCGAGTCGTTTTACGTCCTCTTCCGGCATGTTCACGATATGAAAAGCAAGCCTCTGGGCGGTCTTTGCGCCTATGCCCGGAAGGCTGCCGAGTGCCTCTATCAACTTGTTGATCTGACCGCTGTAATAGTCCATTTAGAAACCGAAGCCTCCGAGTCCGGGGATGCCGGAAAGGCCGGCATTTGCAGCCTCTTCGATCTCTGCCTCTGCCTGTTTTACCTGCTTTAACGCTTCATTGGTTGCGGCAAGGATCATATCCTGTAATGTCTCGATGTCATCGGGATCTACCGCTTCCTGAGAAAGAGCGACTTTTACGACTTCACACTTGCCGTTTACGGTGACCTCAACAGCTCCGCCGCCTACGGAAGACGTAAATTCCTTTGCTTCAAGCTCGGCCTTCTTGTTCTCGGCTTCAGCCTGCTTTTCCTCGAGCTGGCGCTGCATTCTCTGGGCCTGCTTCATAAGATTGTTCATGTTGCCGGGCATTGCTCCGCCCGGAAATCCGCCTCTTTTTGCCATATAAATGTTCCTCCGAATTAATTAAATGTATTGTCAATCCTCATATTCGACCGGGATGTTTTTGCTCTCAAACATTTTCTTGAGATCAGGGAAGCTCTTTGTTTCCTTTGCGGACGCAACGAGTTTTAATTCAACTTCAACGAGCTTGCCCGTTTCCTGTGAGATCACATCGGATATCATCTTCGCGCCGTTACCGTCGTTGTTCACAAAGCCGAAGGAAAAGCTGTCCGAAAAAACAAGCAGCAGCTTGTCATCATCCGTTATGCTGAGCTTCGCTCTCTGAATGTCCTGTAACGGTCCTCTGAAGCGCTGACTGAGTTTACCCCATTTTGCGGCGATCTCCTTGATCTCCTCGGGAAGGGCGCGGGTAAGGACAGGCTCCTCGGGTTCGGGGGCTTTCGGCTGCTCGTTGTCCGAATTGTTACCACCGGAATTCGTGCCATTTCCGCCCACATTTGCGGCTTTTACGGTAAAATTGCCTTCCTCAAGGCGTTTCTCGATCTGATCCAGCCTCTGTCCGAAGGCTTCGGGGCTCTTCTCGGTCTGCGGCTTACAGAGCTTTATGAGAGCCACCTCGGTAAGCACTCTTTTGGAATTTGAAAACTTGATATCATTGGTAAGATCGGAAACGATCCTTATATATCTGCCGAGAGTCTCCTCGGAATTGGCGTTTACCTCTTCCGTAAAAGCGGGAACGTAATCGGTGGGTATATCGTTTATCGCCTGCATGTCTCCCGATGCTTTTGCAACAAGGAGATTTCTCAGATACCAGGTGAAATCCACGGTGAACTGGGTTAGTTCACGCCCCTTTGCAACCACTTCTTCGAGGATGGCAAGGGCGCCGTTCACGTCCTGTTCCCGGATCGTCTTTAAAAGAGCACTGAAGGTGGAAACATCCACGGTTCCCAGAACGTCAAGGACGTTGTCGTAGGTGAGCTCCTGTCCCAGATAAAAGGATATGCACTGATCCAGAAGGCTTATGCCGTCACGGAATGATCCGTCCGCTGCGGTCGCTATATAGCGGAGCGCCTTGTCTTCAGCCTTTACGCCTTCCTTATCCACGAGGGTCCTGAGGCGCGATGTGATCTCATCTATGGTCGCTCTTCTAAAGTCATAGCGCTGGCACCTCGAAAGGATGGTTATGGGTATCTTGTGAACCTCGGTGGTGGCAAGAATGAATATCACATATGCGGGAGGCTCCTCAAGTGTCTTTAGGAGAGCGTTAAAAGCTCCGGTAGACAGCATATGGACCTCGTCGATGCTCTACTCATTGTATTTCCCTTCGGTCGGTAAATACTGCACTTCATCCACTATTTCAAGGAAGTTGTCGACACCGTTGTTGGAAGCCGCATCGATCTCGATGACGTTCATGGATGTGCCGGCAAGTATTGCCTTACACATCGGACATTCGCCGCAGGGATCGCCGTTCACGGGGTGCTCGCAGTTCACGGCTCTTGCCAGGAGCTTGGCCGCCGTTGTCTTACCTATACCCCGGGTTCCCGTAAAAAGGAACGCATGCCCTATGCGTCCGGACGCTATCTGGTTGCGCAGCGTGGTAACTATATGATCCTGCCCTTTGACATCGTCGAAAGTCTGAGGGCGGAACTTTCTGTACAGAGCCGTGTAAGACATGTTTTACCTCTTGTTGACCAGTTGTTCCATAAGCTCCGTGATCGTAGCGATCGCGTTGCCCTGTCTGCTGTTCTCCATGGCCGCGATATATGAATCCCTGTTCTCGGACACGGTATGAATGGCATTTAAAAGAGTCTCGTTGGTAAGACTCTCTTCTCTCAAAACGTAGGAGAAGCCCTGCTTTTCAAAGGAATCCGCATTGAGTATCTGATCGCCGCGGGACGCTTCCGCCGACAGCGGTATCAGGATATTGGGCTTCTTAAGTGCGAGGAGCTCACAGATCGAATTGGCGCCGGCTCTCGAGATCACGAGGTCTGCCGCCGCAAAAAGATCGGGAAGCTCACGGCTTACATATTCGTACTGGCGATAGCCGGGCGTATTGTTAAATTCATCGCTTGTCTTTCCTGCACCGCAAAGATGTACGACCTGCCAGTCGCGGAGCAACGTCGGGAGTATGTCTCTCACCGCTTCGTTCACTCTTGCGGCACCGGTGCTGCCTCCAATGATCAGAAGTACCGGCTTGTCATTGTTAAATCCCGCAAATTCAAGGCCTTTCTCCCTTTTGCCCTCAAAAAGACGGGCCCGGATGGGAGAACCCGAAAGCACCGCTTTGTCTTCCGGAAGATACTTGATCGTTTCGGGGAAATTCGCACAGATGCGGTCGGCCTTCGGCATGCAGAGCTTGTTCGCAAGTCCCGGTGTTATATCGGATTCATGGATGATAACGGGAATATGCCTGTCAGCAGCTGCAAACACAACGGGAACTGCCACAAAGCCGCCTTTGGAAAATACAATGTCGGGCTTTTCTTTTTTAAGGATCTTTTTTGCCTCGAAATAGCCCTTTATCACCTTGAAAGGATCGGAAAAATTCTTCCAGTCGAAGTAGCGGCGGAGCTTGCCGGAGGAAATGCCGTAATACCTGATGCCCTCCGCTTCGATGAGCTTTTTCTCGATACCCTCGTAAGAACCTATATATCCGACCTCATAGCCAAGCTTCTTAAGCTCGGGAAGAAGTGCCAGATTGGGTGTAACATGACCTGCGGTGCCTCCGCCGGTCAGAATGATCTTCTTCATAATAACCTCTCAACCGATTAGCGTTTATCAGGCAAATTTCACCCAATAAACATTATAAAGGATTATACATCAAAGCGCGCCACAAGGCAAGCGTGCACATGGGATTAAAAAAGCATACGCAGAATAGCGTATGCTGAGATTTTAAGCCGTTTGTGCTTTGACACGTTTCATGACCCTGCGATAGGTCAGGATAAAATATATGCCCTGAATGACAGTGGCAAGAGTCCAGGAAACGGGATAGGAAGTGTACAGACACTGTAATGTGTGCACCTTCGCAAATACCGTATATATCCAGGCGATACGCATAAGGCATACAAAGGTAAGCGTTATCAGCATGGGGGGTATCGATCTTCCGAGTCCTCTTAAACCACCCACAAGCACATCCATTGTGCCGCATGTAAAATAGGTGAACATGATGACACTCATGCGCACGATGCCGTAGCGGATGATCTCCGGCGTATCGGGAGTATCGGCGATGTAGAGGTTTAAGAGCTGATCTCTGAAAAGGTAAGCCGTGCTTCCGAGGAGCAGCCCCGTAAATGCGGCAAAGAAAAGCCCGTTACGCACGACCTTGAGTATCCTGTCATACTTTCCGCCACCGTAGTTCTGCCCCGTAAAGGAAAGTGTCGTATGGTGAAAAGCGTTCATGCCGACATAGACATAACCTTCTATGTTCTGGGCTGCGGCATTTCCCGTCATCGCAAGATCTCCGAAGGAGTTGATCGAAGACTGGATCAGCACGTTTGATATCGAGAAAAACGACCCCTGAATGCCTGCGGGAAGTCCGATCTTTACCATCTGCCCCAGCTTACGTCCGGAGATCCTAAGCTTTTTAAGTTCAAGCTTAAGGCATCCGTCGTAGGTAAAAAGCGCATGAAGCACAAGCCCTGCGGATACGGCCTGGGAAGCGACCGTGGCGATGGCAACCCCCGCGACTCCGATCCTTAATACTATCACGAAAAAGAGATTAAGGAGAACGTTTATCGCCCCCGCTATCATGAGATAGAACAGCGGGCGCTTGGTATCTCCCACAGCGCGGAGTATTGCGGATGTAAAGTTATAGAGCATGATAACGGGCATACCGAGGAAATAGATCCTCATGTAGATCACCGCACCGTCTATAACGGTATCGGGAGTGTCCATAAGCGTAAGGAGCGGACGGGCCATGACAAAGCCAAAGGTCGCAAGCACGACTCCGAAGATGACACTCATAACGACAGAGGTATGGACCGTCTCGGAAACATCCTTATAATTATTCTGACCGTAGAACTTGGCCACGCAGACATTGGCGCCGACGGAAAGGCCGATAAAAAGATTTACGATGAGATTCGTAAGGGAGCTTGTTCCGCTTATGGACGCAAGTGCAGTGGGGCCTGCGAACTTACCGGCCACGATCATGTCAGCCGTATTAAAGAAAAGCTGCAGGAGGCTGGACAGGATGAGGGGTACGGTAAACAGGAGCATCTTTCCGAAGAGAGAGCCCGTGCACATATCCATTTCAAAGTTTTTCGCCTTACGATCCATTAAAAATTATAGTCCTCTTCAACCTCTTCCTGCCAAGCGAGGGCGGCGCGCACAGCCTTGTTCCAACCGTGGAGCAGGTGGCGGCGTTTGTCCTCGGGCATCGAGGGAGTAAATGTTTTGGCAAGCTGCCAGTTGGCGCGGATCTCGTCCCTGTCCTTCCAGAAGCCGGTAGCAAGGCCTGCAAGGTATGCCGCGCCGAGGGCGGTAGTCTCTATGCAGGCGGGGCGAAGAACATCCGATGTCAGGATGTCTGCCTGGAACTGCATGAGGAAATTGTTTGCGGAAGCGCCGCCGTCCACCTTTAAGGCATTCAGCTTGTGTCCCGTATCCTTTTCCATTGCGCGGAGCACACTGTATACCTGATAATCTATGGATTCAAGGGTGGCACGGATAAAATGCTCTTTCGTGCAGCCACGGGTAATGCCCACAACGGTACCGCGGGCATACTGGTTCCAATAGGGCGCTCCGAGACCGGTGAAGGCAGGAACCACATAGACGCCGTCCGTGTCCCCAACTTCGTTCGCATATTCCTCGGACTGCGATGCAGTCTTGATCATCCTGAGTCCGTCGCGAAGCCACTGGATGGAAGCTCCCGCAACAAAAACGCTTCCCTCGAGGGCATATTCAACGTTATCGCTGTCACCTGCGGCTATGGTGGTTACAAGTCCGTGCTGGGAAGTGACCGCTTCGTGCCCCGTGTTCATGAGAAGGAAGCAGCCCGTTCCGTAGGTGTTCTTTACATCTCCGAGATCGAAGCAGCACTGTCCGAAGAGTGCGCACTGTTGGTCGCCTGCGGCTCCGCCGATGACGATCTCTCCGCCCAGCAAGCCACCGTCGGTCTTACCGAAGTTGTAACTTGAAGGATGAACCTCGGGCATCATGCTTCTCGGTATACCGAGGCGGTTTAAGAGCTTCTCGTCCCAGTCCAGCTTATGAATGTCGAAAAGCATGGTCCTGGAAGCGTTCGTGTAGTCCGTGGCATGAACCCTTCCTTTGGTGAGGTTCCATATGAGCCAGGTATCTACCGTTCCGAAGAGGAGTTCGCCTTTTTCCGCTCTCTCCCTGACTCCGGGAACGTGGTTCAAGATCCATGCGATCTTTGTTCCGGAGAAATAAGCATCCGGCACAAGTCCCGTGGTGTTACGGATGTGCTCGCCGAGTCCTTCTCTTATGAATTCTTCTATCATGGGCGCCGTTCTTCTGCACTGCCAAACTATGGCATTATAAACGGGGGCGCCTGTTTTTTTGTCCCAAACTATGGTTGTTTCACGCTGGTTGGTGATACCGAGGGATGCGATCTCCGAAGCATCCGCTCCGACTTTTGCCATGGCTTCGGTAGCCACCGCAAGCTGTGACGACCATATCTCTCTCGGGTCGTGCTCTACCCAACCGGGCTGAGGATAGATCTGCTCGAACTCCCTCTGCGCCATGCTTAAGATGTTGCCCTTTTTGTCAAAAAGGATACAACGTGAGCTGGTGGTTCCCTGATCCAGCGCCATTACATATTTCTTCTCCATGTAAACCTTCCTTGATGTTTTTATTTTGAGCGTGAGGTCGCAACAAGCTGTACGCCCGTGCCCGCAATGTCTTCGCAGATAACGTCGCCGATCTCTACGGGTGCCTTGACTGCAGTCTTCTTTATGACCTCCATGACGTCAAATATCTTGTCCTTGGGGATGTCTGTCTTTGTCTTTACGGCAACACGCTTTGCCTCGCCGTTACGTACAACGACCGAAGATGTGACCGTGCGCCTCGGATCGGTCACTTCTTTTTTGGCATAATCCTCACCTCTCGGACAGGTATTGCCCTCCACCGTGATCTCTGCCCCATCGATGGTTACGGTCAGCTGACAGCCCATGGGGCAATTGATACAGGTTAATTCTCTCTTTTCCATTCTCCTGCCCTCCTTAAGCCTCTTCGGCAAAGCCGACGGTGATGGTTCCGACATTGGGGTACTTATCGAGTTCGTCCTTGCGGATGCGTATCTCTTCCATTTCGCCGGGAGCAACGGTTCTCTTCTTGATGCTCCTTACAAGCTCTCCGTCAAAGAAGATTCCGAGCTTTACGTCTTTATATACATTATCCACGCGGAAACGGACAAGAACGTCTTTTTCAACGGTTTCCGGACGGATCTTGCGGGGAACGGTGTAACGCACGCCCTTACCCGTCTTCATCTCGATCTCTTTGCCGCCTTCCTCATGTCCGTTGTTTTGAACGTATTTTGCTGCATTTTTTCCGGCACTTGCGGCTTCTTCCGAAACATAATCCACAAGATCGTGAACATGGAGAACATTTCCGCAGGCAAATACGCCGGGTATGCTGGTTTCAAGCGTATTGTCAACAACAGCGCCGCTGGTAACGGGATTCATCTCGATCCCCGCGCCGACGGAAAGCTCGTTTTCGGGGATGAGTCCGCAGGAAAGAAGAAGCGTATCGCATGAATAGAATTCCTCAGTTCCCGGAATAGGCTTATTCTTTGCATCGACCTGCGCTATGGTGACGCCTTCCACTCTTTCCTTGCCCTTTATGTCAACGACCGTATGGCTGAGCTTCAAGGGAATACCGTAATCGTTAAGGCACTGTACTATATTTCTCTTTAACCCGCCCGAATAAGGCATGAGCTCGGCTACAACCTTTACCTTGGCACCTTCTAAGGTCATACGTCTCGCCATGATGAGACCGATGTCGCCGGAACCCAAGATCACCACTTCACGTCCGGGCATTATGCCTTCGATGTTCACAAAACGCTGTGCCGTGCCGGCAGAGAAGATGCCTGCGGGACGGAAACCGGGTATGCCGAGAGCTCCTCTGGGACGTTCACGACAGCCCATGGCAAGGATCACTGCCTTTGCCTTTATTGTAAACATACCGTCTTCGCGGTTCATTGCCGTAATGACCTTTTCATCGGAAAGGTCGACCACCATCGTGCCCAGCTTGTATTCGATGCCTTCCTCGATCACGCGGTCGGCAAAACGCGCCGCATATTCGGGGCCCGTGAGCTCCTCCTTGAAGGTGTGAAGACCGAATCCGTTATGAATGCACTGATTTAAGATTCCGCCCAGCTTCGTGTCGCGCTCCAAGATGAGCACGTCATTCACGCCTGCTTCTCTTGCGGCAAGTGCGGCGGCAAGACCTGCGGGACCGCCTCCGATTATAGCAATATCAACATTTCTGCAATACATGTGACGCCCTCCCGCTCTTTAAGATTTCTTCCATGGGTATGTTGAGTTCTTTGGAGATAAGCTCCATCGTTCTCGGTGTGCAGAAGCCCGCCTGACAACGTCCCATTCCTGCTCTCGTGCGACGCTTGATGCCGTCCAAAGTTTTTGCTCCCAGCGGACGGTGGATGGCATCGAGGATCTCGCCCTCGGTGATCATCTCACAACGGCAGACGATAACGGAATATGCGGGATTCTCCTGTATAAGTCTCTCTCTTTCCTCAACGGGAAGCGAATTGATATGCTTTATGCCCTCGCGCTTTGCGATGAACTTTTCTTTCTTTTGGGGGTTCAGCTTGGGAAGCACGATACCCGCTACATATTCTCCCATTACAGGCGCGCAGGAAAGTCCGGGAGACTCGATGCCCGCAACGTCTATAAAGTTCTCGGCATCCTCGGCCTCGCGAATGATGAAATCGTCACCGTCCTCATGGGCGCGGAGTCCCGAGAAACTTGTTATCATCATTCTTCCGGCAGGCATGTTCACGACGCTCTCGGCCGCCTTAGCTCTTGCGTAGTCCATTCCTTCCGCGGTGGTGTTGGTGCCTTCCTTGTCATCTATATCCTCGGCTGTAGGTCCGATAAGGAGATTTCCGTGAACCGTGGGAGTGAAAAGAACACCCTTGCCCAGTTTGGAGGGCAGCTGGAATATCGTCCTTGCCGCCATTTTACCGGTCTGTTTGTCGTAGAGGCAGTACTGACCGCGACGTGCCGTGATGTGCATCTCCGTCGTGCTTACCATGGCATGTATCTTATCAGCATAGACACCCGCAGCGTTTATCACGATCTTCGCTTCTACCTCGCGCTTTGTCGTGATCACTCTGTAGCATCCGTTGCTTCTCTTAATATCCTTTACTTCATTGTCAAATGCGAATTCGACGCCGTTCACATAAGCGTTCTCTGCGAGAGCCACCGTAAGCTCGAACGGACACACTATGCCCCCCATAGGCACATCGAGAGCCGCGATAACGTCCTTTGAAAGATTGGGTTCCTTTGCCCGGGCCTCATCTCCGGATATGATCTTCATATCCTTAACGCCGTTCTTTTCGCCGTTCTTCAAAAGCTTTTCCAGAGTCGGCAGACCGCCTTCCTCAGTGCAGATGACAAGCGAGCCGTTACGTTTGAAGGAGAAATCCAGTTCCTCCGAGAGCTTTCCCATTCTCTCGTTTCCTTCACGGTTAAGCTTGGCCTTAAGCGTCCCCGGCTCCGCATCAAAGCCGGCATGGACTATACCGCTGTTCGCCTTTGACGTGCCTTCGCACACATCAAGGCCGCGTTCCAGCACGATCGTCTTAAGTTCATATTTCGAAAGTTCCCTCGCGATCGAGCTTCCCGTAACCCCTGCACCTATTATGCAGAC
>JAEEGL010794689.1_pt1 | contig 38281 bp, 29 predicted proteins | sample 9134231 | NCBI WGS metagenome assembly JAEEGL01 (sample SAMN16246548, study PRJNA631951) | gut metagenome | biome: gut microbiome; feature: rumen; material: fiber-attached | host: Bos | place: Iran: Karaj | collected 2018-10
ACCCCCCTCTCGCTGCTTCCGCCGCTTCTCGGGGGCCTTGGGCTGTTCCTCCTCGGGATGAAGCACCTTTCCGAGGGGCTTCAGGCGACGGCTGGCGGAGGCCTCAGGAAGTTCATGGCCAGGGCGACGAGCCACAGGATCGTCGGCGTGGGCTCCGGTATCGTCTCGACGATGATAGTGCAGTCTTCCTCGATAATAACCGTAATGCTCGTCGGGTTCGTCTCCACTGCCCTCATGACGCTGCCGCAGGCGTTCGCCGTCCTTATCGGCGCGAATATCGGCACTACGGCCACGATATGGATCATCGCCTACGCGCCCGATCCGCAGATGCTCGGCTTCGTCGGCCTTGGGCTTGGCGGGGCACTCTACTTCTTCCTGCGCGGAGAGCGGGTGCACAACTTCGGACTTACGGTCATTGGCCTTGGGCTTGTCTTCCTCGGGCTGTACATCATGTCGAAGGGCGTCTCGCCGATTCGCGAGAACGCTGCCATTGCATCGGTCTTTACGCGCCTTTCGGCGGATTCACTGCCTGGCGTCCTGGCCGTGGCGTTCGTCGCAATGCTTTTCACGGCGGTCGTGCAGTCCTCTGCGGCTACGATAGCGATAGCGATGGCGATGGCGGCACAGGGCCTCATTGCCTATGAAGTGGCGGTGGCGGTGCTGTTCGGCGCGAACATCGGCACTACCGCAACGGGCTGGATAGCGGCCATAGGCGGCACTGCGGACGCCCGGCGCACGGCGCTCGCGCATACGCTCTCGAACTTCCTCGGCTCGCTTTTGCTCATCTGGTTCTTCCCGCTCTTCGTCAAGTTCGGGCAGGCGCTTTTCCCGTCATGGAACGCTGCCACGACGACGGTCGTCTCGGGGCGCGAGGTGCAGGCGTTCACGCACATGATGGCCCCGATCGCCGTCACGGACACGTTGTTCGCCGTATGCCGCGGGCTTCTGTTCCTCCCTCTAGTCAAGCCGTTCTGCCGCCTTGTCGAGAGGCTTGTGCCCCAGCCGGAGGACGAAAAGCCCCATCTTTCGGCGCTTCGCTTCGGCGCGAGGATATCGCCTGTCCTTGCGTGCGACCAGGCGCTTCTCGAAGTCGATTTCATGAAGCAGTCGAACCTCGAGCTCCTCGACTGCGCCCGCAAGGTCCTTTCGGGCGAGACGGAGGACGACGAAGGGCCGGAGAGGCACATCGTCCATCGCGAGGACATTCTCGACAACGTGCAGAGGGAAGTGACCGAGTTCCTCGGCAGCATAATGTCGAAGCGCCTTCCCCGCGATGTCGCGGAAAGGGCGCAGCGGCTTCTGAGGCTTACGGACGAGCTTGAGTCGGTCTCCGACGAGTGCGCCACCGTTCTCAAGGTAGTGAAGCGCCTGAGAAAGCAGGGCGAGAAGATGTCGGAGCGGTCTGTTGCGCTCCTTCTCGACGTCCACGACAAGGTTGCCGCGTTCGCCTCAGACATAACGCCCCTCATCTGCTCTCCGCGCGTTCCCTTCGACCTCGAGTCGTTCCAGAGGCGGTCTTCCGAACTTCACGCCTTCATCCGCGAGTGCCGCCTTGCGCAGCTCGGGCGCGTTGGACCGGAGGACCCCGGCTCGTCGATGCGCGTTCTCGGAGAACTTGACATAATCAACGCCTACGAGCGCATCCGCGCATACTACCTCAACTGCGCAGAGACGCTTGCCGGAGGCAAGAAGTGAAGATTCTCTCGAAATACGTCCTTCGCGAGTTCCTAGTGCCGCTCTTCTACTGCATGGCGGGCTTTATCGCGATCTACGTGCTCTTCGAGCTCTTCGGCTCGTTTTCACGCCTCGCCGACGCGAAGCTGCCGCTTTATGCGACGGTGCACTACTTCTGCGGCTATCTCGCGCCTCACTTCAAGTGGCTCGCGCCGCCCGCGCTCATGCTCGCCACGCTCTACACGATGTGGAACTTCTGCAGGCATTCCGAGATTGTGGCGATGAGGGCGAGCGGGGTTGGGTTCTTCTCGATCGCCTGCCCGATTCTCGCGATGTCGCTTCTCGTGGCCGCGTTCGTCGCGTGGGTCGGCGAATGCTACGTGCCGGCGCGCGCACAGTGGGCGAGGATGCTTCGAAGCGAGAAGTTCGATCTTTCGAAGGCGGGCACCGGCAGCAACATCACGTACCGCGACAGCGAGTCGGGGCGAACATGGACCGTCGATTCAGTCGGCGCAGACGGTGTTTTCCACGGCGTCAAGGTCGTCCTCGACCGCCCGGGGCACGCGACGCGGCTTGCGAACGTCACGGCGAAGGAGGCGCGCTGGATAGACGGCGAATGGTGGCTTTCCGGGGTTAAGGTGCAGCACTACGACGCCTCCGGTTCGGAGACGTTTTCGCCTACGCCTGAGCTTGACTCTCTGGAGCTTCGCGTCTTTCCGCAGTTCCGCGAACGGCCCTCCGACATAATGGCGCAGAACAGGGCGTGGGAATTCAACTCCGTCAGGGACAAGTTCCGCTACCTGCGCCGCCACCGCAGCCTTGCCGAGGAGCGCCGCCGCGAATACGTGTACGACGCGTGGGCGGGGATGCTTGCGCCGCTTGCCTGCTTCGTAATAACGCTCCTTGCGATACCGGCGGGCGTCGCCAGCGGCCGGCAGAGCGTTTTCAAGGGCGTCCTCGGGGCGATAGGGATGTTCTTCGCGTTCTATGCGCTTACGATCCTCTGCATGGTCGCGGCCCAGACGGGCTATCTGCCGCCCGTAGCGGCGGCGTTCCTGCCGCACGCCGTTTTTCTCTTCGCCGGAATCACGCTTTTCCGCCGGCAACGCTGACTGGCCCTTGGAGGCAATGCGGAGCAAGGGTGAATGCGATGGAGGAAATGAGGGGAACGAGGATGTCCGCTGCGAAATCGCGGAAGGGCGCGGCAGTCCTTCTGGCGTTTTTCGCCGCCCTTTCGGCTCGTGCTGAAATGCTGCGGATTCTCGACTTCGAAAACCGGAACGAGAGATTCGAGGCGAGGGCATGCGACGGCTGCAGCGCCGCGTTTTCGACGAACTTCGCGACAAGCGGCTCGTCGTCATTGCGCCTTCATTCGCGCCACTGGCAGTCGAGGGCCGACAAGTGCACAAAGGCGACTTTCCCCGTCGATGCCGATTTCTCGCGCTTTGACCGCATTGCCTTCGACGTGCGGCTTGACCACGTGAAGGGGTGCGGCGGCACGATTACCTTCTCCGGCGGCTCCTTCAACGAGATAGTCAGCTTCAGGCTGCCGCGCCCCGGGACTAGGAGGTTCGTCATTGACCTGCCGCCGTGGACGCGCACAAATCGCGTGGAGAGCGTCACGTTCACAAGCTCCCGCCCGGTCTGCGAAATCGACGTGTATGTCGACAACGTCGTTCTTCTCGACGCTGGCGAAACGGGGTACGGGGCGCTTGACGGCTACATTGAATCTCTTGAGGGGGAGTGTTCCGCGCTTGAAAGCGAGCGCGACCATCTGCGCGACTACGCCCGTTTCTACAAAGACGCGGCGAAAGCGTCTGGCGTTGCAGGCGGCGTTCTTGTCGGCAAGGCGACGAGCATGGACAGGGTTCGCCCGCGCGCCGCGTTCAAGGTCGACTGCTCCATGCCGCTTGGGATTGCCCTCGCAGGCAACGAGGCCGAGGCGGTGCAGCTTCTTCTGTCTCCTGCCGACGCTGACCTGCTTGACGTCAGGGTGGAGCTTGAGGGCGATCTTGTGTCGGACGGCGCGACATTCAAGAAGGAGTGCGTCAAGGTCGTTCCCATGGGATACGTCCACTCCAGGATGCGCGAGTCGCGGTTCGAGCAGCCGGAAAGGCCGCTTTCGGGATGGTGGCCGGAGCCGCTTCTCGACTTCCCGTTCAGGCTCGACATCAGGGGCACGGACGTGCAGAGCTTCTGGGTTCGCGCAAGGGCGCCTTACGGGCAGAAGGCGGGAACCTACAGGGGGACGCTCGTCATTTCCTCTTCTGGCGCGGAGACAAGGAAGGTCCCCCTTGAAGTGCGCGTGAGGGCGTTTTCGCTCCCAAAGGGCTTTCACATGCCGGCCATAGTGGCCATGTCGCCGTGGGGCATGAGGAAGGTCCCCGAGGACAGACGCCAGAAGTGCGCACAGACACTTGGGAGAGGGCGGCTGAAGGAATACGTGGAGTTCTTTGAAGAATACGAATTGCCCTACACGAAGCTCTATGCGCGGGCTCCTGAATGGGGAATTGTGGACTTTGCCCATTCGAGGGGCAAGCTCGAGACGCTTGTCCTCGGCTGGATCGAGGCAGAGCGGAACATGGCCAAGCCGTTCGACCTTGAGGCATGGCGGGCTGAGTGCATGCCGCAGCTCGAAAGGAGCTGCAACGAGGCGAAGAAGCGCGGCATTCTCGGCAAGTGCGTTTTCTTTCTCTGCGACGAGATGCCCGTCGCGGCGCAGGGGCGGATGCGTGCCGTCGCAAAGGAGGTTAAGGCAAAGTTCCCCGACGTGCCCATCTTGACGACGGCGTTCAATCCCGAGCTTGGTGCGGAAGGGTCCGTGCTTGACCTGATGGACGGGTTCTGCCCGACGACGAAGTACTACTTCGACAACCTCGCGGCGGTTTCAAATGCGCGTTCGCGCGGCCAGAAGGTATGGTGGTACATCTGCAAGGACCCCGAGCCGCCATACGCCAATGCATACGTCTCGTCTCCCGCGCTTGCGCTCCGCGCCATTGCCGGCGCGATGACGGCGAAGTGGCGGCCCGACGGCTTCCTCTACTATGCGCTTTGCCTCTGGAACGACAACATGCCGATAGAGGGCGGCCCATTCACGAACTGGAACCCGCTTTCATGGGAGGACTACGAAGGCGACGGCTGCTGGGCCTACTGCGGCCCCGGCGGCAAGCCCCTTGCGTCGGTGCGGCTCGAGAACTACCGCGACGGCGTCGAGGACTATGCGTACGCCTGCCTCCTCGAGTCGCTTGGCGGGAAGGCGGTCGTGCCGCCGTCGCTCGTGGCGACTCCCAAGGACTATTCCCTGAATCCCGCCGACTACTACAGGTGGCGCGAGTCGATGGCGGACGAGATAGAAAGGCGCCTTGCGGCGCAGGATGGGGGCGCGCGATGAAAGTCTCGATAGTGACCGTTTGCAGGAATTCGCTCCGCACCCTGCCGGACGCGATTGAAAGCGTCGCAAGGCAGGTACTGCCGCATGGAGTGGAGGTGGAACACATTGTCATCGACGGCGCTTCGACCGACGGCACGCGCGAGTTCCTCGCCGAGTACGCGAAGACCCACCCGCTCAAGTTCGTCTCCGAGCCGGACAAGGGGCTGTACGACGCGATGAACAAGGGGATTCTCGCCAGCACGGGCGATGTCGTCGGGATCCTCAATTCTGACGACGTCCTTGCCGCGGACGACGTCGTTGCGCGCATTGCGGAGGCGTTTGACGATTCCATCGACATTGTCTATGGCGACGTGCGGTTTGCGCGGGGCGCGGCGCTTTCCGGCGTGGACGCGATGCGCTGCGCCGGCACTCTGCGCTACTGCTCGGGCAGGCAGTTCAGGAAGTGGATGTTCCGCTTCGGCGTCTTTCCGGCGCATCCCTCGACGTTCGTGAGGCGCGGCGCCTTCGAGCGGTTCGGCCTCTATTCGCTCGACTATTCCATCTGCGCGGATTTCGAGATGATGCTCAGGCTCTTCGTCAAGCATTCGCTCAAGGCGAAGTACGTTGGCGTCTGCACCACGGCGATGCGGGCAGGAGGGGTATCGACGAAGGGCATCAGGGCGAATCTCGAGATAAACCGGCAGGACGCCCGCGCGCTTAAGGCGCATGGCATTTTCTCCTGCCTGCCGCTAATATACTTGAAGTACTTTGGAAAGGTCTTTGGCTATGTACGTCGTAAATAAGCTCGTCTGGTTCTTCCTCAACCCGCTTACGTTCTCGCTCGTCGTCGCCTTTGCAGGGCTCGTCGTCGCGCGCCGCCGCCTCAAGGCCGGCCTTTGGACGGCCGGGATCGCGCTCGCCGCGCTCTGGTTCCAGGGCACGTTCACATGTGCGCTCGTCACGGGGTGGCCGCTTGAACGCCCATATGCGGAGATGCAGGATGCAGATGCCTCTCCCGAAGCCAGTGCGATTGTCCTTCTCGGCGGCGGAATGGTCTATCTTGAGGGAATGACCTATCCCGACATGGCGGATTGCGCCGACCGCGTATGGCACGCCGCCCGCCTCTACAAGGCAGGCAAGGCACCGAAGGTGGTGGTGGCCGGAAGAATGGACCTTCAGGCTACCGTCCCCCTGCTTCTCGACTTCGGTGTGCCGCGAGAGGCGATAGTGGTGGACAACGATTCGCGCAACACATACGAGAATTCGCGCAATGTCGTTCAAATCGTCGGCGAAGGCGGGCGGATTCTCCTCGTGACGTCCGCATGGCACATGGGAAGGTCGATTGGCAACTTCAAGGCGGCGGGACTCGACCCCATTCCCGCGCCATGCGACTTCAAGGCGTACAGGGCTAATTTTGACGATGTGCACTTCTGGAGCTGGTTCGCTCCGACGGCAGACAACCTCCTCTCGGTGCAGACGTTCGCGAAGGAGTGGATGGGGAGACTTGCCCGCAGGTAGGGAGCGCGGCATCGCGAATTTGATTTTGCCAGGCGATTATGGTAAACTATCTTCCAAAGGAAAGGGGGAAGTGGCAATGAAAACAGACAGGATCGGCGGGCTTTTCAAGGCGGGGTTGCGCAATGCGGCTTTCGCGGCGGCCTTTTTCGCGGCAGGCGCGGCATTTGCCGACGGCGACCTTGCAGATGCGGTAAAGGCCGACCTCAAGAACGTCGTGCGCCAGGGCGGAATCGGCGACAGGCCGTTCTGGAACGCGAACGCTTCGATGTTCATGTATCCGCCGGCGTTCGACTTCAGGGAAGTGGGCAACGTGAAGCGGTATTCCTTCCGAGTGCTCGCTTCCGACGGCAAGCTCCACACCTTTGTGGCGAAGTCCCCGAAGGCCTCCCTTGCCCCGGTATGGGACAAGCTCCCCACTGGATGGACGGCAGTCGAGTGCTACTACAACGTCCACCAGGTCGTGGGCTCGAGGTTGTTCTGGAAGTCCGCTCCGTACACCCCAGGCAAGTACCCGCCTGCGGCGATGCCGTATGCCGAGGCCGTGAAGCGCGGCTACGAATACGTCTTCAACCACCCGCTTTCGCAGCATGTCCTGAAGACGGGCGAGCCGGATTTCACGGTGTACCATTCGTGCTATCCGTCGAAGATGTACTCGGCGATAATAAAGTCGATGGTCTCGTATGCCGACTACGCCCCCGAAAAGGCGGAAGAGGCAATCGCAATCGCGAAGGCCTCCGCCGACTGGCTTATCTCGGTGAGCGAACCGAAGGGCGCGCCGCTTGAGTTCTGGCCGCCTACATACTGGGGCGAGAACGCGGCGGCGAAGTCCAACAAGGGCAGGGTGATGCTCATATATCCTGCCCAGGCGGCCGTGGCGTATGCCGCGCTCTACAGGAAGACGAAGGTCGAGAAGTACCTTGACGCGGCGGAGAAGATCGCCGCGCACTTCCTGCGCCTCCAGGGCGAGGACGGGACGTGGCCGCTTATCATGACTTTTGCCGACGGCCAGGTGCACGGCAAGAACAGGCTCGTCCCGATCCAGGGGGCGATTCCGATGTTCGCCGCGCTCCACGGGATCACCGGCAAGGCGGATTACAAGGCGGCGCTCGACAGGGCGTTCGAGTACATGGACAAGGGCCCGATGGCGACGTGGAACTGGGAAGGCCAGTTCGAGGACGTCCGCCCGTCCTCGCCGTACTCGAACCTTACGAAGCACAACGCATGCGACATGGCGCTCTACATCCTCGAGCGCTTCCCCAAGAACAGGAAGCGCATTGCCGAGGCGCGCGAGATACTGCGCTTCGCGGAAGACCAGTTCGTCTGCTGGGAGCTTCCGTTCGACGGGGCCGCGAAGGAGACGTTCTTCGGCGACGGCGACTGGAAGGAAGGCGTCGGGCGCGAGAAGTGGGGGCTTCCAGGGGTGCTGGAGCAGTACGGCTGGTACGTGCCGATCGACGCGAGCGCCTCGAAGCTCATCAAGCTCTACCTCGCGCTCTACCGCGCCGAGGGCAAGCCACTCGACCTCGCGAAGGCGCGCACGCTCGGCGATTCCATAACGCGCAACCTCCATACGGAGGACAACCACATCTCGACCCACTGGTACGGCTTCGAGCCGGTGGCCCACCAGTGGCTTAACTGCCATATAGCGTCGGTGGCGGCACTCGACGAGCTTGACGCGGTTGTGCAGGCGACCAAGTGAAGTACGAATACCTATACCAGACGAAAACCAATGAAAACCGCCGCGGCGAAATCGTCGCGCGGAACAGGGCGGAGGCGTACTTTCTCCTTCGCAAGCAGGGGATAAGGCCGTATCGCGTGATAGGCGACGACCCCGTCCGCTGGCAGCCGTGGGCGATAGGCGCGGCGGGCGCGCTTCTTGCGGCCATCGCGGCGACTGCGCTCGTCATCGCCTTCTCCGGCAGCGGAAGCGCGGCGGCGAGGCAGAACAGGCGACAGATAGGAGGCGATTCCTCGCTTGTCGTGAAGGGCTTTGCCGACGGCTGGCAGGACGCCTTCGGGGAAAAGCTCTACAGGCATTTCGCGATGTACGTGCAACCAGGGTGGGACGTGGTGCCGGCAGACTTCACGAAGGAGCAGATCGAGGAGTTCAAGGGCGAGCTTTCGCGCCCCGTCGTCACGCTCAGGAAGGGCGTTCCCGAGTACGAGGAGCTTGCGGGGATGGTGGCGGCGATGCGAGAGGACGCGCTTTCCCACATTGCCGCGGGCGGCACGCTCGAAGACTACCTTTCGATGCTCGACGGGCGGCAGGAGCTTGAGAGCGCGCTGCGCTCGAAGGCACATGAATCGCTTGTGAAGGCGGGGCCGTCGCTGCGGCATACGATGTGGAGCAGCATCAACCAGCGCCTTGAGTCGCTTGGGATGAAGCCGCTTGACGAGGAACTCGATTCCGGGGAGGAAAGGCAATGAAGGGATTTATTGGATGGATTCTGGCCCTTGTGGCAGCTATCGCCGTCGCGGGCGCGGTGGCGATGCTCAAATACCCCGATACCGTCGCGGGGGAGATATCCATTGCGGCGTGGGAGGCGCTACGCGAGAGGTCGGTCGAGCTTTGGCAGAAGGCACGCGAGGCGATGGACAGGAAGGGCGGCGAGGAATCCGAGACAAGGCAGGGCGATATCCCCGCAGAACTCGACCAGACGCCCGCGAAGGTCGAGGAGCAGGTCGAGAGGGCGGTTCTCGTCGAAGAGGGATGGAGGGCGCTTGAGGACTGCAACCGCTATTCTGGTCCGAAGATCGCGGGACGGGAACTGAGGGGGAAGGTCGTCCTCGTCTACGTCTGGAACATCGAGGACCCCGACAGCGCGAAGGCGCTGCCGCGCATCGAGCAGATATGGCAGAGCTTCAAGCACAGGAAGTTCGCCGTACTCGCGTCGCACCGCGGCGGAAGGTCCGACAGGGTGAAGCGCATCGCCGCGCAGAAGAAGCTCTCGTTTCCGTTCTACGAGGAGGCGGGTTTCGCGAAGGAGCCGAAAGTCGCGTCATATCCGCTCATCTACGTGGTGGATTCCAAGGGCAAGGTAGTCTATCGCGGAAAGAGCGACCGCAGCGCGACGGAAGCGGTCGTCGACGCCTTTTCGCGACAGTAGCGGTCAGTCAAGGACTTTTGCAACGGGGCCTTCGCCCGAATACGAGTCAAGCCCAGAGAACGACGCTCCACCCTTGACCTTTGGCCGCTCCCCGAAGAGGACGGTGCCGAGCCTGATCCATGTGGCTCCCTCCTCCACGGCCACTTCGTAGTCGCCGCTCATTCCCATCGAAAGCCGCGGGAGGGAGATGCCGAACCTGCGTTCGGTCTCGTCCCTCAGGTTCCTGAGCGCGCGGAACACGGGGCGGGAGTCCTCGGGATTCGCGCTAAAGGGGGCCATTGTCATGAACCCCTCGAGTTCGATGCGCGGGCATCGCTCGAGGATTGCCCGCACGGCTTCGTCGACAAGCCCCGGCTCCATGCCGGTCTTTGACTTCTCCCCGCTTACGTTCACTTCGAGGAGGATGTGCGGGCGCGCGCCCGTCTCCTCGGAAATGGAGGATATCCTCTCTATCAGCCTGAGCGAGTCGACGCTGTGAATGAAGTCGAAGAGCATGAGCGCAGGCCGCACCTTGTTGCCCTGGAGGTGCCCGATGAGATGCCAGCTTGGGCCAGTAACGCTTTCGGGCTTCTTCCACGCAGCCTCCTGGACCTTGTTTTCGCCGACTATCGATAGCCCTGCGTCCCACGCCTCCCTGACGGTTTCCGGACCATGGGTCTTCGTGACTGCGACGATTTCCACTTCGTCGCGGCTCCGCCCCGCCCTTGCGCAGGCAGCTTTGATTTTTGCGTTTACCGCCGAGAGTATCTCGCTAAGTTCTGTCATTGTTCCCGCTTTCTCCCCCATGTCGAGGAGGTGGCTGAATTATACCATTTAGAACCGCGATTCTCAACCTAAAAATCGCAGTTGAAAGCCCATTTGCATTTTGCCTGCAGAGTCTCGCCTTGCCTGTCAGGCCTTCACTTGCGTCTTGGCCTTGCCTTGCAAGGTGACAGCGCGCGTGGGAATGTGATATAATTCACGGCAATACACGCAAAGCAATGCCCGCTGGTGCGGGCGCAACTGGAGGACGCATGAAAAAACTGATTGCCGCCGCAGGACTTCTCGCCCTTGCTCACGCTACAGAGGCGAAGACGATTGGGATATGGGTTGACGGGCGGAGCTACGTCTCCGACGGCTTTACGAATTCCCTCGCCGAAGCCGGCTGGAACATCGAGTGGTTCTCCAAGAACGACCTCGAGAACGTCGAAAAGCTCGACAAGACCGATGTCATGTACTGCGGCGGCGGCTGGAACGCCTACTTCTTCCCGACGCCAAAGTCGCGCCTGAACCTCGTCCGCTACGCGGCTGGCGGCAAGGGAGTCTTTCTTTCCGGCTTCCGCTCCGGCTATCCGCGTACGGCGAACCGCCCCATGTTCCCCGAGATAGGCGCTGTGTACAACCGCGTCTCCTGCCCGTGGATATGGCCGGTCGGCAAGAGCGCCCTCGCCAAGGCGTTCAACGGCAAGCCAGTCGTCGGGTCCGGCAACGACCATCTCTGCCTTCGCAAAGGCGACTGGGGCGAGGTCTTCTGCTGCAGCGGCGAAGACATCGTAGGGACGTTCGGCGACTACTACTGCGGGCGCGTAGTCGTGTACGGCGGGCATTTCTCGTATGGAGTCGTGGACGAAACCCGTGCCGACGCGGAGAGGCTTCTTCTGGCGTCGCTCAAGTACCTGACGGGGCAGAAGAAGCCGTCGCCGCAGGAGCAGGAGAAGGCCATGTCGAAGGCGGCGATGGCGCTCATAAGGCGCGAGCTGATCTGGACATGGACAATCGACGACCGAGGCCCCGACAGGCGGCCCGGCATAGTGGCAGAGTGGCGCGACAGGACGACGGTCGAGCCGGAGGCGCTTTCGTACAAGCTCGACTACTACGCGAAGTTCCTGAAGGCCGACGAGGCCAAGAAGTGCGTCAACGCGTCGAGGATTCTCAAGGGCGACGTCGCCACCACGCGCAAAGTCGCCGCCGCGATCTGCGACGAGCTGCGCCGCAAGGTGGAGGGCATGGACATGTTCGACCTGACGTTCGCATACGTCTCCGGCAATCCGCCGGTCGAGCTTGAGGCCATCAAGAGCCGCCTCCAGCGCCAGATAAGGGAACAGTTCGTGACGTCGGCCAGGAAGCTCATTGCCGAGATGCAGCCCAAGGTGAAAGCCGCGAAGAAGGCAGCCCTCGAGAAGGAGGTCGCTGAAGACCTCAAGTCGGTCCCCGCGCTCGTCGAGAAGCTTTCCTCGAAGTGCCCGAAGGAGCGCTACGAGGCAGCGCTTGAGCTGGGGCGCATCTCTCCCGACGACGGAAAGGCCGTCGCGGCCCTTTGCGCGGCGCTTTCCGACGCGGACGACAAGGTTCGCACGCAGGCGGCGATATCGCTCGGCTGGATGCAGGCTTTAGGCGCGGTCGACGCGCTCGTGAAGAACCTCTCGGCGAAGTCGGTCTTCGACCGCCGCCGCGCGATACAGGCCCTTGGCTTCATTGGCGAGAAGAAGGCCGTCCCCGCGGTCATGAAGATGCTTTCGGATCCCGACCCCGACTGCAGGATGTACGCGGTCGTCGCCCTTGGCCACTTGAGGGCGACGGAGGCGGTGGAGAGGATTCTTTCCATTGCACAGGACGAGAAGGCCGACATCGACCTCAGGTGCACGGCGATTCTCGCCCTCGGCGACATCGGCGACAGGCGCGCTCAGGCCGCGATCGAGAAGATCGACTCCGAGGCGAAGCCCTATGCCACTCGCGACAGGCGGGGCGTCGTCAGCGGCAACTACCTTTCATGGCGGTACGGCTGCAACCTGAAGCTCGCCGCCGAAAGGGCGCTCAAGGCGCTTGCCGCGGGCGGCAGGGCCGCGCTCGGCGTGAAGCAGCCGGAGGAATACCGTTCGCGCGCCATGTTCTACGCAATAACGAAGAAATGCAACTTCTTCGCCGGGCGCACAGGAATGGGCGGCTCCGGCGGGCTGTTCGGCGGCGACAGGCAGAAGCTTCTCTGGGCGCACCTGAAGGACGCCGGCTTTACGGGGGTGCACAATTCGTGGGGGGCGCCGTCCGGGCTGACGCCAGAGGAGTTCAAGGACATCGTCTGCGAGGCCGACGACCTCGGGCTTGTCTGGATAGACGTCATGCCGGGCTGGGTGCGCTGCAACTGCCCGATGTCTGAGATACTTCTCGAGGAGTTCAAGGACGTCCCTGCGTACCACGGCCTTTGGGCGGAGGAGACGTGGCCGGAGCTCGGCGCGAACGTCGGGGAGTTCAAGAAGTTCCTTGCCGAGCGCTACGGCAGCGACTGGGCGAAGACGCTCAAGCTGAGCGACGCGGAGCTTAAGGTCATTTCCAGCGAGAAGTCGCCAGACTGGAACCCCGACTGGATAGGATTTGGGTGCGCCGGGCCGGGCAAGAAGCTTGAGGCCGGCTTTGCGCCGCCGTGGGACGGCGTCTTGAGGACGCTCGTCCTGGAGTTCGGCGGCAAGCTTCTCGAGAACGCATGGCGCGAGTCGCAGGACTACCTGCACGCCCGCCGCAAGGGCTTTGCTCAGACGTACGTCATATCGACTGCAGACCCGACAAAGCCAATCGGCGGAATGCAGGCCGTGGAGAAGCTCGACTCGCTCGGCCATGAGTCGTACGAGTGCTTCGGGCGCGGCAGCGCATATCTAATGGAGCGCTACCGCAACGGCGGTGCGCCGAGAAGCGTGATGAGCGAGCAGTACCACTGGTACTGCCCGTCGAACGCGCATGCGCTCAGGGGGTTCTGGCAGAACGCGATCCACTCGAAGTGCTACTACGACTTCTCGCTTCACCAGATGTTCGCATATCCAAGCTGGGTTGACATGTGGAGCTGGGAGCGCGGCCGCTGGGAGGCCGCGAAGGAAGTCTTCACCCGCGTAGCGAAGACGCCAGACCTCTACGCAATCTCGCCCTCTGCGGCGAACGCGGCGGTCGTCTTCTCCGAGCGCTCGTCGAGCGCCGTCAAGGAGCAGGTGTACTTCATGTGCGGTGTGCCGCCTCGCAACGACCACAACGCGATGGCTGCGTGGGCGGCCCTGAACGAACTTCAGGTGCCTTCGGACGTCGTCTGGGCCGAGACCTTGGACAAGTCGAAGATCTCCAAGTACAAGTTCCTCTATCTCCCGACGGCGAAGTACCTCCTTGATTCCGAGGTCGAGACAATCCGCGAATGGGTGAAGGAGGGCGGCGTTCTCGTCGCCGAGGGCACGACCTCGCTCTTCGGCGGCCACAGCCTCAAGAACCGCGGCAACTATGCGCTTGCAGACGTCTTTGGCTGCGACTGGAAGGAGACAAAGTTCCGCACGGGCGACGACAGCGACACTTTCGCAGGCCGCCACGGCGTCTCGTCGGCGTTCAAGGCAGTGCCCGGCCTTGACAGCCCGCTTCACATCGACGACTCGATACACAGGGCTGCCAAGCCCGAGAAGTCGATAGTCCGCGCGAAGGTCGCCGAGGACGCAGGCGAGCTCCTGCCGGGATTGAAGAAGGGCGCGGAGATAGAGATGGACGGTGCGCTTGGTTTCGATGTTGTGAAGCCCACTACGGCGAAGGTGCTTGCCGAATGGAACGGCAGCCCCGCGATTCTCGCGAACGACTTCGGCAAGGGGCGGTGCTACTTTGTCGCGGCGAACTACTTTGCGCACGCGCATGTTGCGTCCCGCTGGGAGATGCTGCCCGGGAAGTTCGACTTCTGGGGCAACGTCCTCGAGTCGATAGGCGCGATGGCCAAGTCGGGCTACGCGGCGGTCGGCGCGACGCTGCCCGTCGAGGTAAGCGGCGTCTCGAAGGAGGTCGAGGTTTCCGCCGCAGACTTTGGCGGCAAGTACGTTGTCCACATGCTCGACTACGACGTCTTCTCCGAGGGCGTCGCTGGCGCCAAGCTTTCAATCCCCGGCGAGAGGAAGATAAAGAAGGTCTACTACCCGGGCGAGAAGGCGCCGTTGAAGCTTGACGGCCGCACGGCGCAATTGAGGGATTTCAAGGTCTACGACATGTTCGTCATCGAGTTCGACGACTGAACTAAAGCCGACCCACTGGCTACTGATCCCTGACTACTGACCCCTGACACCGGCCAGCTGGAACAATCATTGTTGCATTTGGCGGGCAGTTATGATATAATACCCAGAACGCTTGACAAAGTGCCAATGGGTGGATTGTATACTTGAAAGGATTGGATGGCGAAATTGAAGAAACCGCTTGCGAAAGCGGCCAGGAAGACGGTTGCATCGAAAGCCGGTAGGAAGAAGGTGAAGACCAGAAAGTCCGCGTCTCGTGCCGTTGCCGAAAGCGGCGACGACCTGCCGCCTATGGACGACGCCGAATACGAGGCGGCGATAATGGACACCGAGAAGCTCGCCCTTGAGGTGGCGAGGGCGGAGGAGGAGCCTGGCGAGATCGACGAGGACGCTGACGCAAAGCTCGAGCCGCTGCCGCTGCCGGTAGCCGCGCAGGTGGACCAGTCCGACGATTCGTCGGAAGCGGTGCTGCCCTCGATGGAGGGCATGAGCATACTGCGCGAACGCGAGCTGAACGACGTCATCAACGAGGTCAAGCGCCGCAGCGAGGCGAACGGCGGCTACGTCACCTACGAGGAGCTGAACCAGATACTCCCCTCGAACATCGTAGACGCGATCCAGAGCGAGAGGTACCTCAAGATACTCGAGGCCCTCGGCGTGCAGATCATCCGCGAAGACGACGTCAAGAAGTACCTCGACGCGAAGAACGCCAAGGCCGGCGAGGGCCGCCCGCGTTCGGAGATGATCGAAGACCCCATACGCATGTACCTCCACCAGATGGGCCAGGTGGAGCTCCTTTCCCGCGAGGAGGAAATTGAGATATGCAAGACCATCGAGGCGGCGGAGGCGAAGACGTGCGACATCTTCAACCGCTACCTCTTCGCGCCGGCGCTGTACGCGCGCCTCCTCGACAGCCTTGAGGGGCAGCACGAGCGCTTCGACAGGATCGTCACCGACAAGTTCGAGGAGAACCGCGACTCGTACATGGTGAAGATACCGAAATTCCGCAAGACCATAGTCGAGATCGAGAAGCGCATGCACGCGGCGAGCGACAGGTATCTTGCGGAGGTCAACCGCCGCAAGGTGGACAAGCGCAGGCTGAGGGACTCCACGAAGGCCCTCGAGGCCGCGCGCAAGCAGCTGCGCAGGTGCTTCGACGCGATGAGCTTCAAGCAGAAGATTCTCGAAAGCCTCTGCGTGGAGGCGGACGAGGTGATCTACCTGCCCTACAGGCAGCTTGTCGCCAGGCAGAGCGCTCTTCTCACCCAGAAGCCCACGAAGAAGCGCGACAGGGAGCTTCAGGCAGTGCGCGAGAAGATGTCGAGGCTCGAGGCCAACTTCGGCATGACGCCGCAGGAGTTCCTCGCCTCTTTCAAGGAGATGCGCGACATCCTCAAGACGGGGCAGGTGGCCCGCACGAAGATGGTCGAGGCGAACCTGAGGCTCGTCATCTCGATTGTGAAGAAGTACATGAACCGCGGTCTCAGCTTCCTCGACCTCATCCAGGAGGGCAACACCGGTCTCATGAAGGCCGTCGAGAAATTTGAGTACAAGCGCGGCTACAAGTTCTCGACCTACGCGACGTGGTGGATACGCCAGGCCGCGACGCGCGCCATCGCCGACCAGGCGCGCACGATTCGCATTCCCGTGCACATGATCGAGACCATAAACAAGCTCATGCGCGTGCAGAAGAGGCTTATTCAGAAGCTCGGGCGCGAACCCGGGGAGAAGGAGCTGTCAGACGAGCTCGGCATCCCCATCGACCAGGTGCGCGCCGTGCGCAAGATGGCGCAGCACCCCATTTCGCTGCAGTCGAAGGTAGGCGACAACGAAGACGCACACTACGGCGACTTCATCCCCGACCTTTCGAGCGAGAACCCGTTCGAGGTGACGGAGGGGCATCTCCTCAAGGAGCGCCTCCGCGACATTCTCAACACCCTCACCGATCGCGAGCGGCAGGTAGTCGACTTCCGCTTCGGGCTTGGCGACGGGTACAGCCGCACGCTCGAGGAAGTCGGGCGGATATTCAACGTAACGCGCGAGCGCATACGCCAGATAGAGGCGAAGGCGCTGCGCAAGCTGCGCCACCCGAGCCGAATGAAATCGCTGGGCGACTACAGGAGCTGCTGAGGGCGCATGCTCGAGGGGGAAGCAGGGTAGAGACAGACAGCCGGGAGGCCCGGCAACGAAGGAAAAAAGAAGGAGAGGTAAACAATGGAATGCATAGTCAAAAGCGCAATTGCGCTCTTCGGAGGGCACCAGGCCGCATGCCCGCAGGGCGCGGCAATCGCGATAGCGGTCGCGGCGTTCGTCGCCGGGATGATCTTCAGCTGCGTCGTCTGCAGGCTTCGTAGCGGCTGCAGGTGCAAGGGCGGCGCCCAGGGCGCCGGCCAGTCGAGGAAGCGCCGCGAGCAGCCGAAGTTCGAGAAGACCCATCCCGCCCCGGCGGACGGGTCCATCGAGATCTACGTAGGCAACCTGAGCTACGACCTTACCGAGGACGTGCTACGCAGGGAGTTCGAGGCGTACGGAAAGGTAAACTCGGCGCGAATCATAATGAACCGCTACAATGGCAAGTCGAAGGGGTTCGGGTTCGTCCACATGCCGAACCGCGACGAGGCCAACGCGGCCATTGCAGCGCTTTCCGACAAGGAAATTCTCGGCAGGCGGCTTCGCTGCAACGAGGCGAAGAACGTCGCCCTGTAAAACGTTGAACAGTCATAGGCCGCGCATCGCCGCGGCCGGGAGGGAGCGAGGATGAGCAAAGCCATAGTTCCGCTTGCCGAAGGCTTCGAGGACGTCGAAGCTGTCACGGTCGTCGACGTGCTTCGCCGCGGCGGCGTGGAGACCGTTGTCGCGGCCACTGGGCAGGACCTCGAGGTCGTCGGGGCTCATGGCACGCGGATCAAGGCCGACGCGATCTTCTCCGACGTTTCGTCCCAGGCGTTCGACGCGATCGTCCTTCCCGGCGGGGGGCAGGGCGCGGAACTCCTGAAGGCCGACGAGAGGGTCATCGCGCTTCTCCGCCGCATGAACGACGAAAGGGCGCTCATCTGCGCGATCTGCGCCGCCCCCGTCGTGCTCGTCGAGGCGGGCGTCCTGCACGAAAGCCAGCACGTCACGTGCTATCCAACGCTTGTCCCGCAGCTCGACCGCCCGTGCGCCAACGTGCCCGTCGTTGCGGACCGCAACGTCGTCACTGGCCAGGGGCCGGCCGCCGCGATGCTCTTCGCCCATGTCGTCCTGAGTCGGCTTGCGGGCGAAGCCGTCGCCCGCAAGGTGGCGCGCGGGATGCTCTTCGACGCGTTCAGATGAAAGTCTGGATAGAAAACCCCTTTGACAACATTCCCCCCGAGGGGTTCAGGCCGCAGAGATACTGGCTCATGGCGCAGGCGTTTGCGCAGGCGGGCCACGATGTCGTCTACTGGACGAGCGACTTCTCGCATTCGCTCAAGACGCGCCGCAAACTGCAGTGCGAGCTTTTCGGCAATCCCTTTCCCATGAGGCTCGTGAAGACGGAGCCGTACTCCCGCAACGTTTCGGTTGCGCGGGCGAGAAGCCACAGGCGCTACGCGGCGAAGTGGCTTGAGGACGCGCGGGCCGCCGCCGCGGCGGAAGGCGCACCAGACGTGGTTGTAGTGTCGGTTCCGCCGCTTTCGGCGCCAGGCGCCGCCTTCAGGCTGAGGGACGAATTCGGCTGCAAGGTCGTAGTGGACGTGATGGACGCCTGGCCACAGACCTTCAGGCGGCTTCTGCCGCGTCAGGCCGGGTGGCTTTACCCGATTCTCTTCGCCCCGCTTTTTCGAATGGCGAAGAGGGCCTACAGCAAGGCCGACCTCGTCACCGGCGTCTGCGACGGATACAGGGAGATGGCCCTTTCCGCAGGGGCGAAGTCGTACTACAGGGCGTACCACGGCATAGACCTTTCGCCACCGCCGCGGATCGAGCGGCGCCATGACGGACTGAAGCTCGTCTATGCCGGCGGAACCGGGCGGACGTACGACCTCGAGACGCCGGTCCGGGCACTGGCGCGGCTTGAAGGCGCTACGCTTGCCGTCGCCGGGGCGGAGGGGCCCGCGATGGCGTCGCTGAGGGGCCTTGCCGCCTCGCTTGGCTGCGCAGACCGCCTGCTGACGCCGGGGTATCTCGGGGCGGACGCACTCGAAAGGCTGCTGAGGTCGTGCGACATCGGCATCGTCCCCATGGACGGCGGGAGCTTCGTGGGGATGCCGTACAAGCTCGCCGACTACTCTGCCGCCGGGCTCGCCGTGGCAAGCTCCCTCGGGGGCGAAAGCGCCGCGCTCCTGTCGCGCTACCGCGCCGGCGCATCGTATCCGCCTTCTGACGCAGACGGGTTCGTCGCCGCGGTCCGCGAGATTGCCGCGGACCTCCACGGTTGCAGGAGCCGTGCGCGCGCAATGGCCGAGGCGGAGTTCGACGCCGGGAGGATCTACCGCGAGTACGCGGAGGTTGTCAGGCGTCTTTACATGGGCGGGGCGAAACTGATATAATACGCGGCTACATGGAGATATCTAGAGAGCAGGTCTGGGACGAGGCGCCGCGCACATTTGCGGAGGCTGCGCTTCGCCGTCTCCTTCGCCTTTTGTCCGGGGTCGGCCACGCGGGGAAGATACTCTTCCTCTCCGTTACATCGTTCCCGGCGGTGGTCTTCAGGAAGTCAGGCCGGGCGGACCTTGCGCGGCACCTCTATTCGACTGGCATACGCACGCTCCCCGTGACGACCGTCGTCTCGCTCTTTACAGGCATGATACTCGCCCTGCAGGTGGGGCTTGAGCTCCGCCGCTTCAACCAGGAGATGCACCTTGGCGCGGCGGTCATGATATCGCTCATCCGCGAGATGGGGCCGTTCAGCTGCGCGATGTGCCTTGCGGCCTGCGTCGGCAGCGCGATCGCGGCGGAGATAGGCACGATGAAGGTGAACGACGAGGTGGCGGCGCTCGAGATAATGTCCATTTCGCCCGTGAGGTACCTTGCCGCGCCGCGCATCCTCGCGCTCGTCCTCATGTCGCCCCTTATGGCGTTTTTCTGCTGCGTCGTCGGCACGATGGGCGGCGGCATCGTGGGGCTTACGCAGCTCAACGTCGACTTCGGCCAGTACATGGCAAGCGCAATGTCGATTGCCGAGGCGAAGGACCTTTTCGTCGGCCTTGCGAAGGCGCTCGTCTTCGGCCTCGTGATCGGCGCGGTCTCCGTTTCGGAGGGCTTCTCGACTTCGCTTGGCGCGACGGGCGTGGGGCGCTCGACGCAGAGAAGCGTGATACTGAGCTTCCTCCTCATTCTCATGACGGGGTACATGATAACCCGCGTCGCATACAGGTAGAGGTCATGGAAAAGCGCGTTTGGACGGAGTTCCACGGGGACAGGCTCGTCTCCAACTACAGGCGGATGGTGGAGAGGGTTCGCCCGGCGAGGGTGCTCTGCGTACTGAAGGCGAATGCATACGGCCTTGGAGTGGATTTGGTCGCAAAGGCGCTTTACGGGGCAGGCTGCCGGCTTTTCGGCGTGGCCGATCCGTTCGAGGCGCTAGAACTGAAAGGGCTCTGCCCCGGAAGCCACGTGCAGATGCTCTCTGGCGTCCTGCCTGGCGAGATACCCGACATGGTGAAGGAGGGGATCGTCCTCCCCGCCATCGACCTTGCAACGGCAAGGCTCGTCTCCCGCGCGGCATGCCGGCTGGGCACGAAGGCCAGAATGCATTTCAAGGTCGACAGCGGCATGGGACGGCTTGGAGTGCCAGTGTCCGGGGCGATGGACGTTCTCTCGAAGGCGGCCGCGCTGCCCTCGCTGGAAATCGAGGGGGTGTTCTCGCACCTCGCCACGGCCGGCACGCCGGGTGACGCGTACGCGCTTGCGCAGATAGCCGACTTCAAGGCCTTTCTCCGCGACGCGAGGAGTGCGGGCTTCAGGTTCAAGGCGGTGCACATCGCCGCGTCCGACGCGATCAACAACTTCCCGCAGTGCGCCAGGAGGCCGTTCAACATGGTCCGCGCCGGCATAGACCTCTACGGCAGCTTCGACCCGAACGGGCGGCGCGAACTCGGGGTGGAATGCGTCTTCTCGCTGAAGGCGCGGGTGGCGCAGGTCCGCACGCTCCCGGCGGGGACGTCGCTCGGGTACCTGCGTACATGGCGCCTCGGGAAGCGCTCCCGCATAGCAACCATCGCCGCGGGATACGCCGACGGGCTGCCGCTCGCGCTCTCCAACAGGGGCAACGTGCTCGTCAACGGACGCCTCTGCCCCGTCGTTGGGCGCATTTCGATGGACTACGCGACGGTGGACGTCTCCGGCGCGGGCGACGTGCGCCCGGGCGACGAAGTCGTCTGCCTTGGGAGCGACGGCAGGCATTCCGTATTTCCCGACGACTGGGCCGCCGCCAAGGGAACGCACGCCTACGACATAATCTGCTCTCTTGGCCGTCGCGTCGAGCGCCGCAGCGCAACATGAAATTGCGGTAAACACGGCAGGTCGCAAACCAGTCATGGGGCAATTTTGACAAATAGGCCGCATATTTGATAAAATACGCGTCCTAAACGGAAGGAGAGGGAGAAATATGACGGAGATATCTGCTGGGCTAGTGGCCAAGGACATGAAAATCGCGGTGGTTGCGAGCCGCTTCAACAGTTTTCTCACCGACCAGCTTGTAAAAGGCGCCATCGACGCCTTTGTGAGGCATGGTGGAAAGGACGCCGACATCGTCATCGTGAAGGCGCCTGGCGCATACGAGCTGCCGCTCGCTGCCAAGAAGCTTGCGAAGTCGGGCAAGTTTGACGCTGTGGTTGCGCTCGGCGTTGTCGTGCAGGGCGCAACTCCCCACGCATCGCTCATCAACGAGACGACGGCGCGCGCCTTCAGCGAGATTTCGATGGCGGAGATGGTTCCGGTGATCGACGGGGTCGTCAGCGCCGAATCGCTTGAACAGGCGGTCGAGCGCTGCGGCACGAAGCAGGGCAACAAGGGTTTTTCCGCAATGCAGGCGGCGATTGAAATGGCCGACTTGATGAGGAAAATGTAATTGCAATCGAAAGGAGGATGGTAAAATGGCAAAGGAAGTGAAAAAGGTTGCGTTTCTGACGGCTGGCGGCCTTGCGCCGTGTCTCTCCAGCGCAATCGGCTTTCTCATAAAGCAGTACACCGACAAGGCCCCGAACGTGGAGATGATAGGCTACATCAACGGCTACATGGGGCTTTTGAAGGGAGAGTCGATTCCCGTCACGGACGTCGTGCGCAAGAACGCGCTCGTCCTCACGATGCACGGAGGCAGCCCCATAGGCAACAGCCGCGTCAAGCTCACGAACGTGAAGGACTGCGTCAAGCGCGGTCTTGTGAAGGAGGGCGAAGACCCCCTCAAGGTCGCGGCGGACCAGCTCGTCAAGGACGGCGTCGACGTGCTCCACACGATCGGCGGCGACGACACCAACACGACCGCGGCTGACCTTGCCGACTACCTTGCGAAGAACAACTACCCGCTCATCGTGGTGGGCCTGCCGAAGACGGTCGACAACGACGTCTACCCGATCAAGCAGTCGCTCGGCGCGTGGACCGCCGCCGAGGAGGGGGCGAAGTTCTTCTTGAACGTCGTAAAGGAGAACAGCGCGAACCCGCGCGCCCTCACGATCCACGAGGTCATGGGGCGCAATTGCGGCTGGCTTACGTACAAGACGGCCTTCTACTACCGCAAGATGCTCGAGCGCAAGGTCAAGTTCCTGCCGGAGTTCGGGCTCAACATGAAGCGCCAGGACGTCCACGCCATCTACGTGCCGGAGTCGCGCATAAACTTCGCGAGCGAGGCAAAGCGGCTCAGGGCGATAATGGACGAGGTCGACGCGGTCAACATCTTCGTCTCCGAGGGGGCGGGGGTTTCGGAGATCATCGCCGAGATGAAGAGGCGCGGCGAGGAAGTGCCGGTAGACGCCTTCGGCCACCCGAGGCTCGACAAGGTGAACGTCGGCCAGTACGTCGGCAGGCGCTTCGGCGAGCTTCTCGGCGCGGAGAAGGTGCAGGTGTTCAAGTCCGGCTATTTCGCGAGGTCCGCGAAGCCCAACCCGAAGGACCTGCGCCTCATCTCGAAGTGCTGCGCGAAGGCCGTCGAGTGCGCGCTTTCCGGAGTGTCGGGGGTGGTCGGCCAGGACGAAGACGCCCTCGGCAAGATACGCGCCTGCGAGTTCAGCCGCATCAAGGGCGGCAAGCCGTTCAACGTGCGCAAGGGCAGCTTCCGGGCGATGTGCAAGGAGATCGGCCAGCCGAATCCGCGCAAGAAGCGCTTTGACGCCGTCAAGTGACCTTTTGGAGCCCGCGACATGATTTCGCTGGAGAAGGGCCTGATTGTCGAGCTCGACTACGTTGCCCCCGGGGGGCTCGAGTTTCTGTTCGGCACCCTGCGCAAGACGCTTTCCTCCATTGACCCGAAGCTGTCGCTGACGGCTGTGGACGAGGCGCGCTATTTCGCGGGGAGGGACAGCGAGGCGGCCCTTGCGGAGTACTTCTCCCGCAACAAGTGCAAGAAGACCGCGCCTAAGGCCGCGCGCGACCTTGCCGCCGCGATGAAGGCCGCGTTCACGAAGAAGCTCCCCTCGCTCGTCACGCAGCCTGTCAGGAACTTCCTGAAGGTTGCCGCGGACAGCGGCCTCAGGACGGTACTCGTGACTTGCGCCGATGTCGAGAGCCCGGCGATCGCCGCCCTCGCGGCGCAGCTCCCGGGCGGCGGCAGGACGGTTCTCGTGCACGAGGAGATGACGCGCTACGGCGGAATCTCCGGCGCCGCGGTGAAGCGCGTAGTTAACCTAATGCGCATCCATCCTTCGCGCCTTGCGATTGTCGCTGGGTCCGGCCATTCCGTGAAGGAAGGCCTCAAGTACGGCATCGGCTCCATGGCCGTATCGTGCCCGCGCAACGAATATCAGGATTTCAGCGGCGCGTGCGCTATGGTGGGCGAGATGGGCGCTCCCGCAGCAAGAAAGGCCGCGGCGGTTCTGCGCGTATGTCCGGCATAGAGAGGCTCCACGAGATAATGAAGCGCCTGCGCGACCCCGAGAGGGGCTGCCCGTGGGACCGCGAGCAGACGCTTGACACCCTGAAGCCGTGCGTTCTCGAGGAGACGTACGAGCTTCTCGCGGCGATGGATGATCCGTCTGACAGGGAGTCCTACGTAGAGGAACTGGGCGACGTCCTCCTGCAGGTCATGTTCCAGAGCGTAATGGGCGAGGAGCGCGGCGACTTCACCTTTGACGACGTGGCGAACGCCGTTGCCGACAAGCTCGTCCACCGCCACCCGCACGTCTTCGGCGACGTCAAGGCCGACGATTCAGCCGCCGTGCTCAGGAACTGGGAGCGCATCAAGGCCATGGAGCGGGCGAAGAAGGCCCGCCGCAGCGCCCTCGACGGAGTGCCGCCGTCGCTGCCTGCGCTTCTCAAGGCGCGGCGCATGATGGAGAAGGCTTCGCGCGCCGGCTACGAGGAGCCGATTCCGGAAGTCGACGCCGCAGCCGACCCGGGGGGGTACATGCTTGCCGCGGTGAAGCGGCTTGCGGATCTTGGAATTGACGCCGAGGCGGCCCTTGAAAAAAGGCTTTCGGGATTTGCAGGCCGGTTTCGCGCGTTCGAGGACGCGCACAGGGCCGACTGAGGCGCGCTCTCGATGGTGAATTCGCGCAGAACCGCCGCGTTCGCCCTCATGCGATGGCTCTCCACCAAGGAGTTCCCTGCCGGGCTTGTCGCCGACGCGGAAGACAGGGCGTTCGTGCAGGATCTCGTGTATACTGCAATACGCAGGCTGCGCGCGCTGCGGCTCGTCCTCGGCAAGTTCGTCGCCAGGTGGCCGAAGGGGGAGCTTGAAGCCCTGCTGTACGTCGGCGCCGCGCAGCTCCTGTACATGGATTCCGTCCCCGACTTCGCCGCGGTAAACGAGACCGTCGCGGCGGCGCGGCTCTGCAGGAACGCGAGCGTGCCGAAGGTCGTGAACGCGGTCCTGCGCAACGTCGCGAGGAACCGCGACGCGGTGGAGAGGGAGCTTGCGGAGGCGCCCGTCGACGCGAGGGAGAGCTTTCCATCGGTTCTTGCAAGGCGATGGTCGGCGAGGCTTGGCGCGGAGAGGACAGCCGCCCTCATGAGGGACCTGAACGTGCCGGCGAAGACGTTTCTCGCCCGCAGGGACGGTTCCTTCGTCGAACTGGAGCGCGGGCGCAGGGTTGAGGACGTGCCGGGGTACAGCGAAGGCGAGTTCATCGTGCAGGACAGGGCGACCGCAGCCGCCGTCGAGCTAATGGGGGTTTCGTCCGGGGAGAAGGTCCTCGACGCATGCGCGGCTCCGGGGGGCAAGTCGGTTCAGCTCCTGTGGCGTGGCGCGGACCTTGTCGCCTGCGAGGTGAACGCGGCGCGCCGCCGCCGGCTCGAGGAGAACCTTGCGCGCACAAGGCTCGGCGCCCGCGTCGTGAGTTCGCTTTCTGAGATCCCGGAGGGTGAGTCGTTCGACGCGGCGCTTGTCGACGCGCCGTGTTCCAACACGGGCGTTCTCAGGCGGCGGCCCGACGCGAGATGGAATTTTTCGGAGGAGAAGCTTTCCCGCCTTGTCGGGCTGCAGAGGTCGATTCTTGACAACGCAGCGAAGTTCGTCCGCCCGGGCGGGAGGCTCGTCTATTCGACTTGTTCGCTCGAGCCGGAGGAGAACGCCATGCAGACGGCGGCATTCCTGTCGCGCCATCCCGATTTCGCGCTTGGTGGCGAACGCGAGATGTTGCCCTCTGAGGACGGTTCCGACGGCGCGTACGCGGCGCTTCTTCGCCGGGAGGGCGGCGCGGCGAAATGAACGGCAACAAGATAATCGAGGCCTCGGCCGGCACAGGCAAGACCCACCGACTCGCCTCCCGCATCATCGCGCTCCTGAGGGCCGGCGCAAAGCCGCAGGAGATAGTCGCGCTCACGTTCTCCCGCGCTGCCGCCGGCGAGATATTCGTGAGGTTTGTCGGCATGCTCGCGAAGTCCGCGAGGCGCAGGCCCGCCGACATCGCGCTCCTGCGCCAGGCGATAGGCACGCAGCACCTTTCGCAGATCGGCACCCTGGACAGCTTCCTCATGCGCATGGCGAGGGTCTTTCCGCTCGAGCTCGGCATCTGCGGGGAGATGCAGATAATGGACGAGAGCCGCGCGGAGGACGAGCGCGCGAAGACGTCGTTTTCGATCCTCCGCCGCACTGACGAGACGTCGCGCAGGCATTTCGCGGAGGCGTTCTCGCTTGCGATGAACCGCGAGGAGCCGCGAAGCTTCATAGCGGCGTACAACAGGTTTGTCGGCGAATGGCACGGCCTCGTGCTCGAGAACGGCGACGAAGCAGCCTGGAACTGCGTCCGCGGAGTTTTCGGCGACAGGCCCCCGGAGTGGATTGGCGCAACGGAAGCCGACCTTGCGCGTGCCGCAGACGGGCTTCTGGACATCTTCCCCGGCGATGCCGCCTGGGCGGCGTTCGCGGAATGGGTGAAGGGTTTCCGCGGCAGGCTTTCAGGTCTCGTCGGGATTGCGGGGAAGGTCATGTCGCTTGCGGAGGAGGACCTTTCCCGCGCCGTCATAGAGTTCAAGTACAGGAAGCGGTATGCGGTTGCCGGCGAGGACGCGCGAAAGCTGCGCGACGCCGTGCATCTCGTTGCGGGATACTGCATGCGCATGAAGATCGAGGAGACGATGGGAGTCTATCGCCTCATCTCGGCGTTCGAGCGCGAATACAACGCGAAGGTGCGGGCGAAGGGCAACCTGGTCTTCGGCGACATCCCGCGACTCGTAAGCTCCCTCCCGGAGCACGTGAGGAGGAACCTCGAGTACCGCATGGACTGCAGGATACGCGCATGGGCGCTCGACGAGTTCCAGGACACGAGCCGGCCGCAATGGAGGGCGTTGGCCGACCTAGTAGACGAGGCCAAGCAGTCTGGCGGCGAAAAGCCGGTTTTCGTTGTCGGGGACTTCAAGCAGGCGATATACGGCTGGCGCGAGGGGGATGTATCCATCTTCGAGAGGGAATGCGACGACGAGGCCGTCTACAGGAGGATCCACCTCGACCGTACGTGGAGATCGGGGCCTGCCGTCGTCGAGGCGGTGAACAGGGTGTTTGCGGGCGGGGCCGTCGGCGACCTGTTCCCCAGGTGGAAGGCGAAGTGCCATGAGCACAGGTCGGCACGCGGCGACATCGAGGGGCTTGTGCAGGTCATGGACGCGCCCGGCGCGAAGAAGGAAGACTTCCTCGAGCCGGTCTACAACGCGCTTGCCGCCGCAAGGCCCGTGGAAAGGGGGCTTGAGGCGGCGGTTCTCGTGAGGGACAACAAGCTCGGCCGCAAGATCGTCAACTACCTCAAGGGCCGCGGCATGAACGACGTGGAGTTCGAGGGCGACGGCGATTCGTGCGAAACCACCGCCCTCGGCGGTTTCCTCGACCTTGTGGAGCTTGCCGACCATCCGGGCGCTACGATGACGTGGCGGCATTTCATGTTGACCAACGTTGCAAAGGCGGCGTATGGCGACAGGCTTCCGCAGCCGGACGAAGTGTCACGGGACTTCTCGCGCGCATTCACGGAGAAGGGGCTTGTGCGCACGTTCCGCGAGCTGCGTGAGGCCATTCGCGCCTCCATGCTGCCAGACTGGGGCGAGTACGTCGAAAGCCAGTACGTAGGCATGCTGAAGGCGGCGGAGGAATTCGAGCTTTCAATGCGGCCGGACACGCGCCTTTCAGACTTCCGCTCGTTTCTCCAGTCGCGCAGGAACAGGACCTGCGCCGCCGCCGGCAAGGTGCGCGTGATGACGATCCACCACTCAAAGGGGCTTGGATTCGACTATGTCGTCCTGCCGCTCTACGAGCATTGCGGCATCGGCAGCGGCGGGGAAAAGGGCCCCGTTGTCGGCGACGGGTGGGTGCTTGGCGACCCGGGCGCGGCGGGGAAGTACGCCGGCGCCCTGTCCAGGGCGATGGACGAGCGCAAGTGCAGGAAGGAGCTCGAGGAGCTTTGCACGTACTACGTGGCGATGACGCGGGCGAAAAGGTCCATGACCGTCATATTGCATCCGCAGGCCGCCAGGGATTCCTCCACGGTGAGGTTCTCCGACATCGTTCGGCAGTCTCTCGGCTCTCCTGCCGAAATCGGCAACCGCCGCTGGGCGGAGGCATTGGCGGGGACGAATGCGCCTGCGAGCGGCAGCGGATGCGAGCTCCCGGTGCCGAGGACGGAGCCGCGCAAGGCGCGGCAGTCCTTCAGGCGGCGCCTTCCCTCCAGGAAGTTTGCCGACGGCGAGGTCGCGAGCGCCCTCTTCATGCGCGATTCCGCGAGAAGGCGGGCGATCGAGCGCGGCGTCGAGGCGCACAGGGAGTTCGAGGCATTGGACTTTGTAGACGGGGAACTCGCCAGGGACGACTTCGACCGCGCCCTTGTGCGCCCCGCCGGGTTTACGGACCTCTGGCGCGAGCGTTCATACGAGATTCTCTCCGGCGGCGTCTGGGAGAGCGGGCAGTTCGACCGCGTCGTATTCGCGGGCGGCCGCGCCGTTATACAGGACTTCAAGACCAACAGGCCCATGAGGGGAGAGTCCCGAGAGGAGTTCGAGGCGCGGATGGCCATGACGTATCGCGCGCAGATGACGGCCTACCGCCGCGCGCTCGAGAGGTTGACCGGCATCCCCGCCGAGGCGATATCATGCGAGCTTCTCCTCGTGGCCACGAGATCCAGGGCCGTCGTCGGGGACATGCAGGGGGCAGGTGCGCATTGAAAGGGGAAAACATGGAAGACATCATCGGCAGGGCGCTTGCACGGGCGACCGACACGAAGGCGTGCGTAATAGGCGAAGGGGTTCTGGACGAGGCGCCGGAGCTCTTCAAGAGGCACTTTCCGGGCGCGAGGCGCGCATTCGTCGTCTGCGACCCGAGGACGCGCAAGGCGGCGGGGGAGAAGGTTGCGGCGCTCCTTTCCTCCGCGGGGGTGGAGGCAGGCGAGCACGTGCTCGAGCCAGGCGGCAGGACGTTCCACGCCGACTACCGCTATGTCGAGGAGACGAGGGATGCGTTCTTGGCCTTCGGGGCCGAGGGCGCGGTTCCCGTTGCGGCGGGGAGCGGCGTAGTGAACGACATCGCCAAGAGGACTGCAGGCGAGACGGGCGTTCCGTACATGACCGTCGCGACTGCGGCGAGCGTCGACGGATACTCGAGCTTCGGCGCCGCGCTGAGAAGCCCCGAGGGGTCGAAGATGACGTATCCCTGCCCGGCGCCGAGGGTGATCGTTGCGGACATCGACGTCATGCGCACGGCGCCCGCGTGGATGGCGGCAAGCGGCTTTGCGGACCTGATGGCGAAGGTCCCGGCCGGGGCGGACTGGATACTCGCAAGCGAACTTGGCGCCGCGGAATGGCACGAGGGCGCATGGCATACCGTGCAGGACAACCTCAAGGCCTCGCTGGAGGACGCGGACGGCGTGGCTGCGGCGCGCGCGGAGCCGTTCACAAGGCTTGTGGAGGGGCTCATGCTCGGCGGCTTCGCCATGCAGGACATGCAGAGCTCCCGCCCCGCCTCGGGCGCGGAGCACCTCTTCAGCCACCTTCTCGAGATGCGCGACCACGTCTTCAAGGGCGAGATCGTGCCACACGGGATACAGGTGGGGGTGTTCACGCTTTTCATGTGCCGCGTGTACGAGGAGATCCTCGCCCGCGACTATTCGCAGCTCGACGTCGAGGCCTGCCTCGGGAACTGGCGACCGCTCGAGGAGGAGTGCAGGATAGGGGAGGCGATGTTCGCCGGCACGAAGTTCCCCGATCTCGGCGTAAAGGCGGCTAAGGCCAAGTTCGTCGGACGCGAGGAGACCCGGGCCAGGCTCGAGGGCTTCAAGGCAAGGTGGCCGGAGATACGCGCGAGGCTAGTCGCGCAGCTCGTCCCCTCGGAGACGGTGGAGCGCAAGCTCAGGGCGGTCGGGGCGCCAGTTGCTCCGGAGGAGATCGGCTCTACTGTCGCCGCGACGCTCGCGGACGCGAGGAAGACGGTCTACATGCGCGACAGGTACATGTCGCTTGACTTCCTTTCGCTCACGGGCGAGCTCGACCTTTTCGCCCGCAGGGCCCTCGGTTGCGCTTGATTCCACGGCGAATATTTGGTAAAATAGCGAACAACAAAGGAACAACAAGGAGGACAAGACAATGGTTTTCGGATTTCTTCAGAACTGCGGCCCGTGGCAGATAGTGATACTCGTCGTCGTGGCGTTCGTCCTTTTCGGCGGCGCGAAGAAGATACCCGACCTTGCCCGCAGCCTCGGCAAGGCGAAGAACGAATTCAAGAAGGGGCTCGCCGAAGGCGAGAAGGAGGCCGACGAGGACTTCAAGGCGAAGAAGGAGGACGAGCCCGCGAAAGAGCTCGCGTAGCGTGGCGAGCGACCTCATAAGGGAGCGGGTGAAGAACCTGCCCGACCGCCCCGGCTGCTATCTCATGCGAGATCGCCGGGGCGCGATAATTTACGTGGGCAAGGCGAAGAACCTCAAGAGGCGCGTCTCGCAGTACTTCCGCCCCGGCGCGCGACACGCTCCCAAGGTGCGCTCGATGGTCAATACCGTGTGGGACTTCGAGGTGATGACCGTGAAGAACGAGGAGGAGGCGCTTCTCACGGAGTCGGCGCTCATAAAGAAGTACAAGCCGCGCTTCAACATCCTCATGCGCGACGACAAGCGCTATCTCGCGCTCCGCGCCGACGCCTCGGCGAAGTGGCCTCGCCTGGTCTGCTGCCGAATAGTGCGCGACGACGGCGCGAGGTACTTCGGGCCGTTCCCTTCCAGCCCCGTCGTGCGCATGGCGAAGGACTTTGCGGAGAAGAGGTGGGGGCTTCGCGGATGCAACGCGATCGAGCCCGATGCCGAGTGCCACCGCCACTGCGGCGCGGATGTCATAAGGTCGTGCTCGGCACCGTGCCTTGGGAGGATATCCGAGGCTGAATACCGGGAGCGTTTCGAGGAGGCCTGCGCGTTTCTCGGCGGCTCGCGCCCCGAGACGTTCGACGAGCTTGTCTCCGAGATGTCGGGTGCAGCGGAGAAGGGCGACTACGAGCGGGCCGCGAGGCTGCGCGACATGATCGCCGCGCTTCGCCAGATGACGAAGGCGCATTTCGTTAGAAGGGACGGCGCGGCGCGCGCGCAGCAGGCGATGAAGGGGATCGCCGACCTTGCCGAGGCAATCGGACTTCCCGCGCCGCCGCGCATAATCGAGTGCGCCGACATCTCGAACCTCTTCGGCACGCACAGCGTGGCGTCGCTCGTAGTGGCGAGGGACGGCATCCCCGACAGGCGGTACTACAGGCATTTCAGGATAAAGACCGTCGAGGGGGCAGACGATCCGCGCTCGATGGCGGAGGTGGTGAAGCGGCGCTTTGCCGACGAGTCGATCAGGCTGGAGCGCCCGGACCTTTTCATCTGCGACGGCGGGATAACGCAGCTCAACGCCGCGCGCGCAGCGCTTGCGGAAGTCGGCCTGGGCGACATCCCCACGGTCGGGCTTGCCGAGCGCCAGGAGGAGATCGTGCTGGGCGACGGCAGGCCGAGCCTCATGCTGCCGCGCGATTCCGAGGCGCTTTTCGTCTGCACGCGACTCAGGGACGAGGCGCACCGCTTTGCGATTTCGTACCATCGCAACCTGCGCGATAGGACGATAAGGGAGTCGGCGCTTGATTCGGTCCCCGGAATCGGCGAGGCGAAGAAGATGAAGCTCTTGAGGCATTTCAAGTCGATCTACGGAATAAGGCGGGCAGACGTGAAGGAGATTGCCTCCGTCGCCGGCGTTGGCGAGGCCGTAGCCGCAGAAGTCCTTCGAGCCGTCTCGGCCAGATGAAGTCCAGTTCCGCGATTTTTCAGGTGAACTTCTCGAATCCACCGCTTGTCGCCCATTGCTGACCCTGCCCCCAACTGCTATCAACCAATCAGGATCGGCTGGAGTTGCGAGGCGGGGAGTGGTGCTACCGTTTTTTGGGTTTACTCTTTTGGGATTATTTGATAAAATTCGTGGCTAAAAGGAGTTTGGGTGGTCATTCCAATGGGGGAGAGATGAAACGGTTGCTGGTGCTTGGTCTTGTCGTGCAGCTGTCGATGCTGCATGCTGCGGTGAAGATGCCTTCGGAGTTCGGGCGCGACTATGCCTTCCTGAACATCGTGCCAGCGCAGACTTCCGAAGAGGGGCTGCGCCAGCTCGCGAAGGACATTGTCGAGTACCGCGAGCTTACGGGCTGCAGGCTAGTCCTCCCCTCGCTTTCCTTCCATCCCGATGCGAAGCCAGCGACAAAGAAGGCCCAGCGGCTCCTTGACTTCTACAGGGCGCTCAAGAAGGAGCTTGCCGGCACGGACATCGAGCTTGGCGTACTCATACAGAGCATCATGGGCCATTGGGCGGTCGAGAAGGCCGGCGGCTACGACGACTGGACGCGCAGCATCGACATCAACGGCAAGGTCTGGCGCTTCTGCCCGCTCGACCCCGGCTTTCGCAAGTACATCGAATGGTTCGTGACGGAGCTTGCGCGCGAGCGCCCTGCGTTCATCCTCACCGACGACGACATGCTCTGCAAGGGCGGCATGGAGTGCTTCTGCCCGCTTCACCTGAAGGAGGCGAACCGCAGGCTCGGCATGAACATGACCGCCGACGAATACCGCGCCGCGGTGAAGGCGGCGCGCGAGGGCGAGAAGGGGCATGAAGACGTCTTTCGCGTCTTCAACGAGCTTGCAATCGAGTTTACGTCGGGCTGCGCCGCCTTGATAAGAAAGACGATCGACGCGGTCGACCCCTCCATCCCAGCCGGCATCTGCCAGGGCGCGCCGATATACATATCTACCGGCCCGTGCGCGGAGGCAATAGCGGCAAAGGGCCAGCCGGCCGTTGCGCGGCTCAGCAATTCGTGCTACCGCGAAAGGTCGGCGAAGGACTTCCCGAGGTACATGCGCTCGTCGTTCGAGACTGAGTGCCTTTCGAGGGACGTGCCGATAAGGCTTGACGAATCAGACACGTTCCCGCATAACCTGTGGAGCGTCTCGGCCGTGACGTTCAAGGCGAAGATCGCGCTTGCCGCGATGTGCGGCCTCAATGGATCGAAGATCTGGCTCGTGAACATGCACAAGGGCAAGCGCCCCGTGCCGCGCGAATATACGCGCGTCGTCGCAGAATGCGGCGAGATGTACCGTGCGCTCGCGCGGGAAGTGAGGGGGTCGGTGCAGAAGGGCTTTGCCGTCGTCGTGCACACGAACGACATTGCGACTTCGACCCTCACCTCATACCTAACCTGGGGCGACCGCTTCGGCGGCGTCTTCGGCGTGCCCTGGCGCTGCACGGCGAACCTCGAAGAAGGCGGCGTCTACACCCTCGCCGACGCGCAGGACGTGATGCGCTGTTCTGACGAAGACCTGAAGCGGCTCCTTTCCGGGCGGCTTCTCGTAGACGGGCGCGCCGCGGCGGAGCTTTGCGCGCGCGGATATGCCGACTTCATCGGCGTTGACGCGATAAGGAAGGGCAAGCCCCCCGCTCCCGGAGTCAAGATAGACACCGCCTTCGACATCGTGCAGGTGCGGGAGCGAGTCGAGAAGACCGGCGAGACGCTTTACCATCTCTACACCTCGAACACGCCCGAGCTAAGGAACCTGCGCGAAGGGGCGAAGGTTTTCTCCACCTTCGTGCGCGACTCGACCCCTGCAGCAGTCGTCTACGACAACAAGCTCGGAGGCCGCGTCTTCACCGCCGCGCTCGACCTGGGGCTCGAGAGCTTCGAGCCGTGGTGCCGCCGTGGCTATGACGAGCAGCGCAAGGAATGGTTTCACATGGCGCTTGACGAGCTTTCCGGCGCGCGCACCGAATACGCCGTCGTGAACGACAAGAACATGGCCGTCATCCACAGGCGCAAGAGAGACGGGTCCGACCTCGTGTGCGTCTGGAACAACCACTACGACCCGGTAGTGAACCTTGGCCTGCGCGTCGCCGCGCCGCCCGCGAAGATCGAGGTCCTTTCGCCCGACGGCACATGGAAGGGCGCGGAATGGAAGACGGCGGATGGAGCGGTCGAGATAAAGGTCGACATGCCGTGCTACGCATTCGCGGTATTCAGGATTTCGAAATGAAGAAGAGAGGCAGAGCGAGGAAGACACGATGACGAACATTGTAGCAAACGCGGCGCGGACGGCGCTCCAGACCATCGCATCCACGCCCGAGGCCGCGCAGACGGCGAGCGTCGCCTCGACTGTGGAGGCGACGAACAGCTGGGCGGCGACGATCACGGGGTGGATCGACCACGTCTATTCCTATGTCTGGGGAGCTCCCCTGATCGGAGGAATCCTGATAACGGGCCTTCTCCTTACGTGCATGCTCAGGATGCACCATGTCCTAAATCTGAAGAAGGGCTTCAAGTACATGTTCCAGCAGAGCGGTTCGAGCGGCGAGGTGAGCCAGTTCGCCTCCCTCTGCACGGCGCTCTCGGCGACAATCGGAACTGGCAACATCGTCGGCGTCGCGACGGCAATCGGGACAGGCGGCCCCGGCGCACTCTTCTGGATGGAGGTCGCGGCGTTCTTCGGAATGGCGACGAAATTCGCGGAAGGCCTTCTGGCCGTCAAGTACCGCCGCTTTACGCCCGACGGCAAGGTTCTCGGCGGGCCTTTCTACTACATCGAGAACGGCCTCAAGGGCAGGTTCGGACTTAAGAGCTGGAAGTGGCTTGCCGTGATCTTCGCCGTCTCCGGCACGATAGCGGGCATAATGGGCATAGGCACGATTGCGCAGATACACGGCATAACCTCGGCGGTGCAGCGCTTCTTCGACCCCGCCTTCGACCCTGCGAACATGGCGACCGGCATTCGCATCTTCGGAACGACGTATTCCGAGCCGGTCGTCATATCCGGCCTCTTCGTCACCATCTGCGTCGCGCTCGTCGTCATCGGCGGCTTGAAGCGCATTGCGGCGGTATCGACGATAGTCGTGCCGTTCATGGCCGTTTCCTATGTCGTGATAATCGCGCTCCTTCTTGTCGGCAACCTTTCGAAGGTTACTTCGGCGGTCGAGCTCATCGTTCGCGCTGCGTTCAACCCAGCGGCGTTCACTGGCGGCATGGTGGGCACGATCTTCATAGCAATGCAGAAGGGCGTCGCAAGGGGCATCTTCTCCAACGAGGCAGGCCTTGGCTCCGCGCCGATAGCGGCCGCCGCCGCCAAGACGGACGAGCCGGCGAAGCAGGGCTTCGTCTGCATGCTCGGCACCTTCATCGACACGATCGTCATCTGCACGATGACGGGGCTTGCAATCGTGGTCACTGGCGCATGGGAGCCGTCGCTCGGGCTTGAGGGCGTCGACATCACGATAGAGGCGCTTAGCCGCGGGCTTTCGTTCATCGGCCCGCGCTCTGACTTCTTCTCGAGCCTCTTCCTGATGCTTTCGCTCGCGTTCTTCGCCTTCACCACGATTCTCGGGTGGAGCTACTATTCGGAGAAGTGCCTTGAGTACCTGATCGGCACGAACAGGAAGCGGCTCGTCCTCGCCTACCGCATCGCATACGTCGCGGTCGTCTTCGTAGGCCCGTACCTGACCGTTTCGGTGGTCTGGGGCGTCGCCGACGTCTTCAACGGGCTTATGGCGTTCCCGAACCTCGTGGCGCTCGTCCTCCTTTCGCCCGTGGTCTGGCGTACTACGAAGGACTTCCTCCACAGGGAGAAGGCCTCCAGGGCAATGCCATAGGCAGACGGGGCGACTGGCACGCTTTGCGCCATGAAGGGAAAGGCCAATATATCTGGTTCGGTTGCGGCGGGGTTCCCCTCGCCTGCAGAACAGTATTCGGAAGGCGCGCTCGACCTGAACGACCTCTTGGTCAAGCGCCCCGCCGCCACGTTCTTCGTGCGCGTACAGGGAGATTCCATGACCGGGCGCGGCATCAACGACGGAGATCTCCTCGTCGTGGACCGCTCCATTGAGCCGGCGTCAGGCGACGTCATCATCGCCTGCGTCGACGGCGAATTCACGGTGAAGACGTTTCGCATGGGGCATGGGGAACGGGGAACGGGAGTGCGGCTTGAAGCGGCAAATCCCAGATATCCTGCGATCGTGCTCAAGCAAGGCCAGGAGCTCGACTACTTCGGCAAGGTGACCGCCTGCATCCATCGGTTTTGAAATGATCGGACTCGTCGACGGCAACAACTTCTTCGTCAGCTGCGAGCGAGTCTTCAACAGGCGGCTCGTGGGGCGCCCGGTGGCCGTCCTCTCGAACAACGACGGCTGCTGCGTCTCGCGCTCAAACGAATTCAAGGCCCTTGGAATCCCCATGGGCACCCCATACTTCCAGCTGCGCGACAGGGAGCTTTCCGGCGAACTTGACTTCTGCTCTTCCAACTACGAGCTTTACGCCGACATGTCGCGGCGCGTGATGTCGATTCTGCGCGGCGACGCGGTGGAAGTTGAGCAGTACTCCATCGACGAGGCGTTCATCCATCCGCCCGCCACCGACTACATCGCCTACGGCCGCCGCCTCCGCGCCAAGATCCTCCGCTGGACGGGAATCCCGTGCGGCATAGGATTCGCGCCCACTAAGACCCTTGCGAAGATCGCAAACCACATCGGCAAGAAAAGCGCATGCGGCGTGTACGTGCTGCCTGACGACGCTTCCGAAGTCCTTGGCCGCCTGCCTGCCGGAGAAGTCTGGGGCGTTGGCCGCCAGCTCCAGGCGAAGCTCCGCGCAGAGCGCATCTTCACCGCGAAGGCGCTGCGCGACGCGCCTGACGATGTCCTCCGCGCCGTCGGGGGCGTAACGCTCCTCAAGACGGCGCACGAACTCCGCGGCGAGCCGTGCCTTGACGAGCGCGACTACGACGCAGACCCTGAAAGCATCAGCTGCTCGCGCTCGTTCGGGAAGCCCGTGACGACGATCGAGGGAATCGAGGAGTCTCTCGCCTCGTACGCGTCGCAGGCGGCGGAAAAGCTGCGCAGGCACGGGATGCTCGCCTCTGGGTGCAGCATTTACGCGCAGACGTTCGTCTCGGGCGGAGGAGGCGAATTCGCTGAGCGCACAGTGATCTTCCCTGCGCCGACAGACGCCACCAACGAAATGCTGTCGGCGATGCGCCGTGAAATTGCGCCGCTCTTCGCAGAGGGAACTCGCTACCGTAAGACGGGGGTCGTCTTCTTCGGGCTTGAAAAGGCCGGTGCGGCGCGGCAGATGGACCTCTTTTCCTCCACCCCAGCGGCGGAGGCGTCGCCCCTCTACAAGGCAATTGACTCCTTGAACGCACGATATGGGCGCGGCAAGGTCTTCTCGGCGGCCGAGGGGATTGGCAGCCGCCCGTGGGCGATAAGGCGCGAAAAGGTCTCGCACCGAGCCACTACCCGCTGGGACGAGCTCATGATCGTGCGGTAGACTGCGATTTCTTGTATAATCTCTCACCTCTCCCATTAAAATATGAACCTTTCTTGATGAACTTGCATTTTTTGTGGTAAATTTGATATACTACTCATAAATGCGGAAGAGAAGTAGAGTCGCTTGGTGCAAGAAAACAGCAATGGCGTGTGCCATGATGCTGCTTTCCTGTATTGCCTTTGCAGACATTGAGGACAAGCTAATCAACTTCTCAATATCTGGCTCCGACTGCTATGCCGACGGTACGCCGGTCATGGTCGGGGAGTGCTATGCCCTCGTCTGGTCTCCCCAGGGCAAGACGTTTTCCGGCTTCAACGCAGACGGCACTGCGGTTTCCTCAGGCGACCGCGTAGTCATGGCCGCGCCGCTTGCCATAGGCAAGGATCACCCATGCCAGTTCCAGGTTCCCAAGGACGAATACGCCGAGCTCGAGGGCGGCGAATGGGCCGTGTGCCTCGTAGATACGCGCAAGGCGGACGGCACGCCCGCCGGTGTCGTGGACGACGTGCCTCTCCGCGTCAATCGCTGGGGGTTCGTCGGCAGCAACGTCAATGTGTCGTCTGCATCGGCCCTCACCTCGTTCCTGGGCGGGTCGAAGTCGGCCAAGTCGCCTGCTCGCAGCGGCGCCAAGGCAGCGTCGGTCGAGGAGCCAATTCCCGAAGATGACGGCGAGGCCGGCGCCTGCGCGAGCGAGCTTTCGGCGGTGCCTGCCACGGCGACGACGCCCCAGATCACGAAGTTCGAGATCGTGAACGGCCGGGCGAAGCTTACGGTGGCGGATACCGTGCCATACCTTACTTACACCCTTTCAGCCGGCGAAACACCCTTTGCCCTTGCCACGGATGCAGCAGCTGACGCGGTCGACGGCAATCCTGGCGCGGAAATCGAGATCGAGACGGACGCGACGGATACAACCCGCTTCTTCAGAGTGACAAGGGCCGAATAGGGGGAAGGAGGGTGAGAATGAAACGATTTGCCATGATTTATCTCGCGGCGGTTTTTGCCGCGTTTGGCGTGAATGCGGCCGATTCGCTCACGTTGGCCGACTTCAACCACAAGATAAAGCTGATGGTCGCGGGGTACACCAACGAAACGACGCTCGTCAACTTCCCCGTCCTGGTGCGCGTGTCGGAGACGCGCATCCCCGGCTTCCGCTTTGCGGACATGTCCGCGAAAAACGTGAACGGGAAGGCGATGGGCTTTGACCTGGCCTTCTTTGCGGAAGACGGC
>JAEEGL017339325.1_pt1 | contig 38277 bp, 37 predicted proteins | sample 9134231 | NCBI WGS metagenome assembly JAEEGL01 (sample SAMN16246548, study PRJNA631951) | gut metagenome | biome: gut microbiome; feature: rumen; material: fiber-attached | host: Bos | place: Iran: Karaj | collected 2018-10
TCCACAATAATTATTCCTAATTATCTCGTCTCTATGGCACTTTATGGCTAATATAATCAGTTCTTGATTACCTCGCCGCCGTTAGTATTATTAAATACTACCTAGGGTTATTTTTTTCCCTAGCACGAACACTTTCATTCATCACAGAATGAGTGAGCATGGACTTTCCTCTACTAATAATTATATTCAATTACTAATAGCGTTTGTCTAAAAAATTATTCTTCTCCATAAACTACTTTTTCTAAATCACTAATTCTCTTTAATAAATCAACATTAGTAACACCTTTGTTAGAATTAGCAATTTCAAGAGATGCTTTTAAATTTCTAATTTCAGATTTTAACTTTGAATTATCAGATTCAAGTGCTCTAATTTCAGCTAATAATTTCTTATTGGTATTCTCAAATTCCACATAATCTTTAATTACCAAATCAAGAAATTGATCCACTTCTTGAGGCCTATATCCTCTAGCATCAATTTTAAAATCTTTTTCCAATATTTCTCTGGCTGTTAAAATTCTTTTATCTTCGTACATCTTCTTAGCCTCTCTTCCAGTCTAATTTTACCTCAAAAAGCATATATTTGTCAATAAAAGACAAGCCTTATAGCTTGTCTTCATAATTTAAAATGCAAATCTTTAACTTTTCATCAATTCTTTTAAAATAATGATTTATATTTTCTATAACACACCTCCAATAGATATGTTACTACATATAAATATTATTTCATTAGTTTCGACAAAACTAGTTATTATTTTCTTCAAAATATTTATAATATTCAGAATTGTCAGTACTATTTAAATTTTTTAATGTAATTACATACTCCGTTTCATTCACTTCATTTGTTAATACTTTTATAACACTATCATACACTATTGCAATACTTTTAATACTTTTCTCATCGTGATTAACATCTAATATTATGTCATCTTCCAATGTTGGATTTATATTATCATTAAATAATTTATTATACTCATTGAAAAAATCATTCATTTTTATATTGTATTTAGTTTTATACCTATTAAATTTACCATTACTAGATTTTATTAAATTAGTTAATAATTTCAAATTATATAATTTATTATCAAATATACCATTTATTTCATTAAAATCCGTTTTAACAATTTTATCATTCTCTAAATAAAATAGTTCATTATTATAAGAAATATATTCAGTTTTTGAAAAAGTTTCACTAGAATATACACCAATAATAGAATCAGTTTTATATTCAAGTGTATATTCTTCTTCACCTTTATATAATTTTATTTCTAAGGTATAGTTATCACTTATTTTATTAATATTATCATTGTAAGTATCTTTCATCTGTTCATAATTTTTATTTCTATGAGCATTCATTATTAGAATTACAACAAAACCAACTACAAATACTAATATATATCTTACCATAGACTTGGTATTCTCTTCAAATGATTTTGGTTCGTTTTTAGCAATTAAATATTCTTTTAATTTTTTTAACATAATTTTTTTCCTTTCAATTCATCATTTTGCTTACCATTTAAATAATCTTTTACAGACATTTCTTTTTTACCACTTGGTTTTATTTTGGTTAAAATTATTTCTTTATCAAGACACATAACTCCTATCCCATCTTTATATATTTTAATTATTTCACCAGGAGTTCCATAAGTATTTTGCCCAATCTTAGATTCACACACTTTTATTATTTGATCATCTAAAGTTGTGTATGCTACAGGGAATGGATACATTCCTCTTATTTGATTATAAACTTCTTTTGAAGTTAAATTAAAATTTATTTTCTCTTCCTCTTTTTTAATATTATAAGCATATGTTACTTCATGTGTATCTTGTGGGGTTCTTTTTACATTTCCATTAAATATATCTGGTAATGTTTTTAACAATAAATTACTACCAAGAATACTTAATTTATCATGAATAATTCCAACATTATCATCATCATTTATTTTTATACTTTCACTTGTAATTATATCTCCATCATCCATACCTGGTGCCATATACATAATAGTAATGCCGGTTTCATCATAGCCATTTATAATTGCTCTATGTATAGGACTACCACCTCTTAATTTAGGAAGAAGAGATGCATGAACATTGATGGCTTTATATTTTGGGGTTTCAAGAAGAACATTTGGAATTATTTGTCCATACGCACATGTGATAATAACATCTGGATTTTTACTCAATATATATTCATACTCACTTTTTATTTTATTTGGTTGATATACTTCAATGTTATGTTCTATACCATATTTCTTAACAGGAGAAAATTTAATTTCTTTATGTCTTCCTACTTCTTTATCAGGTTGAGTCACTATTAAAACAACATTAGTATTTTTATCTAACATTTCTAATACTGGAACACTAAATTCTGGTGTTCCCATAAAAACAACTCTTTTATCTTTCATAATATCACTCATTTTCATTATATTAAATATTTATATTTATATCAATATTTACATTTTTAATATTTAATTCTGTTATTTCTTTTAATACCTTTAATAATTTATCATTTTCTTTATACTTTATCATTATATTAAATCTATATCTATTATTTAGTTTTACAATACTAGAGACTGACGGACCTAATATTATATAAGAATCATCTAAATGTTTATCTAAATAATCTTTTATCTTTACAGATTCATCTTTGGCTTTATCAAAAGTATTACTGGTTACTAATAATGAACATATATAAAAATATGGGGGATACATTAATTTGTGTCTAATATTCATTTCACAATTAAAGAAAGAATCATAATCATTTTTAATAACATTCTGATATACATAATTATTAGGATTATATGTCTGAATAATTACTTTACCTGGCAAATCGAATCTTCCCACTCTACCAGCTGTTTGACTTAATAATTCATAAGTTCTTTCACCACTTCTAAAATCTGGTATTGATAAAGATGCATCAGGATTTATTATTCCAACCAAACTAACATTTTCAAAATTAAGTCCCTTTGATATCATTTGGGTCCCAACTAATATACCATATTTTCCACTAGAAAATTCATTTATTAATTTTCTATGTGCATTCTTAGTATTGGTTGTATCAGCATCCATTCTTAAAACATTAACATTATATTTTTTTTCTAATATGCTTTCTAATTTTTCAGTACCAAGTCCTAAATCTTTTATAGCATCCTCATGACATTTAGGACATTTGTTACTACTAGTAATTCTATATCCACAATAATGACAAGAATATGAATTACTACTTCTATGATATATTAAAGATATATCACAGTTAGGGCACTTATAAACATAACCACAATTACTACAACTTAAAAATGTAGAATAACCACGTCTATTTAAAAGCAATATTACTTGTTCTTTTCTTGATAAAGCAGCATTTATTTCAATATCTAGTTTATTACTAATAATATAATTATGTTTTTTAGACTCTATATTCATATCAACTATATCAAAAGATGGGAATTTTCCACTAATTCTAGCGGGCAGTTTTACTAAGTGAAATACTCCTTTTTTGCCTCTTGCATATTGCTCTAAAAGTGGAGTGGCACTTCCAAGAACAACTTTAGCATTATTATATTCTCCTCTTTTAAATGCTATATCTATAGCATTATATTTTGGAGTAGACTCTTGCTTATATGTTGAACTTTGACACTCATCTATAATAATTAATCCAATGTTTTTAAGTGGAGCAAATATAGCACTTCTAGCACCCACTACTAAAGATACCTCGTTATTCATTATTCTTCTATATTCATCATACTTTTCGCCTTCACTAAGAGAACTATGAAAAACCGCCACTTTATTACCAAAAATACCTTTAAACCTTGCTACTATCTGAGGTGTTAATGATATTTCTGGTACTAATACAATTCCAGTTTTATTCATTTTTAAAATATTCTTTAACAACTCTATATAAACTTCTGTTTTTCCACTACCTGTTACTCCATATAATAAATATTTATTATCATGACTATTAATTATTTCATCAACTGCTTTATTTTGATCACTAGTTAAAAATATTTTTTTAGTATCTTCATCTAGTTTAACTTCCCTATTAATTTCATATCTTTCACTTATTACAATGTTTTTTTCTATCAATCTATTAATGCTAGAACCAAACTCTTTTTTTAAACATTCTTTTTCTTTTAATATATTAATAATCTCTATTTCTCTTTTATTTCTTTTGTGTTCTAAAATATATTTATCAACATCTATACTTTTATTTAAATATACTTTAACTTCATATTTCCTATTAATATTTGTTTTTAAAGATGCTTTCAATGCTCTTGGAAGCATAACTTGATAACAAGATATTAAATTACACAACAAAAAATCACTCATATATTTACCTAATTTGAGTAATTCATCATTTAAGTAAAAATCACTTTCTTGTATATCAACTATTTCCCTATAATCTAAAGATTCATCAATATTATTATGTATTTTTAAAACAAATCCTTCTACCTTAGATGAACCAAATGGAACTATAACCTTATTTCCAACTCTAATTATATTAGAAAACTTGGGAGGAATAATGTAATCAAAAACTTTATTTAATGATTTTACTGAATATTCAATAATTACACTTGCTAACATTAAATACCTCTTAAAAAATAATTATATTTTTTCTCATAACCAACACTAGTACTTTGTCCATGACCAGGATATATTTTAATTTCATCTCTTAGTTTTATAAATTCTTTTAAACTTTTAAACATTTTATTTTCATTTTCTTCATCATAATTGCCAATTGTTTCTTTAAATATAAAATCACCCGAAAACATAATATTTTCATTTTCAAACAGAAAAGAACAACTATCTAAAGTATGACCTAAATTATTAATTTTTTTAAACTTAAATATTTTTATTTTATTATTAGTAGGACTATTATAATCAATTATGATAGCATTCTTATATAATGATTTAACATCGCCTAAAGCGCCAACATGATCAAAATGATAGTGAGTTATTAAAATACCAACAACCTCTAAACTTAAACTATTTATTTTATTAATAATTTTTTTGCTTTCGCTACCAGGATCAACAATTAATGCATATTTATCATTATGAATGATATAGCAATTTTCTTCTAAATAACCATTAACTATACATAACACTTTTAACATTTTTCATTTCCATTTTCATCAAACATATCTAGTAAAGCGTCTAATCTATTTATCACTTTAAATCCTTTAGATTCAAGATTTTGAGAAAATTTAACAGCTATGCCACCCGCTTCTTCCCATTCTCTTAAGTTACTAGAAAAATCATCAACTAAAATAGCATCTTCACTATGAACCATTTTTGTTTTAGATATCTTACCTGGAACAATAATAATAGTTATATCATCTTTAAAATGATGACGTAAATACTTTATTTTTACAATTGCTTCATCTAATGAATGAACATGAGATAAAAAACTAATTTCGAATTTTTTACTTTCTAATAGTCTGTTAATACAATTAATAGAATCATTTAATATATATTTATCTTTAATAACATTTCTATAATCAAAGTTGGCAAATTTTTGAATTTTTTCTTCTTCACTTCCATTATCAATGCCACCTTTATCAATCCCAAGTTTCTCATACAATATTGGAATTGTATCTAAAACCACACCATCAAAATCAATATAAAGTCTTTTCATACTGCTACCTACCTCTAATAACAATATAATAAATTGTTAAAAAAATGTCAATAGCGCTAAACCATTGACATTATTACTGTATATTTAAGAATCTATTTTATGTATTCACCATCTAATGAAAAACTTTTGGCATCAGTTATTTTAACATTAACTATTTTTCCAATTAAAGATTTATCACCAACTATATTAACTAGTTTCATATTCTCAGTATATCCACATACTTTATTCTTATCTTTATCACTAAGAGATGTAACCAAACATTTAACTGTCTTATTAAGTAATCTTTGATTGGCTTCATTACTATATTTATTTATAATTTCATTTAATCTATGAAGCCTGTCCATTTTAACTTCTTCTAAAATAGCATCTTCCATTCTTGCTGCTGGAGTATTTTCACGAGGACTATATGCAAAAGTAAATGCTCCATCGAACTTGCATTCATTGACAACAGAAAGTGTTTCTTCAAAATCTTCTTCAGTTTCTCCAGGAAATCCAACAATTATATCTGTAGTAATACTTGAATCTTTTACTTTTTCTCTTATTTGATTATATAGTTTTAAATATTCTTCTTTAGTATATCTTCTGTTCATTAATTTTAATATCTTATTACTTCCAGACTGAAGTGGCAAATGTATATATGGCATTATATTATCTCTTTTTGCGATAATATCTACCATTTCATCCGTAAAATCCCATGGGTGTGATGTTACAAATCTAAGTCTTTCTATACCAGTATCTGCAACATCAGAAAGTAAATTTGCAAGAGTATAATCACTATATAAATCTTTTCCATATGCATTTACATTTTGTCCTAAAAGTGTTACTTCTTTATATCCTTTTTTTACTAATTCTTCTACTTCACTTACAATTTCTTCATGTCGTCTACTTCTTTGCATACCTCTTGTATATGGAACTATACAATAAGTACAAAACTTATCGCAACCATAAATGATATCTACCCAAGCACTATATGGACTATCTCTTAAAACTGGTATATCTTCAACAATATCGCCCTCATAGCTTAATACTTCTATTTGTCTTTTTTTAGTATCTATTTGTTCTTTAATTATTGAAAGTAAATTATCTAGATTATGGGTTCCACAAACAAAATCAACTTGTTTATATTTATTTAATATATCTTTTATAACAACTTCTTCTTGAGCCATACACCCACATATTCCAACTAATAAATCTTTACTTTGCTTCATATGTTTAAGTACACCTAAAAATCCAAATACTTTATCATGAGCATTTTCTCTTATAGCACAAGTATTTAATATAATAATATCTGCATCTAAAATATCATCTGCGGGAATAAATCCAGCGCTTAAAAGCATTCCTCTAATTTTTTCAGAATCATGTTCATTCATTTGACAACCATAAGTTCTAACAAAAAACTTTTTACCATTTCCAAATTTTGCAATGTCTTTATTATATTTAGTATATTCTATTTTATTGTGATGTCTTTTTTTAGCATCTATCATATTTGGTGTTTTCATACAACTCAACTCCGACAAATATTATATCAAAAAAAAAGATTTATTAATACTATAAATCCCATTTTTCGATTTCACTATAAAGCAGTTTTAATTCTTTTTCATCATTTTTTTCTTTATTTTCTAATATAGCTTCTTTTATTCCATAACATAAACTAATACCACTTAAGCCAAGAAAAACTACACCCATTGCAGTACTTAAGCCTTCTTTATTCATTAAATATGTAACTAAACTCCCAACGCCATAAAATCCCATACCAATAAATGATCCGAACAATACATCTTTAGCATTTTCTTTTCTTTGTCTTAATTCATCCATCTTATATTCTAACTCTAAAGCTTTTCTATATTGCTTTAAATCATGCAATATATCTTTTCTTTCATTGCTTGCCATAATACACCTCGCTATATATAATATATTAATTTATTAAAAATTACAAATAAAATATTGTTATATAGATAACAATATTATTAATACAATACTTGCAATAAAACCACATATCATTCCACTTCTCATAGCATCTTGCAAATATTTTTCATTAAATTTAATAACTTTATATAAAAATATTGGAATAATTAAAAAGCCAAAAAAATAACCAAGTGAAAAAAATAACCATACAAGAAAATAATTTGTTTTGTCTACCCTTTTTTTCATATTCAACTTCCTTATATATAAATATAGCACAAATTAAAAAAGATTTAAACTATTTTAAATCTTTTTTAATTATTCTAATTTATTTTTATATAATTTTCCAAATCATCTAAAGTCATTTCTCTCCATATATTATTACCATTTGAATCTTTCCCTGAAAGTACTGTATAGTATTGAATATTTTTTAATTTTCCTTTTCCTCTAAAATAATCAAGTGCTCCATTTTCTATTAATTCTTGATTTATTGTTATATGTTCATTGTGTCCTCGAGCAGTGCCAACCACCTTTATTTCTAATCCGGAAGCAGTTGCTTTTTTATATGAACTATTCTTCATAAAATCATTACCATTATGTGAAAATACTATTACATTCGTACCTGCATCATTTAATATTTTTGCCGCACTTTCATTTGTTTGCCAATCAAGTGAAGAACCATTGTCTGCAGGATCCACAAGAATTAAATTTTTTACATCTATATCAGATTCAATGCAATCCCTTGCGAATTTTTCACCAAATTGTGCTCCCCTACTAAATCCAAAAACATTAATTGAACTTTTCAAGCCATATTCATTTATTATATATTTAATATTATTCAACATAGGCTTTGCACTTTCTCCATCGCTAGCATATGACATAAAAACTATCTGATCTGGATTGTTTTGAGCATAAGTTAAAACATTACTGCTATCTATTTCTATTCCATCCGTCCCTGGATAAAAAACTGTAATGTCCGTATCTTTACTAATTTTTTTGGGTATATATATTTTATAAGATGTACGCCACTGACCTTCTATATTAACAATTGTTCCTGTTTCAATACTGACTCCATCATCAATTAATATACTTGCTAAATCATATTCTTCATCGTTAAACTCTTCGGAAAAATCATCAATAATATCTCCAAGAAAAGTATCTAATGAAAAAATTATTCCTAGTCTCGCTAATATAATCATCATTGCTTTTATTCTTTTTTCTACATCATCAATAATCTCTGTTCCTTCAAGTGCTTTTTTTGCTTTTTGTAATTTATTATAATAATTATAGGTATTTAATTTAGTTGAAATAGAAGATGGAATATTAACTTCATTTACCTTAGGAAAATTATTAAGTACACTATTTAAATATCTATATGCACTAACTAATTTATTAGGATCAATATTTATTTCATTCATTGTAATTCCTCTTTTCCTTTAGATAATCTATATTCTCGGTGGCTTTTAATCCTTAACACATCTTCTTTATATTGCGTTTCATATTTCTCTATAAGCAATTTTATTTGTACAATTAAATCATCAACACTAAAAAATAATTCTTCTATATCTTTGGATGCTTCTAAAAGTTTCTCACTATCTTTTATTGGATCTGAACTAATAGTACCAATATCTTTAACTTTTTCATAAGATTCCTTATAATTATTAAATATACTAGTAATTGATTTCTTATAATTACTAAATTCGCTTATTAAGTTATTATACTCACCTAGAACTTTTTTTCTTTCTAATTCTATTTTTTTAAGTTCTCTTTCTATATATTGCCTAGTTAAATATTCATCATAAACATATTCTTGACTTAGCATAAAACCTCCAACTATCTACAATAATTTTAACTCATTAACCAATTAATGTAAATCTTTTAATTCAAAAATAATATCTCTTAGTTCAGTTGCTCTTTCAAAATCTAATCTTCCAGCAGCTTCTTTCATTTCAGTTTCTAATCTTAAAATCATATTGTTTAACTCTTTCTTAGAATACTCTTTCTTTTCTATTTTTTCTTCTTCAACTTCATTAGTTATTGCATCAGCTATATCTTTAATAATAGTTTTAGGAGTAATTCCATTTTCTTCATTATATTTTTCTTGAATACTTCTACGTCTTTCTGTTTCATCTATAGCTATCTTCATTGCATCACTAATATAATCTGCATACATTATTACTTTTCCATTAGCATTACGAGCTGCTCTACCAATTGTTTGAATTAAACTTCTATCACTTCTTAAAAATCCTTGCTTATCAGCATCCATTATACAAATTAAAGACACTTCAGGAATATCTATTCCTTCACGCAATAAGTTGATTCCAACAATTATATCTATCTTACCAAGTCTCAAATTACGTATAATATTTAAACGTTCTAAAGTTTTAATTTCATTGTGAAGATATGTTACTTTATATCCGAGTTCTTTTAAATATGAAGTTAATTCTTCACTCATTCGAATAGTTAAAGTAGTAATAAGTACTCTTTCATTATTGCTAATTCTTTTGTTAATCTCCTCAATTATATTATCAATTTGATTTTTAGTGCTTCTAACTTCAATTATAGGATCTAAAAGTCCAGTTGGTCTAATTATTTGCTCAACTGGTTTATCTACAAGAGAAAGTTCATATTCTCCAGGTGTTGCAGATACATATATAGTTTGATTTAACTTATTCCTAAACTCATCAAATTTTAAAGGTCTATTATCCATCGCAGAAGGAAGTCGAAAGCCATAGTCAACTAATGTTTGCTTTCTCATATGATCTCCATTATACATTCCTCTTACTTGAGGTAATGTGACATGACTTTCATCAATAATTAAAAGAAAGTCTTTTGGAAAAAAATCTATTAAAGTAGTTGGAGTTTGTCCTTCATCTCTTAAAGATAGATGTCTACTATAATTTTCAATGCCATGACAAAAGCCAGTTTCTTTTAGCATTTCTAAATCATACATGGTTCTTTCTTTAAGTCTTTGCTCTTCTAATAGTTTACCCTCATTATGTAATACTTTTAATCTATCATTTAATTCATCTTCTATTCTTTTGATTGCTTCTTTTAATTTTTCATCACTTGTTACAAATAAACTTGCTGGAAAAATACTGATAGTTTTTACATTAAAATTCACTTTTCCTGTAAGAGGATCAAATAAACTTATTTTATCTATCTCATCACCAAACATTTCAATTCTAATTCCATTTTTCTTCTCACCTATTGGTATTAAGTCAATAGTATCACCTTTTACTCTAAAAGTTCCACGTTTAAAATCTAAATCATTTCTTTCATATTGCATAGAAATTAGTTTTTCTAATATTTCATCTCTATCTATAACATCTTTTATACTTAAATTAAGCATTTTATTAATATATTCTTCTTTTTCACCAATATTATATATACAAGAAACACTTGATACTATTATAGTATCATTTCTATTTATAATTGCTGAACAAGCAGCATGTCTTAATTCATCTATTTCATCATTTATTGATGAGTCTTTCTCAATATACAAATCTTTTGATGGAACGTACGCTTCTGGTTGATAGTAATCGTAATATGAAACAAAATACTCTACTTTATTCTCAGGAAATAATTCTTTAAACTCCGCATACAATTGACCAGCAAGTGTTTTATTGTGTGCTAAAACAAGAGTTGGTTTATTAACTCTTTCAATAACATTTGCCATGGTAAAAGTTTTTCCAGTTCCAGTTGCGCCTAATAAAACTTGATTTTTTTTACCACTTTTAATGCCATTTACCAATTCATCTATTGCCTGAGGTTGATCACCTGATGGCATATACTTAGATACTAGTTTAAACATACTACCTCCATAATCGAAAATATTTTATCATTTTAAATAATATAAAACAAGGAATAATTCCTTGCATTATTATGTAATAATCAATTTACTTTCATACCACACTCAGGGCAATATTTCTCTTTTATAGAAGTACCACACTCAGGGCAATATTTGTTTTTATATATAATTTTACTTTCAAGAGATGATACATGTCTGATTTTTTTGATTGAAAAAACATACATAAGTATTATAAATACAAGGAATATTAATAAGAATAAATAATTATTTGACATTAAACAATAATCATATATTCCATGTAGAATCATTGGTACTAATATACTTAATAATATATTTTTTCTTTTTACACCTTTATTACCTACTATATCAGCTAACTTAGATAATCCTAAATAATATCCCATAAAAATTGCATCACATACATGTCCAGGAACTGCTAAAACAGCTCTTATTATTGCAGTAGATATACCTCCTTGAAAAACATATAATACATTTTCAAAGCAAGCAAAACCTAAAGACACAAATGCTGCATAAATAATCATATCATAAAACTCATCAAACTCATCATGATGATATGAAAAAGTATAAACAATTATCCATTTACATAATTCTTCTACAAAAGCCACACCAACAAATACACTTATAATTAACTCAAAAAGATTTAAATCCTTTATATCTTCTGAAAATATTGGCAAAAAGTTTAATCCAACACTAATAATAAGGACCATTATACATGAAATAAATCCACCAAAGAAAAGTTTTACCAATAATTTAATTGGCTCTTTTTCTTTATCTTTTTTATATAAATATAAACCCAATAAATATATTGGTAGTATTGACAATACCAACAGTATAAGATACTTCATATATATCACTCCTATCATATATATAATAACATATAAAAACAAATATTTATAAAAAATATTTCTTTATATGTAAAATAAAAATGAGATTTACAATCTCATTTTTATAAAATATTTAATTTTTATGATACTGATTTAAAATATATAAATTCTATTGTATCTTTAGGTTCAAATAATGATACCTCTATATGGAAATAACCATCAGAATCTTCAATCAAATATCCTGCTGATTTAGCTGCTGGAATACTATTATATGTTTTTGTTTCAGCATATTCAGCACCTTTATTTATTATGAATTTAATTGGATGTGTATTATCTGCATAAATAACATTTCCTATTTCTGCCACACCAACTTCAGTTTGTATAGGTTCTTTCTTATCTTGAATATCTGTATTAATTTGATCAAATATTTCCATCAAATCATTAACACCAGCTAAATATGTATTTTCTGTAGAACCTGCTACAGATACTAATGTATTATAAGCACTACTATTAATAGCAACATCATAACCAATTGTATATACAATTGTATCTTTATCAGATAAAGCAGTTATATATTGATTTCTTAATGTTTCATTATCTGTTTCATCAGGTTCACCATCACTTAAGAATATTACAACATTTTTATTATTAGGATACTGACTAGCAAGTCCACTATTACCATCAGATCCATATAGTGCTTCATAAGCATTCTTAAGTCCTAAGAAATAAGGAGTTCCACTATCATATGGATAATTAGTTAAATATCCAATTTGTCTTTTTAGTGTAGAAGCACTATTATAGTCAGTTGCAGTTCCTAAACTTCTTGGATTTAATACATAATCATCATTAATGCAATCATCATCAAACCAACCACATGCTTTTGTTCCAAATGTAAATACAGAAACAGTAGATCCGTTTGAATTGCTTGTTGGAGTAAATACCTTGTCTATGAATGAATTTGTAGCCTCTTTTGCATATATGAATTTTTTAACACGTTTACCATTATTATATCCCATACTACCAGATTCATCTAATACAATTATTATATTAGCGCCAACTTTAATCTCTGTTTTTTGTATTAGTGAAATTGTTTTTTCTACTGATATAACATTAGGTTCTTCATCTTTTACATTATCACCAATAATTGTTTCAACCTTACTTGTTAATGTTTGACCAGCATTAGCTTTAACTTTAACAACCAATTTAACCACTACAATTTGATCTGGTTGCATATTATCAATTGTCATACCATTAGCACTTAATATGTCTAGCGCACTTATATTATTAACTATAGCGCCATTAACTTTTACTTCGCTTGATTCAACTGTAATTAATGGATCTCCGCTAGAAGGATTATATGCACTAGTTAATCCTAAATCTTTTACAGTTACATTTCCGCTTCCATCACCAATATTCTTTATAGTAAATGTATAAGTGATTTCATCATCATACTCAGCAGGATTTCTAGGAGAATCAATAGTTGTTGTAACTTGTAATTCAACCTTAGTACTTACATAATATATATTTATTTCACTATTAATTGGTAAAGTAATTGAATCTGTTGTTTTAGTAGTATCTAATTTCATACCACTTGGTACTTCAATGAATAAACTTGATTCTATTGTTTCACCATATTTTCCAGAATAAGTATTTGAAGAATTTTCAACATCATCATAGAATACTTTAACAGTATATTCAATTGAATTTCTATTATAATATAATTTCAATACTAAATTACCATCAGCTGTTACTTTTCCAGATTTAACATTTAATTCATTATTTTCATCATATGTAAATCCTTCGAATGTTGTTGCACTTGCAGTAATTTCCTGATCTGTTGTTCCATTTGTCATGTTGTCTGTCTTTTCAAGTTTATATCCACCTTCAAGTTTCTCTGTATAGTGTTCAATCTTATATGCAACATCCGTATTTGCTGTATATATTACTTCTTCAGTTACATCAGTTGTTCCCATTGTTCCACTTACTTCAGTCTTATTTACTGAGTATCCTGCAACTTCTGGTGTTTCATAACTATATGTTGCTTCATACTTATATGAATCTGGTCCAACTGTTATGGCCGCATGTTCATTATTTGCATATTTATATGTAATTGTTACAGTATGACTATCTCTCTTATAAAACAATTTCAATGTAAGTGGTTCATTAATAATGATTCTACCAGTCTTAATTGTTCCTTCAATACTTTCATCAAATGTAAATCCTGTATATTCATTTTGCACAGCTGTAACATTTTGATTTGTTACACCATCATTTTTAATTTCTGTCTCACATAATTCTTCTGGATATGTTCCAGTTAATGATTCTTTACAATGTTTTACAGTATATGAATTTGTACTCTTTGCAGAATATATTACTTCTTCTGTTTTAGCAGCATTTCCCATAGTTCCGCTTACTACTGATTTATCAGCATCATATCCTTCAACTACAGGAGTTTCATAATTATAAGGTTCTTCATATTTTAATGAATGAGTTACATTTGTTGCTGCGAAGTCATTATTTTCATATTTGTAAACAATTGTTAATACATTTATATTTCTCTTATAATATAGTTTTAATTCAGGAGTTCCCTCTCCAGTTATATTTATAACTTTAACAGTTCCTTCTACTGATTCATTTAATGTAAATCCAGTATATTCATTTGGCTCTGCTGTAACCGTTGTACCTGTAACTCCATTTGTTTTTGTTTCAGTATCTTTTAATTCAAATGATCCGTCTAATTTTTCAGTATAATGTTTTATTAAATATGTATTATTAGTATTAGCTTTATATACTACATTTAATACTAAATCTTCTTTTGGCATAGTTCCAGATACATTTGCTGGATCAGCATGATAACCAACTCTAACATTTGGACTATCAACACTATACGTACTACCATTAGCGATTGATTCTACATAAGATTCAGCAGCTTGAGTACCATCTTCATATTTATAATTAATAGTTAATTGATATTCTTTTTTTGTACTTGTGTATACAGCATTAACTATTAAATCAGTCTGTACATTAGTATAATCTTTATCCCATTCTTTGAATGTATATATAAATTCATCATTTGATTCTTTTGTCATAGTTTCTGTTGGTGCAGTAGCATCCATATTCTTTAATACTTCTTCTTCTTTAACTACAACACCTTCATTTACAAACTTAACAATCAACTTTTGTCCTGGTTCATTATCAGAAGTTCCATCATTATTCTTATCATCAGTATATATAGCTATTACTGTTTGGTCACTTCTAACATTTGTCCAAGTTCCTTGCCAATGATCAAATATTCTTCCTTCGTGAGTTGGAGCACTAGGAGTACTAGAACTATATCCTTCTCTTACTCTATAAGTTGCTATAGTTTGATTAGTATCCCCATCCACAAAAGTCACTCTATAATAAGTTATTGAATCATTAGTTGTTGGTGTAGTAATTCTTCTAAAACTAGAATTTACTGTTAAATCACTTTGTACATTAGTATAATCTGTATCCCATCCAACAAAATTATATCCATCAGCACTAGGTTCTTTTGGAGCAGTAGCATTTAATCCAATTAATACACTTTCTTCTTTTAGAACTTCATTTGTTATTCCATGTATAAATCTTACTAAAAAATGTTCTTCATCAGAATCTAATATTCCATTATGATTCAAATCATCTCCATATAATGCCACAACATGTGTATCATTCAATATCTCATCAAATTCTTCAATTTTAGTGGTATTATCATAATAGTCATACCAACCTGCAAATACAACACTATCGTGTTTAGGTGCTTCTGGTACTTCTACTCCTTTTCCTACTTCAACAGTATAAGTAGCAATATCTCTACTATTATACCCATCAGTGAAAGTTACACGTCTTGTATTTACCTTTACTGTTTCTGCTGGTGCGCTTGCAAATGTCATCATAAAAAATATGAATAATACGAAAACCACAAACACAATTAATCTTTTTTTGTTGAACATATATGTTCCTCCTATTATCTTATTTTACCTATCATATACATTATACTATAAGTTGTTTTTATTAGCAATGAAAATCTTATTTTTTTAAATTAAAAAAATGCAGAAAAAAAGAGATTATTTTAATACTAAACTCTTTAATTTTTCTCTATCATCTCTAATTGATCTACTAAAGTCTATAAAATCATCTTTATACATTTCTCCAAATAATCTATATCCAACAAAAACACGATCCATTACATCTTCAAATTCTTCCTTGGTTAAATTAGATTTATATACCTTTTTAAAGAAATCTATAAAATCATCCATATTAGTAAAATCTTCAAAATGTGAATAACTACAATTAGCTTTTATATATCTTTTTTTGCCATTTGATTTTATTAATTCTTCATTGCCATTTGGATTATATGCTAATGCACTTATAGAATCTAAAAATAAATATTTGTTTATTTGTCTATCATAAGCTGCTAAAACACAATGATTAGCAGGGATATTTTCACCATCGCCAACTCCTACTCTAACCGTATTAGGATTATTAAATAAATATTTGTTCGTTTGTCCATCATAAGCTACTAAAGCACGATGATTAATCGTAGTATTATCAGCATTGCCTATCCCTACTCTAACTGTATTAAGAGCATTAATATCAATTACATCCTTTATCAAAGAAGCTTGGTGTCTGCAGCAACAATTACCTAATATTACATCTGCGCCTAAATATTTGTATGCATCTAAATAATTATCTCTATTTCTTGTTAATGGTTGACCACTTAAACATGAAGAATTAATCATTTTAAGTAAAAATGCATATTTACTAACCATATCATCAGGAGCTGTTATACTATCAATAAATCTTCTTATTTTACGTATAATATTTCTATATTGTAAATATACTTTAGCATCATAATCACTAGCATATTTAGCATATTGCCTAATTGTTGAAAGATATCTTAAATAATAATCGTTTGTAGGATTTTCCAAACAATCATTATTTGAATACAATAATTCCTTTACTTCCATAATCATTTGAATTATGTTCTTTCTTCCAAGTAATTCTTTCATACGAGTTTCTGCTTTTATTCTTCTTTCACTCTCCATACTAACCATTCCCCTTTTTAATAATGGCTAATATTATAACACATTTTAACCTTTTTTACAACAATTTCCTAATTTTCTGCCTATATGGTTCTAATTTTAGTGAAAATTCATCAAGCATACCCCTTTCTTTTTCATAAGCAGTTAATGTTTCAATCATCTTATCTAATATACCGTCCCATTCAGAATTTGACATTTTAGAATTTGCATATAAATTATTAAAGAACGAATAGAATGCAAAAATATTATCAAAGTCAAGTTCATATACATATGAATGTGTTGACTTAATATATCGTTTCCCCCTAAAACCTAGCAATTCAAAATTAGAAAAAGGATAATATATATTACTGGAAGTAGAATCTAAAAATAATCTTTTATTGTCTTTAACGCATAATATAACGTGATTACCCCTTTCATTTTCTTCTTCTCCAACATCTAATATTTTTACATCAAAATATTTTTTCATGATATCTTTAAAAACAGCCGCATTATGCCTACAGCAAGCTTTTCCAAGAATTACATCAAGTCCTGACAATTTAAAAATATCATAATAATCATTACCTGTATTTATTTTTTCTTTTCCACAAAAAGTCTTGTGCTCTAACATACATGCTATAGCTAAATACCACGATATTACAGTTTTATCATAATGAGACTCTATAAACAGTTGAGTTTCTCCGATGATATCATTATATATTTTTGTATAATCACAAGATAATGTTTCACTAGCATGAACTTGAATAATCATCTTACCAAGTTCCATTACATCAATATAGCTTTCACATAAACATGTCTCCAAAAAATCATTATTTTTATATAATAAACGAAGACATCCACCATATTCATTGTTATCCACACATCTATCTAAAATTTTTTTAGTTTCTTCCATTCTTTTAATATTCATAAATCACCTTTGAAAGATATTATAATATAAAAAAACTTCCAATGGAAGTAATTTTAATTATACTATTTTGAAATAAAATAATATTAGTAATAGTAAAACACCAGGTAAACCTAAAACTCCTACTATTAAGGCAGTTAAGAAATTAATTGGTATGTTTGGAATTCCAATAGCTCCTCCAAACCTATTAATGATCCATAAAACAATAATTCCTACAACTATATTTAAAAGTAACTCCCCAAGTGTTTTTAAAGATACATTAAATACATATTTTAAAACCACTAATAATAATGCAGCAACTAAAATAATATATAAATAGTTCATACCTCTTCCTCCTAATGCTATTTTACTATTATATTTATTTTTTTACAACATTAATCTTTTTTATCTTCTAAATAATTTGTATTTACATTTTTATCTATTTCTTCACTAACAGTATCTTCATCTATTATTAAATCATATTCATCTTCATTAGTAGATATAGGAATTCTTATTTTAGTATCTCCTACTATCTCAATACCAAGTTCTTTTGATATAGTATATTTAATAGTATTATTTTCACTTGATACATCAATACAAGTCGGATTTTTTAATGATCTTACAATTATTTCAGTTTCATCACTAATATCACTATTATCTTTAGTTCTTACATGTACTTTTTCTTCATAATTAACTTTTGAATTTACAACATCTGTTTTAGTATTATTATCATAACTATACCATATATTGATATCATAACTACCTTTAATTTTTATATAATCATCCTCTTTAATTCCTTTGATTTTATGATTTATTACCCAACATCCTAAAACTGTATCAACTTTATTTGCAGCTTCGACTGTATATTCATTTTCAAAAGATTTCTTACCCTTTCCTATTATAGTTTTAGTGACAATTTCTTTATAATTATTAAACATAGGTTTTTGTCCTCCTATAATAGAATATGCTACCAGTAATTAATTGTTAATACAATTTAAAAGAATCTAATTACTTAGATTCTTTATCACTTTTTTTATTTTTTGTTCTTTGCAACACTATTTCTTTTTCAGTTTTAATAAAGAAACTAATTAAGAATGAAAGTGCAAAAATATATAATGATACGCCACATAATGTAATTGCTCCATTTTTCAATGATGCAGAAACCAAATCAAGTAAATCATAGCAATACAACACTACAAAGCTTAGTGTAACAAATGCTCCTAAAAATAAAGCTTCTAACAATACCCTTCTGTAATCAATTTTATACTTACCCATATTTTATCCCTCCAATTATCTATTTTAAGTATAATATTTCATTTGAATTATGTCAATTTATTTTTAAAAAATATTTTTTTATGCTAAAATTATAATCGAAAGGAGTATATATGAAAAAAAGTATTTTAGGGATATCCACTTTAACATTAGTTGCTTTATATGGCTTACTTGGAGCATTAATTATTTTAGTATTTATATTAGTTGGGGGAGACATTTTAATAGGAATAATTGTTAGTTTAATAGTTTTAATTATTCAATTTTTAATATCACCTTGGTTAACTGATTTATCAATGAGATGGATATATAAAGCAAGTTTTGGAGAAGCAATTCCAGATTATTTAAAAAATTTTATTGAAACACAATGTAATAAACACAATGTAAAATATCCAAAAATTGCTATTATACATGATGGCGCACCTAATGCATTTACTTATGGTAGAACTAAAAAAGATGCAAGATTAGTTTTAACAGAAGGTATATTTAATTTGTTAAATGAACAAGAGGTTATAGCAGTCGTAGGACACGAAATCGGGCATATTGTTCATTATGATATGTTATTTATGACTGCAGTTCAAGCTGTTCCATTAATACTATATGGAATATACCAATTATTAACAAGAACAAGAAATGATAATAATGATAATAATTATGGTGTATTAATTGGATACATAGCATATATTTTATATGTTATATCTCAATATATAATATTATATTTATCCAGAACAAGAGAATATTTCGCAGATGCATTTTCTGTAGAAGAGACTAAAAATCCTGCTGCTTTAGCTGAAGCTCTTGTCAAAATAGGCTTTGGATTAAGCACCTCTTCATCTAATACCAGCCGTACATCAAATGCCCTTGGTATTTTTGATGCTAAAACTTCAAAATCAATGGTTATAACTTGTATGGATAATGGTACTGTATCAAAGGATAAGATTAAACATGCAATGAAATGGGAAATGTGGAATCCATGGGCTAAATGGTTTGAATTAAATTCAACTCACCCATTGATTTCTAAAAGATTACAGGCAATTTCTAAAAAATCCCAAGAATTTAATCAAGAGCCATATATTATATTTGATTTAGAAAAACCAGAATCATATGTTGATGATTTCTTATTAGAATTAATAATTAACTTTACACCTACTATCATATTATTTGTAACATTAATTATATTTATTATTATGCGTTTTGATATTTTTTATTTGTCAGTAGGACTAATTGGAACGTTAGTAACATCATATATTAAATTTAATCGTGCACATAGAAATAGTAATTATAAGAAAACCAATGTTTCTGAATTATTAAGTGAAGTTAAAGTATCCAAAGTAACATCAATTCCGTGCACTTTAGAAGGAACTATAATAGGACGTGGAAATCCAGGGTGCATATTCAATGAGGATTTTGTCATTAAAGATGAAACCGGTATTATATTTTTAGATTACAACCAACCTTTAAATATTGTAAATAAAATATTTGCTATATTCAAATCAGAAAAATATTTTAATCAAAATATAAAAATTACTGGATGGTATAGAAGAAGCCCTGTTCCTTATGTAGAAATAAAAACAATGGTAGTTGATGGTAAAGTCAAAAAAATATGGACTTACCCACTTGCTAAAGCATTATACGCCATAGGATTAGTTATATTAGTAATAATGTTATTTATATAATATAAAAAAAGGTTTTTAAAAACCTTTTTTATTTGCTTAAATTTATTATTACATATTCACTATGTTTTTCTGTTCTAATAGGCATAGACCATCCACCCATACCAGAAGTTACTATACCATAAAAATTTTCATATTCACTTATTCCATATATTGAATCAGAAGTTTTAAATATTCTTTCAATAATACCAACTGGGAATATTTGCCCAGCATGAGTATGTCCAGATAATTCTAAATTAATACCATATTCCAAATTAGAAACATATTCTTGAGCAATATGATCTACTAATAGTAAATATTTATCATTATCTACTCCCGCTAATAAATCATCCAATGGCTTTCTATTATCAAGAGCTCTACCTATAATAACTAAATCATCATTAATATAATATATTTGTTCTTCTAATATATTAATGTTATTATCTGAGATGGTTTGTGCTAACTCTGAAGTATTATATTTAGGATTCTTAGAATAATTATTTTTATCATGATTTCCATATGTATAGAATATACCATAGTTACTCTTAATAGAACCTAAAGTTTCAAATGCATATTCCATTTGCTTTTTGGTAGTTCTTTCATCAACGATGTCACCTGCTAAAATAACTATATCAGGATTAAGTTTACTAATTTCATCACAATATTTTTTTAATTTTTTATCTCCTATACTTACTCCATAATGTAAATCAGCAATTAATACTATCTTATATTCTTCATTAAGTTTTTCATTATGAATATCATATGTAGTTGGAACTATAATTCTCATATTAATATAACCATATAATACTATTAATAAACTTAATAATATTGGTATAAATAAATACATTTTTTTCCAACACTTATTTTTATTTAAAAACATATTAACAATATATATTAGTATTATCATAAGTACTAAATATAATATAAATACAGAAAATATGCTAGCCCATTTATTTATAAATATTAATACAAATGAACCTATAAATATAATAATGGATAAAAAGAATACTAAATACTTGATTGCCTTACTTTTATCTAATTTAAAATATTTAATGATATCAAATAAATACTTATAAAAAACAAGCATTAATAATACTAATATTGTAAACAATACAAACATCATAAACATTACTACCACTTCCTTTGCCTTATTATACTATTAAAAGAATAATTTAACAAGAAATGATAATAATAAAAATATGAAAATTATAAATAAACTATATGATCAAAAAAAGTATATGCCAGACTTGCAAATAAAAGAAGTCTCTTTTAATTTAAAAAAATTATATATAATTAATATTCAAACAGTATCTAATTCAGCCATGACAAATTCATTTATATTAGATTATTTATCTAAAAGAAGTTTAATTAAAAATGAAATTTTTTCATCTTTAAAAAACGATCTAGTAAATTATATACCATCTATCAGTTTTATTGAGATAAACGAAAAAAATGTAATGGAATACCTGTTTAATGGTTTTACTATAATTATATTTGGTGATGAAATAATTGCAATTGAAACAAAAGCATTATTAGATAGATCAATTAGTGAACCAACAAGCGAACCTACTATTAAAGGACCTAAAGATGCATTTAATGAAAATTATAATACAAATATTGGATTAATTAGGAAAAGAATTAAAAGTGAAAATTTATATATAAAAGAATTAACCATTGGAACTGTTACAAAAACAAAAGTTAGTATTATGTATTTAGATAATATTGTTGATAAAGACCTTTTAAATAATGTTATTAATAAAATTAAAAATATCAAAACTGATAAAATATTAGATAGCTATTATATTAAAGAATTAATTAAAGGCGAAAATAAAACCATAATCCCAACAATTAAATCAACAGAAAAACCTGATACAATATCTAAATGTTTAACTGAAGGGAAAATATGTATATTAACTGAAAATTCAAGTAATGTTTTGATAATTCCAACATTTTTTATTGAATATTTTTATAATACTGAAGATAATTATCAAAAGAAAATATATGTAGAATTTGTAAAATTTATAAGAATGCTTGCCTTATTTATCACAATTTTTGCACCCGCAATTTATTTATCATTAATAACATATGATCAACAAATGCTACCAACCAATTTACTAATAAATTTTTCCCTTCAACGATCTGGTGTTCCGTTTCCTGCATTAATAGAAGCTTTTTTACTTATGATTACATTTGAACTTTTATATGAAGCTGATGCTCTAACACCGACCACTAGAGGAACATCGCTTTCCATTCTAGGAGCACTCGTTTTAGGAGATGCAGCAGTAGCTGCTGGGATAGTTTCCCCTATTATGGTTATTGTTGTAGCTATTACAGCTATAAGCTCAATATTCTTTGCATTTCAAGATTTTCAATCATCGATAAGATTATATAGATATGGACTAATGATATTATCTTGCTTTTTCGGAATGATTGGCATTTTATTTGGATTTTTATTTTTGTTAACTAAATTATGTAGTATTAAATCATTTAATAAACCATTTATAATTTCTTTTGATACATTTAAATCAAAAAATAATTTAATCAAGCATGGATTATTAAAGCAAAATACTGACAAGGGCTCTAAGGAGTGATATAATAATCATATAATAAAGGAGTAAGTAATATGAATGATGATGAAGAATTTGAAAAATACAATAAAAAAATAAAACAATTATATCAAAGAGATCCAAAAGGAGTAAATAAAGCACTAAAAGATTTAACTAATCGTCTAAACATAGTTAATGAATTAAATAAATCCGAAAAAATTATAAATAATGGTATTTTTAAAGACCTTGACAAAGAAAAATTTATTGCATGTATTATCTGTATATTAATAGCTTTACTAGGATTAATAAATATTACGGCTAGTGAAACAGTTGGGCAGTATTATTTTGGATTAGTTTTCTTTTTAGCCGGATTTTTCATTGGCGCATACGTTAAGGGATTTGGACTAATATTCTTGTTTTCACATGGAATGACTGGACTAGCAATGATGGTTGGATTTACAATAACTGATATTTTAAAAAGTCCATTACTAAAAGATGGTGTTAATAATAACTTATATATATATTTAGGAATTGCGCTTTCTATATTTGTTGCAGCAACAATTGCTACTATTTTACGTAATCTTAGCAATAACTTTAAAGAAAAACAATACTCATTGTTATTACCACTTGTTTTATACTTTATTGGTATCTTAATGATTTGTATTTTTCCAAAGATATATACATTTATTTATGCATTATAAACAAGCTATACTTGTTTTTTATTTGTAATAATTAAATAATAATGGTTAACAATATTATTAGGTGAAACATGAAAAAATTATTAATATTATTTGCCATTATTTTTTTATTAACAGGTTGCAATGATTATGTCGAAATAGATGACATAATAATTATAAGTGGTATGCTTATAGATTATAAAAATAATATGTATGAAGTAACTAGTCAAGTTATTGAAAATGAAACAAAAACTAAAATAAAAGTATATACAACAACTTGTAATAATATAGATGAATGTATTTATAAAATATCTAAAATATCAAATAAAGATATATTTATTTCACATTTAAAAGTATTAATATTAACTGAAAGTACAATTAAAAATGATAAAAATTTTTATGACTATTTTTTAAGAGAAACTAAATCTAAAATGAATTTTTATGTCTATTATGTTGATGAGCAATATAAAGATGAAATATTAAATATATATAAAGAAGATAAAGGAAGTTCACTTTATATAAAAGATTTAATGGATTTTAATAGTAAAATATTTTCATCTTCTACCCCTATTTCTTTTTTAGACTATATGCAAATGAAATTAGAATATGGAATTAATCCAATATATCCAAATTTAAAAATTAAAGATAGCAATGATAATAAAATAATATACTTAGAAAATATAATTGTTTTTAATGATAATTATAATAAAATAACATTAAACGATAATGAGGGGATTTTTTATAATATTTTAAAAAACAAAACTAATAAAACTATTTTAAATATACCATGTAAAGACAAAGACTTTTCTATTATCGTTGATGATGTTAATACAAAATATAATTGGGATAATAATACATTTAATATTAAAATTAATTTAAAATCCAATATTAACAGTTATAATTGTGAGTTAGACTTAAACAACCCACAAAATATTGATAAACTTAGTAACATTGCTAATAAATATATTAAAGACAATATTCACAATATAATTAATATTGCCAAAGAAAATAATGTTGATTTTATTGGAATAGGTTCATATATTTATAAACATGATAAAAACTATTTTGATTTTAAAAATAACAACTGGAATAATAATCTTAAAAATATTGAGACTAATATTGAAGTAAAAACTATAATAAATTCAATTGGAGAAATTAAAAATGGAATATAAAGAAAAAATAAATAGTTTTAGTATGACTACTATAATTATTTCACTATGTTGTGCAACGTTTTATGGTGTTTTTAGTTCTTATATAATTAATACAGCAAAATCAGCTTCCTTAATATCAATAAGTATTGGATTTGTTTTATCATTAATCATTTCATATATTATACTTAAATTTTTTAAAAATGCTAAAGACTTAACATATACTCAAAAAATCAAATATTTGTTTCCAAAATCATCTATACTATTAAATATTATTTCTATATTATGTTCATTGTTCGGATATATATTAATTACATATAGATTAACAACATTTTTATCAAATCAATATTTAATTGGTACACCTAGATACATAATATCATTACTGATTATTATACTAACTTACTATACCGCATCAGAAGGTATAGAAACTGTAATTAGAGTATCTGTAATAACATTTTTTATTTCGAGTTTAAATTTCATTTTTGATTTTACTAGTTTAGTATCAGAAATAAACATTGAAAATTATTTACCATTAATAACAGTCAGTTATAAAGATATAATTATTTCTTCACTAATATTCGCATGTTACTTTTCAATGCCTCTTATATATATTACTACTATTCCAATGGACAGAATAAGTGATAAAAATAAATTTGACAAATTCTATTTTATAATGATAACTTATGCATTTATTATAATATTTATTTCTATATTTACATGTATTGGAGTTAATGGTTCTAAAATAACTGAACTATTTGACTATCCAGTATATTCCACTTTAAAAAGAATAAAACTATTTTCTGCTTTAGATTCATTAGAGAATATAAGTATTTCAGCTTGGTTTGTTTTTATTATAAACTTATCAAATATTATGCTTGTATATATATTTGATTCAGTAAAAGAAACTTTTAAATTAAAAAATAAAAACAAAATATCAAATATTATTATAGTATTAATAGCTTTTTCGATACCAAATTTTATTTTTTCAAATAACAATTTTAATGAATCATTTAATTATATTTATATACCAGTTATATTTGCATCGATAACATTATTTATTGTAATTATCTCATTAATAAAATTTTATATAAAAAAAAGAACTACACAATCTAGTTCTTAAAATGAATCTATGTTAACTTTGACTTTTTTACTTCCATCGTTATAAGCTTTTGCTTGAATTAATGTTTTAATGCTTGTTGCTATTTTACCTTTTTTTCCAATTACTCTTCCCATATCTGCTTCAGATACTAAAATTTCAATTGTTTTATCATCTTCATTATCAAATTCTTGAACTTTAACAAGGTCTGGTTCCTGAACAAGTCTTTTAACGATCATTTCAGAAAAATCTACTAGGTTCATTACTTATTTTTTTTAGAATTATGGAACTCTTCCATAACACCTACTTCACTTAAAATATTTCTTGCTGTATCTGTAGGTTGTGCTCCCTTCTCTAACCAATTCAAAGCAGCTTCTTTATTAATATTTAATTTTTCTGCTTCTAGTGGCATATAAGTTCCTATAGATTCAATAACATTACCATCTCTTTTAGCTCTTGAATCAGCTACTACTAAACGATAATAAGGTCTTTTTTTAGCACCCATTCTTTTTAGTCTAATTTTAACTGCCATTTTTTCCTCCTTTGCGTTTAATAATATACAATATTTTAAATATTATGTCAACCTTTTTTGGTTAACATCTTTTATCTTTTAAATTTATAACCTTTTTTATAGGGAAATAATTTATTTCCTTCAACAACATATGCATTTTTGGCATATTCAAGCATAGGAATATCAACTTTAGAATCACTATACGCAAATAAAGGTTTTATATTTTTATAAATCTTTTTAAATTTATTAACTTTTTCAATACCTTTACAATTATTATTTATTATTTTTCCTTTAGAATCTGTTTCTGTTGCTATAAAATGTTTAATTTTAAGTTTTTTACAAAATTTAGATATCCAAATATTATAAGAAGCAGTTATTATTACGTCGTTTTCTTTTTTCTTATTTAAATACCACTTTTTAATATTCTTCAAATGTCTATTTACAAATTTCTCTAAAAATTCATCAAGATTATTTATTTCAAATAGAAAAGACAACATTGTTTCTTTTACTTTTTCAAATTTTATTAATCCCTTTTTATACTTTTTCTTCAATTTTTTTGCTCTTATTAAGCTCTTTATTACTTTAAATGGATAATGTTTTAAAGAATATAAAATAATATCTTTATTAGTATCGCCATCATATATTGTATTATCAAAATCATATAAATTCATTTATTATCACATTCCTTTTTAATTTTAATGCTACTTATACCTAGTCTCATAATTATATTTCTAATAACATAATTATACATAAATATTCTTTTAATTACTTTTAACATCAATTTTATTTTCAATTTTAAAGCTTTATTCTTATATTTCTTTGTGATTTTTTTATAATCATTATTATATTTAATATATGATTCTGCTAATAATTCACCACTTTTTATAGCTGAACTTATCCCTTCAAATGAACTAGGACTTATAAATCCCGCTGCTTCACCTATCAAATAAGCACCAGCTTTACCTGTTATAAAATCGCAATATTTTTGGGGTCTATATACTAAGCAAGCTTCTTTTTTAGAAACTTTTGTTAAATCAATTTTCAAAAATTTGGATAGCTTATTCTTTTGTTTTGCAAAATTACTTTTACAGTTTTTAAGATCAAAGGCTCCTCCATATATTAAATAATCATCTTTATGTATTATCCACGAACAACTACTAGAAGTTTTTTTGTCAAATATACAAGAATAAAATGAGTTGCTTTTATCCTTACATTTATACCATTCTTGTATTGCCATATATTTCATTATGTTGTCTTTATAAAATGTTCTTCTAACTATTGATGAACATCCATCAGCTCCAACCACTGAAGTTGTTTTATACTCTTTTATTTCATTATTGCATTTTACACTAACAATGTATACATCATTTTCTTTTACAACTTTTATACATCTACCATTGACAATATTTACTTTTGAGGGAATTAGCGATACCAAATACTTATCGAATAAATATCTATCCATATTTAGGTAATATCTTTGATAATATCTTATTCTTTTACTTTCTAAATCTATAGTTTTAACTGAAAAAATTTGAGGACTCACCAAAACTTCTTTAGGTATTACTAAATCATAATGAGCTAAAAGTTTTTGAGCATCTGGTGCTAATAAACCACCACAAGGTTTTTTATTATTTTCAAGTTGATTGTCAATTGCTAAGATTTTTTTATTTGACTCAGATACAATTCTTGAAAATGTACTACCGGAAGGACCAAGTCCAATTACTATAATATCATAAATCATATATGTCACCTCGATATAATATAAAAGCCATTAACATGGCTTTAAATATTATGCTTCTGCTCTCATAAATTCTTCATATTGAGTCATTATTTTTTCAGGGTCACCTTCATCTTTAATTAAACCATCATGTAACCATATTACCCTATCACATAAATCTATCAAAGTTTTACTACTATGAGATACTATAACAACTGTTCTATTTGAATCGCTAATTAATTCTTTCATTTTATTATAACTTTTTTCTTTAAAGTGAATATCTCCTACACTAAGTACTTCATCTATAAGCATTATATCAGTTTCCAAAATAGCGGTAATTGAGAATGCTAACTTTGAATACATACCGGATGAATATCCTCTAACAGCTCTATGTATCGCATCTCCAAGTTCCGAAAATTCTATAATTTCATCTACCTTTTCATCTATTTGTTCTTTACTATATCCTAAAAGCATACCACTTAAATATATGTTTTCATATCCAGTTAATTGCTTTTGAAAACCTACACCAATAGACAATAATGATATAGAATTACCGTGTAAATTAATTGTTCCTTTATCAGGTGAAAAGATACCTGATATTGCTCTTAAAAGAGTTGATTTTCCACTACCATTCTTACCACAAATACCAAGGATTTGACCTTTAGGAATCTCAAATGAAACTCCTTTAACTGCTTTAAATATTTTTCCGCTTCCTTTACCTCTAAAACCATTTTTCTTCAAAGAAAATCTATTCATATCTCTATAATACACATGAAGATCTTTTACAGTAATAGCTATATTTTCTTTTTCCATTATTTCATCACCTTCACATATGTATTTTCATATTTATATATAGTATTAATTCCAATTATACTAAGTAAAATTCCACCAATAAACCATATAAGTGTCCAAAGTCCTACTGGAGAAGTTTGATATATTAATATATTTCTTAAATTGTATATAAAGTTTGCAAGTGGATTTAAATCTAATAATATTGTTCTATAAACAACATTACGAATTCTTGAACTAAGATCAAAGAAAATACCAGTTAGATAAAAAACCATTCTAAGTGCTATGTTAACTAAATTAGACAAATCCTCAGCAAACACTCCAAAGTGCATTGTTATTGTACATACACCAAATGTAAATATAATAACAGTAATAACAATAGGAAAAAACCATAATACATTCCATGTTACTGGCACTTTATATATAATCATAAATAATACAACTAATAAAAATGATACCATCATCTTAAATGCATTAACTCCCATTTTTATTAATAAAAGTACATATTTAGGCAAATATACTTTTGTTACAGTATCTCTATTACTAGCAACTAATTTAACACTAGCAACAACCATCTTATTAAAGAAATTCCATACTGATAAACCTATAAATACAAATATAGGAAAGTATTCAACTTTAGATTTAAATACTACAGATGCTATAAAAGTATATATTAACATAAATGCTAATGGTTCTAAAATCATCCATAACCATCCTAAATAAGAATTGATTACTTCAGTTTTTAATTCTGCCCACGTTGCATATAAGATGTAATTTTTATATTTTTTTAAATCCTTAAAAAATCTTTTCATTATCGCACTCCTTCAAGCAACAATATAATTTTATCACAAGTCGTAGCTATAATCAAATCAATAAAAAAGAATTACATCAATTTGTAATTCATTTTTTATTTAATTATTTAGATTCTTCTTCAAATGAAGCAGCTTCTATTTCCTTAACATATTTATCAACATTATTCCTGAATTCAGTTGATGACCAAGTAAATGGTCTTTTAGTAAATCTTACATCACAATATTCTTTTAAATATTCAAATTTGGGATTTCCTTCCCAATCACTACCCATTGTTAAAATATCAATTTTATATTTTTTAATATCTCCGGGTTTTTGATCCCAATCTGTTTCTGGAATAACTTCATCAACATATTTAATAGCTTCCATAACTATTTTTCTTTCTTCATATGTAAGATAAGAACGTTTATGCTTAATAGCATTAAATTCATCAGTTGATAAACCAACTATTAAATAATCCCCCATTTCTTTAGATTCTTTTAAATGTTGAATATGTCCTGGTGTAATTAAATCATAAGTTCCATAAGTTAATACTCTTTTCATTTGAATTCCTCCTTAAATATTTTTTTAATAACCCTTTCACTAGCATTTCCATCATCTAAATAATTATATTTTTTATTAAACTTTTCATATTTTTTCTGATTACTTTTAAATAGTTTATCAATATTTTTTAAATTATCTTCAAGTTCATCTTGCGTTTTTGCTATAGGTCCAGGTAATTCATCCAATGATATATAGAAATCTCTTAAACTACCTTGATATAAATCATAATCATACATATAAAATAACATTGGTCTTTTTAAATTAGCAAAATCAAAAAATACACTTGAATAATCTGTCATTATTATATCACTAACTAAATATAATTCATTAATTTCATCATATCTAGCCACATTAAATATAAAGCCTTTGTATTTTGATAAATCTATACTATTAGCTATAAAATAATGTGGACTAAATAATATAACATAATCCTTACTAAATTTCTTTTTAAATCTATCAAAATCAATTTCTAATTTGTATGTATACCCCACTCCAGAAGTATGTTGATTATCTCTAAATGTTGGCAAATAAAATATTACCTTTTTATCTAATGGCAAACCTAATTTCTTTTTAATCTTAATGATATCTTTTTCATTTTTATTAAATAAGAAATCATTTCTTGGATATCCTTCTTCTATTATAATATTTTCTTTATTTAATGCTTTTAAATTAAATGCAGATGTAAATTTTTCAGTACAATATTTACTTGGAGATATAAAGTAATCAAACTTTATAGCATCTATATCATTTCTTTTTCTTATTTCTTCAACAGAATTCATTGCATTTCCATTTACTTCAATATCATATCTTAATCTTTTAAGTGGTGTTCCATGCCAACATTGAACATAAATTTGATTTTTCTTTTTAGTAATTCCCTCATCAACTATTGAATTAACTATCCAATACTTGGACATAGATAGATATTTATAATATTCTTTACTTTTACTAACTACAATAGTTAACCTTTTATCTTTAAGAACTTCATGTTTTTCAGGATTTTCAAACGCCCAAATAAACTTATAATCCTTAAATTCTTTCATCTGAATCATTTTTTCATAAATTGCTTTAGGGGAACATGTATAATTTCTACCACCAAAAGCTTCAAAGAATACCATTTTATCATCAACATCATATTTAGTTTTATATTTAAAATATTTAATTTTACTATTATTTGCCTTAATATTCCTAAATATTTTTCTTAAAAATACATTCTTCTTAGCTAAATTCGTTAAAAATATTTTTATTTTTTTCATAAACATTCCTCTATCAAATCAACAATTTTAGTAGTACTAGTTCCATCACATACTGTAAGATACTTTTTCTTAAATTTATTATATGAATCCATATTATATGAATTATTATCAATCAACTTAACAATATCATTTATATCTTTAGATACATTTCCTTTTAGTTCTTTGAATAAATCTATATTAATGCCATTTTCTTTTTTATACTGTTCAAAATCATATAAATACAATAATAACTTCTTATTAAGCACACATGCATCTATTGCAAGTGCCGAATAGTCAGTAATAACATAATCACATATTCTAAGTACATCCAATGTTGAAAATTCATTTCTATCAATACATATAACATTCTTATCAACATTTAAAATATCTACTTTTGGATGAAATGTTAAGATAAGGTTATATTTTTTGGTATCAAATGCCTTGATAACAGCTTCTGAATTATCTCTACCATCACTTCTAAATGTAGGAGAATATAATATATTTATCTTCCTTTTCATACTTGGATATTTCTTATATAATTTATTAACAACTTCTTTATTTTCTTTTAGCATATAATCTACCATTGGAGTTCCATATGCCCTTAATTTACTAACATCAGTATTAAATGCTTCAGCAAAGTATTTATTCATAGCAGTTGATCCACTAATAATATAATCATAATTTCTGTGCATACAAAGTATTTTAGCAGTATCTTTATCAAGTCCATCTGGATATCCTATAGTCTGATATCCAAATTTTTTAATTGCTGCTAAAGCATGCCATAACTGAATAACCTTAGTATCTTTTTTATGGTTAAGTAAGCTAGCTACTGGATTATATCCATCTACTATAATAACCTTTGATGTTGCTGCATAATGCATCTGTTTATATAAATTAAAATAATATTTTAAAGATTCACTAAATCCACTAAAAATATTACCTGTTTTCTTTTCATTTCTTACAACAGAATTAACATTTTCAGTAACCTTTCTACATATTACTCTAGTTTCATATCCATCATTTTCAATTTCATCAATTAGTCTTTGATAATTTAATGGAATATCATTAAATTGTCTACTTAAAAAAAACACTCTTTTTCTTCTTATAGTAAACAACTTAATAAAAAAATATATAGATCTTAGATGATATTTAAATATTATTAAAAATAAACTTTTAATCTTACGTTTCATGCTAACCCACCAATTTTATTATAGCAACATTAATTTAACATTGCAAATTTTACTTACTTTTATTTATCTTACCTAAAATATATCCTAAGAACAGTAAAAATAAACAAATAATTATAAAATATAAGTCTACTTTTGTTATTCCAACAAAATATTTTTTAATGATAAATCCATTCCTAAATCCATTTATTAAGTAAGTAATGGGGTTTATTCTTAAAACTAATCTTATATAATGATTATGAACTGTTTTTAAACTATATATTATCCCTGAAAAACAAAATAATGGTAATATAAATAAACTAATAAATCTATTAATCTTCTCATTAATATTGCCAAGATGAACCAATATAATCACTATTAATTGAATAAATATAAATGTTAATATCATAAACAATAGTATTTGAATATAAAATGAATCAACCCAAAAGCCTTTAATTCTAAATAATATAATTTCTAAAAAAGTCATAATAGTAAAATATATAAAATTAGCAGTGTTTATAGCAGTTCCGTTAGTTATATTTACTTTTTCTTTTTTTAAATTTAAAATGCTATAAATTGTATCAAAAATATATATACATGGAATCAAACTTACAAGTAGCCACCAAAAATATGAATGACCATTAACCCATTCGCTAATTCCCATACACTTCTCTAAAGTTATCCATAATGTAAAAATTAATATTATTGGTTTTAAAACATTAATAATTTTATCAAATATAGTATTACCTATTTTTTTATTAAAACTCTCTTTTATTAATTTAATTAATTCCTTTTTATTTTTCATTTTTATCACCCAACAAACTATAATATCCTTTTAATGCTTCTTCATTGTATTTATCATAATCAACTTTCATAGGCTTAATTTCACCTTTTAAAAGTCTTTCCATTCCATTATATATTCCCTCTTCACTATTTTCTACCATTACACCATTATTTTTTTCCATGAATTTTTTAGGGCCATCAATATTAGTAGAAATTACAGGTATATCAAGTATATCTGCTTCAGCTAGAACCAGTCCAAATCCTTCATAATAAGAAGGTAATACAAAATAATCACATTTACCAAGTACACTATATGGATTAGACATATTTTTTATTAAAATAATATTATCTTTTGATTCTAGAGACTTAGCTAAATTCAATGTTTCACTATATTTATCACCTTTTCCGCCAATAATAATTAGATGTATATTTTTATTTTTTAAATATAATTTATTAAAACTATTAATTAATCTTTCATGTCCTTTTTCTTTAGAAAATCTTCCTATAGTAATAAATTTTTTACTATCACTATTAAGTATCTTAATTAATTTATTTAATTCTATATTTGATTCTGTAAACGAATCGAATTTAATATCTTGTTTAGACTTTTTAATAATACTTTTATAATCAATTATATTATTAGCAATAAATATATTATCTTTTCTTTTACTAATCTCACTAGTTGATTCAAATAAAGTATCACTCACAATAGCAACTTTATTATATACATTATATGCATATTCTAATGTAGGTCTATGCTGAATCTTTCTTGTTTTAATTTCATCTAGCATATTACTATGAACATATATAATTTTGTTGCAATCAAAAGATGAAAATAATAATATTTTTCTAAAATCATATCCTCCAAATTGAATAACGTCACTAACAATCATATTAGGAAATAATCGCTTGATGTCTAATTTATATAGTTTATCAATATCTTTATTTATTGGTAATATATTAGATCTAAATAATAATAATTTAATTTTTTGAAATAAACTCATATTTGTATTACCATCAATTGCTATATAATTTATTTCTTTTTTTAAATCTAATAATTGTTCTTTATTATCTTTTGCTAAATCAACATCATAAACAATATAATAATTTTTGTCATTAATATCAACATTCATTAATAGATTTTTTAATGATGATGTAATACCATTTCTTGCTAAATTACCTGCATATATTAAAATATTTTGTTTACCATTATTTTTAACAACATCAAATCTAGCATTATTATTTTTATTTAAAATTATTTGTTCAAATATTTTAAGAATATTATTTTTACAAATAATTTTACCTGTTAATATATTCTCTAACATATAGTTTCTTATTATTAATTCCTTTATTTTTTCATTAGAGAAAATAATATAATCACTATTCATTAATGTTCTTTGTAAACTTCCTATATCAAAATAATCATCTTTAGAATTTCTTCCCAAATATTCATTTTCTTTATTACAAAGTGTTATAACAATTTGATTATCTTTTTTAATATAGCAATTATCTATTGTATTATCAGTTATAATATATTTACAATTAGATAACAATTTAAAATATTTCAAACTTCCTCTTTTAATATGTGAAAAGACATTATAATTCTTAAATGTGTTACTTTCTAATAACTTAATAGTTTTTTCATCACAACACATGACAAAAATATTATTATTACATATTCTTTGTTTTTTATAATAATTATAATATTTACTTCTTTTAAATTCATTAAAGTAATTAGTTTTCAATATTTTATTAATTATTTTCATTTATTAATTTCCTTATTCTTTTAGCTAATATATCTCTTTCATCTTTATTATTAAAATTAGTATTAGTTGGTTTTAATTTATAAATATTTTTACCATAAACTAACCCTATACCATGGTGCAAATCCTCACTAGTACCACCATAATATAATAAATAAACACCATTTATTTTAACAAATGAGCTTCTATAAATACCCCTATTATCCCAGTATCCTGTATTTGAGGTTGGACTTAATATTATATCTGCTTTTGTCCAACTAATTCCATCTTCAGACTTAGAATAGTATAAATTCATATTATTACGATTTTCAACCTCATCAAATCCCACGATAATCATTTCATATCCTAAATCACTATTAATAACATCAAGATGCCATGCATGCACATCATCAACAAATTTAAAATCAATTAAAAGAGGATTTTCCCAATTAATTCCATCAGGAGAAGTTGTATATTTAATTGTAAGATTTTGATCAACATACCACATCTTATATGTCCCGTTTTCATAAATAATTGCAGGACTTACATAATCTACATTTCTCCTAACAGGTGAATATGCTGATACTTCTTTTTCACTCCAATTAATTCCATCTTCAGTATACATCCTATATAAATACATATCTTTATTTATATCATCAACATATCTCCAATATATTTCTAATCTATCTAATGTATTATTATATACAATATGAGAATCAGAATTATAACGAAGTGATGGAATATCACTTTCTGGACTATTTAATGGTCTATCAACATCAAACACTTTTGACCAAGTAACTAGATCATTGCTAACTACAATATGTGGGTTTTCCTTAGCTGCATCTCCACTTGGATATGGAGTATAACTCATCCAATATTTATAACCATTCCATTTTTCATCGAAAGATAATATCTTAGGATGATATGCTTCATCATCACCATAAGAACTAACAATATTTAATTTATATCTTGAATTATAATCTTTACCAGGTATAAAGCAATATAACGCTAAACCAAACAAGAGTGTACATATAATTATTTTTTTAAAAATTCTTTTCATAATCTACTCCAATTTATTTTATCAAATTTATAAATTCATCTGCAACTTTTTGAGGACCATAATCTTCTAATAAAATATCATAATATTTTACTAATTCATCAGTTGTTACTTTATCAATATTATTTAATTTTTTATATAAATCATCAAAATCACTATATATGTTTTCTTTCATTTTCTTTAATACTTCATTTGAGCCACCATTTGAAGATGCATATATCTTTTTACCAGCTAAAACACCTTCTAAATATATCATTCCAAATGATTGATTTATTGAAAAATCTATTATAAAATCATGCTTTTGACTTTCACCAAAAGGATCATCTGTTAATCCTTTATAATAAATAATGTTTGATAATTTATTTTTTCTAATTGCTCTTTTAAAATAATTTACAGCAGAACCATTACCATAAACATTTATTATAAATTTTTTACATTTTTGTTCTTTTAAGTAGTTGCCAAATTCAATTATTCTATCAATATCGCCAATTCTATCATTAGCAAGTCTTAATAAACAAATTCCTTTATAATTTGATTTCTTTCCACATGCTTTGATATTATTTCTATCAATTATTTTATTACTTGTTAAACTATTACCAATAACAACTTGTTTATTTGCTTTAATGTTAAAGTTCTGATTATAACTTTCTTTATTATGTTTAGATACAAATACAACTTTATCATAATTGATTTTGTCTAACTCATTACTAAATCCAGGAAATAATGTATTTAATGAACCATAATCTGTATGGAAAAAATATACTTTATTTTTAATAAAAGGATTTTCAACCTCATTAACAAAAGAATATAAACTTTCCCTTGTAGCCACCAAAGTATGAGCTGTACAATTTTTCAAATATTTTCTAACTCTTCTTTTTATATTAAATGGTAAATAATTTTTAGCAGAATCATATTTAATATCCCCTTTATCTATATGTAGAAAATTTAATTTCATACAAATTTTTTCATATAATCGATATGCAATAAATCTACTTATAAATGATATTCTACGATCCTTTAATCCAAATGGATATAAAGAGGGCTCGTATAATTCTCCCTTTAATGATGCAAGTTCTACATAGTATCCTTTTTGTAATAGACCTTCAGCAAGTGCTTTAGTTGCAGATACGCTACCTCCTCTACCTCCAAATTTATATCCTACAAAAACTATCTTATTTAATTCCATATTTCTTAAATAAGAATAAATATCATCAATGTGTTTACCTTTTAAAATATAATCATAATCAATTTCATCAGGAAGTCTTTTCCTAAAGAAATTATTTATTTTGTATTTTCCTGATATTATCTTTTCTACTATATCATCCACATCCAATGACATATATTTTTTTAGTTCTTCTTTACTACAATATAACTCTCTTCCTTTTAAATATTCATCAAAATCAGGAGCAAATAAA
>JAEEGL012913087.1_pt1 | contig 38276 bp, 89 predicted proteins | sample 9134231 | NCBI WGS metagenome assembly JAEEGL01 (sample SAMN16246548, study PRJNA631951) | gut metagenome | biome: gut microbiome; feature: rumen; material: fiber-attached | host: Bos | place: Iran: Karaj | collected 2018-10
CTCTCCTATCCAATATGTGTGCTAAAACGCCATTCCGCAGCATTAAATCTCTTCTTCTTTTTGCGTTTACTATCTTCAACTTGTTTTATATAATATAATCCATATTCAAATGCTGAAAATTTATCTTTCTTTATTCCACGATTAGCTTGTTTTAAAATAATATTAACACCTTCATTTTCTTCACGAAGATTTAACATCTCTTCTTTTAATATAGAAGTTAATGTATACGGTTTTAAGTATTCTGCCCTTTCTTCTGGAGTCATTTGTTTTCCTTTTTGTGTTCCTAATAATTTTGTTTTTGCGATTCTTTCATCAATAAGGAATTTAATTCTTCCAGAGATGAGCTGTGTTTGAACATTGGAATGTGCTTCAGTATTAATCGGCGCATTAGCTTTCATTAAATACATTGCATCTTGTTCTGTTCGTGGAGTTCTAAATTTTTTATATTGTTGTTCAATATCTGGAGTTGTTCCTCCAATTACGCCAAAGTCAGGATATTCATCTCCTGTCAATGGATCAATTTGTGGTTTAACCATAAAATCTATTAAGCCACTACCAAGGCCGTTAGCATCTATTACAACACGTCTAGCTTTATATTTATAAAATAAACGTTTTGCTCAAATAGCTTGGTCTTCAAAATGCATATCACTTAAAACATATATGTTAACCAATGATTTAATTGATACATCACCATAATTTTGCGGAGTCACTTTAAATACTGTAATTACACTATCGCAGCCATCTTTACCAGAACTTTGACGCGCAACGTCCATTGATAAAATATAATAACTTTGTAAACTTGAACGACCAGAATGCTCATATTCTGGTTTTTGTAAATTGCGATTTCTATCAAATGCTTCGCCATTAAAGAAAGCATCTGCAACAGTACCGCTCCATTTAGATTCATATTCACGTTCAAAAGAAGCTTCATTGAACGTACCATCTCGTTTTAAGTCTTGGATAAAATTCTTATCCAACAGCCCAGTTAATACAGGAATTCTAAAGGTTCCACCCATAATTATAGCTTTTTCCGGTTCTGTCACCATTCATACTAAGAACTGTATTAACTTATCATAAGCGAATGTATTTTTATATCCTGCCGTAGTAACAAAAATTTGAGATTTATTTAGTGTTTCTTCTGGGTGCATAGTTCCATCCATGCAAAGTCTTGAAACGTTCATGGTAGGAATAATAACTTCTGATAAAATAGTTCCATCTACGCCTACGCATTCCTCTACAAGACCGCCATGACGACGTTTACCTCTTGATTTTTCACTTGCCGCAATATTATCAAAGAAAGAGCCATTTTTAAACATATAACAAACATAGTCTTTTCCTTCCCTTGTCTTGCCGGGTCTTCTATCTAACTCTCTATCAAACCCAGGAACAAGAGTACAAATTTCATTAACTTTTTCTTTAACAATACCCGCAGCCTGTTCTTTACCACCAGAAGTAACAAATAACTTTGCTCTTGGATATAATACACATCGGCACATTAGTACTAATACCGATAAAAATGATTTAGAATACGCACGAGGGAATACCATGTAAACATATTTATAACGCATCGCTGCGCGCAAGAATACTCTTTGGTAAAAAAAGAATTTTAAACCATTTTCTGGCATTTCTCTATCTCGTCCAGTTTGAAGAAAATCCACAAACATATCGGGATATTCTCTCCAAAAGGCAATATATTGTCTTAATTCTGGTTTAATGGCTTGAATTCTTTCTTCTGATAATCCAATCTTTTTTCTATCTTGAGAGAGGTTTAATAAGTCTTGTAGTGCCATATTAATTACCTCCCTTTGGTATTGGCTTTATATTCTTAAGCCAATTTGGATCTTCAAGATTTTTAATAAAATTTTCATCATCTTGCGCAAGCACATCTTCAAAATCAGTAAATTCCTCAAACTCGCCATCAGTGATATAATTTAAGTCATCGCTGAATAGAGCATCTTCAAGAATATCTTCATCGCTTGCCGCATCGGCATCCATTTCTGCTTCACGCTGCTTATCCATTTCGATTTGTTTGACCGCATTTTCAATAAGATTACCAATATTAGTTTCTTCAGTAATCAAAGATTGGGTATATCCTTGAAGGTCTTGAAGAACTCTATCAACTTTATCTTTTGGAGCATCTACATAATAACGAGGGATAAATCCATCCTTTTCGCACATCATTACTAATTCAGAAATTGAATCAACAATTTCGCCATTTTCAGCTTTATTTTGTGCAGCAGTAAACTTACCACTCTTCATTAAACTGTCAAACATTTTTTGCATTTTTTGAGCACCGTCAACATCTCCAAGATCTATAAGCTGATCAAGCTTTAGTGAAGTCTTTGCCAATTTTTTTAAAGTGTCTTTATGTCCTGCTGTCTGAATATCATAAGAATCCATAAAATCATTATAATATTGTTCAAGCCACACCCATTCTTCTGGTTTATATGCTTTACCTCATTTTAGTTTAAGATAAGTAGTATCCTCATCAGTTAAGCCTAATTCATCAGCAGTTTTTGCTGGTTCCGCATTTTCGGGAGGCACAAAACTATAAGTCTCGCCTTGATCGGTCGGCTCAGGCTCTGGCGCAAACACTATTTCCTCAAAAGTTTTTTCTTCGGGGATAATAAGTTTTTGTTCTTCTATAGCTAACGCAATTTCTTGGACATCTTTGCCTTGATATTCCATGGTTTCGCGCAAACGTTTTTCCGCAAGTTCCTGCAAAAATTCAGTATCTTTTCAACGATATTGTTTATATTGGTTTAACTTCATTTTAGATAGGTATCTACCTAAAATTGTCATACCAGTTACTTTATGTTTATCTTGTCCATATTTTGCCAAAAGTTTATTTCATTCCTCGGGAATATAAGGAACGTCCGCTCTTTTCAAAATAGGGATAAAGGTTGATGCATCTCAATTATTTACATGCATCGTTAAACATTTTTTACAAATTGGAATTGTTCCACCATTGGGATATTTTTCTAAATTATTTGATTGATAAAATTCACTACGCTTTAAAGTTTTATGACATTTTTCACAATATATTAAATCATTTTTATTTGATTGATTTGCCATATAATTATCCCTCCTTTATGTTATTTTAGTAGCAAAAGCCGCAAATTATTCTTTTTTGCCCTTTTTATTACGGCACTCTTTACAGATACTATAAAAACCATCTTTACTAGTCTTATTTTTACTAAAATATTTATTGTGGGCTAATTTTATTTTTCCGCATCTAGAACATTTTTTATAAACGCCCTTTTCTTCATTTAAATAATACCAATCTAAAAAATCATCCTCTGCCGCTGAAGCTATCAAATTAGGAATTTTCTTGCGTCAAAGAGAAGAGATATATTCAAGACTATGGCGAATACCAAACTCTTCTTCTAAAATATCTCGTATTTCCGCATTTTGTAATCCATCTATTTTGCATTCAACAATTCGATAATACAGAGGATGATCTTTTAGAGCTATTGCGCTTATTTTATCAAACTCCTCCATAAGATACCATGTATCACTAAAAAAGTCTCCTCACGCACGCTCTTTTAATTTTGAGTAATTACATAAAATGATAGAGCAGATATTCGGATCCATCAGCGATACTCCAGTAGGCTGAGGGTATCCTTCCTCATCTCATTCAACTCCTTCTGGTAATGTTGTATAATGTTCTGAATGGACTAAATGCATGGCCTGCACGGGAGGTTTATACGCTTGTTTAATTACATATTGATCTTTGCGAGTTTCGATTAAAGCTTTCTTTGCTATGTAAGCATCACGCCCTTCGGACTTTCGCACGATCGCATCCCACGCAGCGATTGCGCCATCTGTTTGTGCTAATTCTGGTATATCTTCTCTATCTTTTTTAGTTATTGAAATTTTTGGTTGCATTATTATGTGTTTATTATCCGTTGTTATATTATAGACGCCATCTTCGCCATTTTCAAATTGGGAAACCAAGCCTTCGTAAGAAGTTTCTCTTTTATTTACTGTAGCCAAACGGTTTTCGGTAAGAATTTTTTTCTCCTTTTTCTCTTCTTTCTCCATACAAAAGACTAAATAATCAGCTAAAATTTCAAGATATCCTGGATCAGGATTGGGGGTTTCTTCTAGAATCTTATTTACAACCTCTAGTCTTTCTTGCGGAGAATCTAAAGTATAGTCTAATTTTGTCACTAATTCTTCCTCCGAAAGTTTCCTTTACAATTGTAATTATACCAGAAAATTTTCACACTTGTCAAATATTTAAATTTTATGTTATAATAATTAAAAGGAGATGATTAAAAAATTATGTTAATGACAATTTATTGGAGCGGAGTTATTATGTATGCTGGTGCAGCACTATGTGTTGGATACAAATTAAGTAAAGATTCCGAAATTAGAGAGTTAATGAAAGAAATGAAAGCCGCAGACTTTCACCCATCATTATGGCAACATTTAAAGGCGCCTGTATTAGCCTTTGTCCCTATCGCGCATTGGCTTTTCGCCGGTGCTTACATTCTTTGCATTGCCAATGAAAAATTTTGGAAAAAAACAAGAGATAAAGTTATTGTAAAAGCAAGAGAAGAATTTTTATGCAAGCAAAAGTAAAAGAATTTATAGATAAATGGAAAGAAGAGTTGCGGAGTCAGGTTCAACCGATCGTTGAAGCGGGCAAGCGCAAACCCACTATAACTATTATTAGGGTGGGAGACACTCCTGATAGTGGAATGGAGGAAATGTGCAAAGAGGTAGGATTTATTGGAGACCTTTACCGCATTCCAATAGACAGTGGAATTAAACCCGAAGATTTGTGGGAATTGGCTTTACAATGCAACACCGATGAAGTGTATGTGGAGGAGCCGTTGCCGGACGGTTTCTATAATCCCGTATGTATGGTAGAGCATACTGAAAAAGGAATTCTTCTTTTTCTAAAATCCCTAAATATAGACCCCCCTATAGATAGAGTAGTGATAGCACTTGCGGCGGAAGACTATGAGGTGCGAATAGGTGAGACAACACTTACCAAGGAAGACTTTATTCTGCTGGAGCAAATGGCGGTGCTGGAAAGTGGAATTGAATACTGGGAAAACGAAATAGGAGAGAGTGAGTAATTCACTCTTTTTTTTTCGTGTTTGGGAGGGGAGGAGGTTTTAGCGGGAGGGGTGGGGAGGCATTATTGGTCCTGGCGCTTTAATGCGTTAAAGTCCCAAAATATACCCGCGGGCATTTTCATTTGATAAAAAATTCACAAGTACGCAAGTAATTGCTGGCAAATTCAACCGTAGCATGCTACACATACCCGCCTCCTCCCGCATTTTTTTGCATAGTAAAAGATAATGCAAAAAAAATTCATTTTAGGACTATACAAAGTATTTTTTATTTGCTATATTGTAATTGCCGATAAGGAAACGGCAAAAAGAAAAGGAAGGACAAAAAAATGAAAAACACATTCAAAGAGTTAACCAAAGATTATCGGGAGTATCTCACATTTGATTATTCAGATTTTGAAAAGATGGAAAATATGGTCAATGAAGATATTGAAATCTTCAAGGCAATGACAGATGAAAGAAATCACAATTGCATTACATGGCATGGTTTTGAAGTATGGTGTGATTTCACAGAGTTCAACAAAGGCTATGAAGATTATGAAGATGAACCACTTAACGCTTCATTTGACTGCTACAAAGACGTAAAACTTGAATACAATACATTTTCCGTAAGAGTAAAGTTTTGGATTAAGTCGGACGGGCATGGTAACGTGACGGTAGAGAAAAACAACGGATGTTATCTCTATGATGTTATCGTAAAAGAAGAAACAACAACATACATTCATCTGTTCTAACAAGTAAACATTGTGAAACATCACAATGTTTCACGTGAAACATTGACCAAAACAAAATGTCAATGTTTCACGTGAAACACATGTGAACAAAAAAGGAAGGAAGGTAAAACACATGTTAAAGAGTGAAATGTTAGCATGTTATCATGCACACAATTACAGCACAAGCTATACGGTAGGCTTTATCTACAGTGGCAAAGTGTATGCTATCTCATTAACCACCATTAGCGCGTCATGGACTCGGCGTGAACACAATGGCAAACAGTACGTATTGCGCTTGGACTTAAACGCAAAGGCAAAACAGTATCTCATTGCAACCGATGGATGCGTTTGCTTAGGCGCTGAAAATGAACTGTTAACGAGACAGAGTAAGTACAATTACGGTGATCAGTTCGAGCGTATCATCTATGAAGCTATGATCAATAGTGAATGGTCAAAAGACTTCACGCCATGGTGGTTAGGTGCTGATATTGAGACAAAAGGCGCAAAAATTCAGGTAAAGTTTAACGGCGCCACTATTGTTAAGGAAAATCAGCTTAAACAGTTTAATTGATCAACGAGTGAAGCGATAACACTTAAAACACTATTCCATTAAATAGGAGGATAAGAAAATGATGGAAAAGATCTACGAAGATTACAATGACTGTGAGTTAATCCACGTCCACGTTAGCGGACTCACGAACCTTGCAAAAGCATTAACACTTGATGCTATCGACTTCTGTGATAACGAGTCTTACTTCTCATGGTTAGACAACAACAACAATGAATATTGGTGCGATTGCATTCTCAACACTCTCTACGATGATGACCTTCCTGTAGTTTACAGAAGTGCCGAGTATGAACTGAAACTGGAAAAAAACAATATGGTTATTGAATTCACCGCGACATTCAAGATGGTAAATGATGAACCGACACTAGAAAACCTTGAGGTTAGTATGGTAAGAACCTTGGACGCTTGGATTAATCTGTAAGAATCCTTCCCGAAAGTGAGGCGATAACACTTAAAACACCAGTTTTATAAAATGAAAAAACTAAAAGGCTCCTAAACGCTTTTTTATGGCCCGGCGCGCCGGCCCCGGGCGACCCTGGTTGCGGGGCCGGCGCGGTTTTAAAAGCTGCAACGCGATCGCAAATTTTCAGATGGCAATTGCTGGCGCCCTCTCCGCAATCCCAATTCCTAAAATTTTGGTGTTTTGCGATGAACCGCAAGATTTTGCTTTAGCGCGTTAAAGCGTTAAAATTATTAGTTGAATTTCCAATCGGTTCCAGGGTAGATCTAGTTAGTTTAGACTAACTAACCAATAGTTGCATCTCCAACGATCCAGGTTAGTTGGACTTCCAATCATTTAAAATTAGTTGGAAGTCCAAGCATTTTTTTAGTTTCATTTCCAATTAAGTTCCATGCGGGCATGCTTGTGAAAAAATTAACAAAATAAATTTTAAAATAGGTATTGACAGTTTACGAGTTATCATGTATAATTTAGTTACAAGTTAAGGGAGGACAACATGATTAACATTCGTACACTTAAAGGATTAAAAAACAGTGAAGGTTTAACTTTGAAAAAAGGAAAAAGAATCACTTACAAAACAGGTTGGCAGGTTGCCACTGAAGGCATCGAAACGGATGATCCAAGAGTCGCAATGAATTACATTAAAGCAATGAATGGTAACTGCGGAGTTTGGTTCGAAAATGGCATTTACTATATTGACAAGAGTCACAGAGAATCAACTAAGAAAAAAGCATTGGAAATTGGTAGAGCTTGCAAACAGATTTCCATCCTGAAATGGTCTGACATGAGTCTCGTATACTGCTGAAAAGCAGTATTTTTTATAGTTTCATTTTCCTATTGGTTCCATCTGAAACTTGCGGGAAAATAGTAGAAAAATTCATCTAATAACCGCGCACTTGTGAAAGTTATCACATTCACAAACTTGCTGGATCCTGGTTAGTTTAAACTAACTAACTAAATAAAAATAATTTTTTGTATAAACTTTTTGTTGACTACGGCGAGCTTTAATGATAATATTACTAGTAGAGATAGGAGTGAAAAAATGAAACGTAGACTTAGACCACAGATTAGAATTATTCTTCAGTCCATTACCGCGGTTATTGCATTGTTTCTTATTTCAATTAATGATTTCAATCTTGCAGCGATTCCGTTATTGCTAGCGCTTGTAATGGTGTTATTATTCAACTTATTTATTTTAGAAAATTTTTAAAAAAAATTCAAAAAAGGTATTGACATTATTTCAAAATCGGTTATAATAAAAGTGTAAAAAGAAAGAGAGGAAAACAAAATGTTCGAACTGATGATTAAGGAAATTGAAAAGGTTGAGGGAAAGGAAATCAAGGGAATTGTCCACTATACCGAAACACCTACACACATCTACATGGATAGAAATGGAAAAACTTACATGTTCCGCAAAGAAACAAAAGAATTGGTTATCTTCGGATAATCAGTTTTTTTTATTTCATTTCATTTCAGTTTTCTTTTCGTTTCATTTTAATTCCAGTTTTTTAAATGATTTTTCATTTGAACTTGTGAAAGTTTGAACTTTCACAGGTTTCCCATGTGGGGAGTTAGCGACCGCTAACGACCCAAAATTATAGCAAACCTGGGCGCCAAAGTCAAGTGAAAAATAAAAAAATTTTTTGAAAAAAAATAAAAAAATCCCGAAAATAAGTGTTGACATTTTTTCAAAACATGTTATACTATAATTGTAAAAAGAAAGAGGTAAAGAAAATGAAAAAGATGATGGCTTACAAAGTATCAGTTACAGAGGGATTAAGAAGACTTTCCACGCTGAACGGATATGATGAAAAATTCTGCAAAGAGTATTACTACTTCGACGAATATGACGCAAAGGTAAAGGCAAAAGAGCTTGATGAAGAACTGTTCAAAGAATATGGAGGATTCAGCGGGATTGATGTAAACGTTAATAGAATTGAAATTAATTAAAAAAAATCCAAAAGGGGGTTGACAAAACCTCAACCCCCTGTTATAATAAGAGTGTAAAAAGAAAAGGAGAAAATAAAATGTCCATCTACCTGTTTGATAACGCTGGATTCCTCTACGACATCTTCGAAACCTTCGCCGACGCCTATGAAGCCCTCGAAAGTGGAGAATGGGGCAACACAGAAAACCTGTTCCTCACCACCAACGGAAATCCCTGGAAATAGGGATTTTTTTGTTGGCGCGCCGCCGACGCACGCTTTTTGCAAAGGCGGCGCGTCCTTCCATTATACCACACATAGGCAAAAAAGTCAAGAGCAAATTTCGCATTTTTTCGCAAAAATTTTTATCCCAAAACGCTTGACCTATACGCGCGCATGTGCTATACTTACTATGTAAACAGGAGGAAATACACATGATCTACTGCGGATACCAAGGCACAGGCAAAAGCACATACTGCCGTTCTCATCCCGACACCACTATTGACCTTGACAGCCATATTTTCGTTAAAAATCCTGGATGGTTTCAGTACTATATAGTCCTTGCCATGAGCTACTCCAAGACAGGTAAGAATGTATTCATCAGCGCACATAAAGAAGTCCTTGAGTGCTTAATTGAAAATAAGATTGACTTCGCTCTGATGATTCCAGGGGACTCTGAGCAGGTCTGGCGCAAACGTCTTGAATATAGATACGCCACAAACCCCACTCGTGGAAACATGAACGCCATTCTTGATTTTGAAAAGAATTTTGCTAAAGACATGGCATACTACGCAACACTCACTTGTAAAAAAAATTACATTAAGTCAACAATAACCACTGATTTTGGAAATTATGTCATTTGACATAAAATAAAAAAAATGATATACTATAAAAAAGAAAAGAGGTAAAGAAAATGGATATTGGCATGATGAATAATTATGCGGTCAGAATTATTTATGACGATCCCCGCACAGAAGAATACAGGCAGAAATATCAAGATGCACTTGATGAAATCCAGCGTTTAAACAGAATCATTGAAGAATTAAACAGTGTTATCAGAGAAAGAGATGACATTATTTATGAAATGAGTGAATCATTAGATGAACTCGGCACTGATTTGGCAATACTCAGAGGTGAATACTAAAAATAAAAAAATAGCGGGAAACTGTTATTTTTTTGTTTAAAAAGCATTGACAATTTTTTAAAACATGTTATACTAATAATGTAAAGAGAGGAAAACAAAATGGAAAAAATCGTAGTATACCTTGACATGGATGGAACAATCTTCGACCTGTATGGACAGGAAAACTGGCTTGAAAGACTCCGCACAGAAGATGATAGCGTATTTACAGGTGATCGTAGAATGGTAACTGAAGAAACTTTGCGGAAATACTTCCCTGCTGATACTTATGATGTAAGAGTTCTGAGCATGACTCCAAAAGATGCAACTGATGAATACTGTGAAAGCGTTATCGCAAGAAAAAATGAATGGCTTGATACATACTTCCCTTCAATCACAAAAAGAATTTACCGCAAGTATGGACACAACAAAAATCTGAAAAATTCAAGATATGCAATTCTGATTGACGATTCAGAGCCTATCAGAAACACATGGAACGGTTTAGCCTTTGACCCCGCCATTTATTGGTGAGGTTTTTTATTTTATTTTTCATTTTTTCTATTGACTTTTGATTTTAAAATGATTATAATTAAAGAGTAAAAAGAAAGGAAAATTTGAAATGAATGTTATTGTAACCTACACCACAACAGAAATGATTGAAGTTGACGACAGATACAAAGAAATCACAGAGTGCGACCTTGATACAAAACAGGGGCGCGAAAAATGGGATGACTTAACCGACAGGTTGGAACTTGACTTAAATGGAATCATCGGAGGTGATTCTCTTGAAATCATCGAGGTGGTAGACGAAAACAACTCAATTTTGTATCAGTACTAAAAATGCGGAATCCCGCATTTTTTAATTTGAGTTTTCTACCATCTTCTTGGCGGCGCGTCTGCGGGCGTTTCACTGGCAGACGCGCCGAGCTTTCCATTATATCACGCATCCAGGTTTTTGTCAAGCAAAAAATTAAACAAATTTTTTCGCAATTTTTTTCCCAAAACCCTTGCAATCGGTCGGAAAACGAGTATAATTATAAGTGTAAAGAGAGGAAAACAAAATGACAGTAGTTAAAATTGAAAGAATCAAAAATACTTACTTCTGCACCAATGACAAAGGAAAGAAATGCCACTATGATATTGTTTCACGTGAAACAATCGGTTTTAGTGGAAGACCGCTGAAAGGCATGAGCAACATTCTTGCGCCGTTTACCGCTATTAGAGAAGATACCCCTCAGAAAGAATTTATTGATCGGCTGATTTCTTTAAATCTGCTTTCATGGGATAATCTTCGGAACCTTGATATTTCAACCATCAACACCGCACAGAGATGTGCCACTCTCATGGAAACAAAGGCAAATTGGAAAAAAGCCCTCAAAAATTTAAGGGAAAAAGAAAACAGAGAAACTCTTTCCTTCCCCTCGTTGGTTGAATATCTCTTTGAACGTCAGTTAAAAGAAAAAATCAAAGTGCCGGAATTTCACAATGTAAGTTTTGACCGCTTGTTAAATGCTTCATGGAATTTGAATAAACTTGAAAGATGTTTCAGCTATGGGTGGTCGGCAAAGGCTCTCACAAAATGGATGATGCAAATTGACGAACAGTTTAAAGAAATTAATTACTATCATCGTCTTTTAACTGGAAGAGATTATTCTTCCACCGACATTAAAGATGCATTTCGTGAAAATCTTGATTATCTTAACGCAATGATTAATATGAAAAACGATTATCCGGAATTAACCTATGACACAAAAAAGACCATTAAGGATAATTGTTATCAGTGGGAACAGGATATTGAAGCTTTAAAAAATAGAGAAGCTTCTAAAAAATTTGCAAAAATGCAGACTGAAAGAGACTATGCCTTCACAAGTGGTGAGTATTCCATTACAATCCCTACAGACTATGCAGACTGTCAGAAAATTTCTGATACGTTCCATAACTGTGTAGCACATTACTATTGGCATAATTACTTAATCACAGGTGAGCGTTTAGTGGTAATTATTAACAAGAATAATGTACCTATCATCTGTTGCGGAATTGACAGAGACACTCTGAACATCGTGGACTATCTTAAACCGAACAACTATAGAGTTAACGATGAAACCGACCTTGCATTTGAAAAAGAGTATCAGAACTACTTAAAATCTCTCCTTTGAGAGATTTTTTTTATTGACCTGGCGGTTCGTGTGCGGGCGCTTTCCCTGCACACGAACCGAGTTTTAATTATATCACGCTACCCAGGTTTTGTCAAGCAAAAAGTTTATAAATTTTGATAAAAAAAATTATCCCAAAACTATTGACACCAATAGCGCAAAATGCTATACTGTATACAGTTAAGGAGGGTTAAAAAATGACCTTAAGAGAGATCGCACTGATTGCAGTATTCACCACATGGACGCTCGGCAATGTAATTGCTAATTGGGACTTCTCTGAAGCTGCTTGGTTTCATGAGTACATTCTCACATTCGTTTCCATCGTAGTCCGCGCGCTGATTGTTCCGGTTATCGTTTGCGGAATCATCTACATCATCTTCTTCTAAAAAATCCAAAAGAGGGGTTGACAAAATCAACCCCTCGGGATTATAATAGTTAATGTAAAGAGAGGTAAATAAAATGAAATGTGCTATTTGTGGACAAAAAACAACATGGAATAAATCTTATGGGTATCCAACCTTCCTCGTTTGTCATGCATGTTATAGAAAATTGAGAAAGACAGGAAGTGCGCTTGATGTGATAGATGAAATTAACGACATTGGATGGAGAATTAAAAAAATTAAAGAAAAAGCATTGACAAATAATCCAAAAGTGCTATAATAATAATGTAAAGAGAGGAACCAAAAGATGAAACAGTACAAGAACTCAAACGGCACAGTTACAACTTACAACATGCGCAATGAGGAAATGGCACGCAACCTGCGCAAGCTCGGTCACAAAGTAGTTGAAGACAAAAAGAAAAAGGCAAGTAAAAATGCTTGCAGAAAGGGGTGGTAAAATGACAAGGGACGAAAAAGCGAAACTTCATCGCGATCTCATTGACATTTTAACCTCCTGCGAAGATGATAAAGCATACTATGAAAGAATGGTTTACAGCTTACAGATTATTTCAAATGAATTAACTTATTTCAAAATTCAAGAGGAAGAAAAATAAAAACTCTTGTTTTTTTAGTTGACTTTGGCGTCGCGCTCACGGGCGCTTTTTCTGCGAGCGCGACGAACTTCCATTATAACATGCGATCCAGGTTTTGTCAAGCAAATTTTGTGAAAATTAGGTATCAAAAAAATATCCTAAAATTGGCACTTTTGGTACTTGCATTTTTTTAAAAAATCCGTATAATTATAAGTGTAAGGGGCGGAGAGAGCAGTCCTTGGAGATAGAGACCCCCGAAAAAATTTCTCAAAAAAAATTGAGAAACCCCTTGACAAAGTATGGCGCATCTGCTATACTTAACATGTAAGGTAAGGAAAGAGGAGTAAACAAAAGCCCCTCCTCCGACCATGACGGGAAAATGCTAAGGCTTGCTTCCACCTGTTCCTTACATAGTCAAGCAATAATAAATAAAAAAAGTGCTTGACAAATCTTCTAAAACCGTGTATACTAATAATGTAAGAAAGGAAAGGTGATTACACATGGCAGAAAAGATGACACTTACAGAACAGATTAACGCTATCGCTTACGAAGGACTCACAGAAGAGAACTTCCAGTTTCTCAAGGAAAGGGCGCTGAAGTCCGTCCGCAAGAACTCCGGTACTGGCAAGAGGGGTCTGACTAAGACTCAGAAGGACAACGTCGGCTACAAGGAAAAGATTGTTGCTCTGCTTGTTGAGCAGGGTGGCATGACCGCCACACAGGTCGGTGAAAAGCTCGGATGGAAGGGTTCGCAGAAGGCTTCCGCTCTGCTCGGTCAGCTTGTCAAGGAAGGCAAGGTCAACAGAACCGAAGAAGGCAGAGTCACTCTCTTCACCGCCGTAGAGGTGGAAGAAGAGGAAGAAGAGGGCGAGGACGAATAGTCCGAAGGGGCGTTAAGCCCCTCCCTCCCCTATGGGGGTAAGGCTCTTCAAAAGGTATCCGGTCGGTACCGCCCCACGGCACTTATCACTGTCTGCATGATCCCGGGATGTCATGGCAGATAAATTAGATGCATACTGGGGTGAGCATGAAGGTTCGACTCCTATTACCCCCAAATAAAAAAACCGCTCCCCGCCAACAGGTTCCTCCTCCTTGCCTGTTGGCTTTTGTTTTGGCGTTTCGCTGCCGGGCGTCCCTTCCAGCAGCGAAACGTATTTTTCATTGTATCATACGCCAGGATTTTTGTCAAGCATTTTTTTCGCAATTTTGTTCAAAATATTTTTCCCAAAAGTATTGACAGATTATAGATTATAGTATAGAATAGTTAATGTAAAGAGAGGTAAATAAAATGTGTTTAAAAGAAAATCGTCCCTGTAAACTTACCGGTATCTGCCCCTATAATTCCGAGTTCATGCCCGAATATGGTGCGTATGTTGTCAATTGCGAACGTTGGTGTAGTGAAGAAGATTCCACCAACGAGTCAAAAGAAAGAAACGAAGGTGAATAAAATGGATTTAGGAAAGGTTTTCACAGAACAGTATGAAAGATACGCTGAAATGAAAGATGCTCTTTTAGTTCAGATGTATGTTCACCACAAAAGATTTTTCAAAGAAGAAAATGCCGATGATTGCTTCTTATCAAAACTTGCTTTACTTGAAAGAGTAAATTATGACATGGTTGAATTTAACAGGCGTGTTATCCACGAAACAGAACGCCAGTATAAAATGGCTATTGAAAGCGACATGCGCGCCTTGGAAATGTACAAAAATAAATCTACAGAAGAACTTGGACGCATTGTAAAAGCTTGGGGTCATCCCGATGGACCGGGAGACTATGCGGCCCTCTGCACTGCCGAGACAGCCTTGGAAATGAGACTGGAACCCCTCAACATCTACCCCCCAATCTTCATCGGAGACTGCTGAAAAGCAGTTTTTTTACTTGACCTGGGCGCTTCGTCGCCGGGCGCCTTTTCTGGCGACGAAGCGTGTTTCTCAGTATATCACACAACCAGATTTTTGTCAAGCATTTTTTATGCAAATTAAGTGTCAATTTTTATCCCAAAAAAAGCACATCACTGTGCTTTCATCCAACAGTTATAATACAAACCGTATCTTAAATTTCCCTTGACATTTTTCGTAATGTAGTGTAAGATTTCTGTTTCCTCCTCTGCATCACTTAATGCAGTATGACTTTCAACATGATCAGGATTTTTTGTGATGTATCTGTAGCATACTTCTGCATTTGTGCGGATGTTGCCTGCTTCGGAAATGTATCCATTTTCCTCGGCAAATGCATGGTATTCTTTTGACTGTAAGATAGTTTCACACGCCAAGTTATAAATACAGAGAAGATTTTTAGTTTTCTGATTTAACACTTTTGCGAGTGACTGTTTAGTGCGATTGAACATCTGTTCAGTATACATGATAGCCTTAAAGTCAAACTGTAAGTTATAGGCACTGATTGTGCTTACCTTGTATTCGCGAATAAGTTTTACCATTGTCTCCGCAATTTCTGACCAGTAGCGGATTTTCTCAACCTTGCGCGCATGGCGGTATGTATCTTTGTACTGATTGTAAAATTCTGAAGTATCCAGTATCCACCGTCCGTCCTTGTGTAATTCTGCTACAAGGAATCTGTCTTTGTGTAATACTTTAAAATGTTTATCTACAATTGTGAATCCGATGTCATGAACCAGTGGTTTGCCGAATGTGCCGATTGTCTCGGTATCAAGTACCATGATGTTGTTTCTTGTTTTCATTTTTTCGCTCCTTTGCTTTACACTTATAATTATACTCATTTTGAAACAAAATGCAATACCTAAATTAAAAAATTTTTTATATTGACATCCAGGTTTTTTTGATGTATTATTATTACAGATAAAGAGAGGTAAGCAAAATGAAAATTGAATCTAAAATCAGCGGATGGCGCATTACAGATTGTTCTATTGATACAAAAAATCTTCCCTTCAAAACACCCCCATTCATCTCTTTAAATGAATGTCAGAAACTGTCACAGTTATCAATGGATTATTTGCTTGACAATTTCCGTTTTACCAAAAGTGAAACAGAGTGGTGGGCAATTGTTTCATACGATGACCTTTACAAGATCGCAATTGTTGAAAACTATCCGCAGTATGCAGAAGAATTAAAAGCGTACTTTGGAGAAAATTGGCTGAATCATTATTTAAGATTTGGTCATTAAAAAGTATTGACAACCGTATCCAAAAATGCTATACTAATAACGTAAAGAGAGGTAAATAAAATGGAACTGAAAAGAACTATCACACTGAATTTCGATTATGATGAATGGCAGAAAATGGCAGATGTAGCACATCTGCTTGAAAATCTCGGCGCTGAAATGCAGAAACTCGGAGATGATGAAGATGTAATTCTCAGATGTGAGGAAGGCGGTGTTGGAGCTGAATTCAACATCAAAAACATCTTCAAAATTGCCAATGAAATTGACTTCATCTCTGACGGTGGTACAATCACAACTTTCTAACCGCTCGAACGCTCCACCCTCCTCCTCCTTGGGGTGGGCGTTTTTTAATTGACGTTTCGTCTGCGGGCGCCTTTTGCGCAGACGAAACGTCTTTCCATTATACCACGCGGGCAGAAATTTGTCAAGCAAAATTTCAAAAATTTTAAAAATTTTTTTGCGTCCCGAAACACCTGGATCCGTTGTCATGGGTTTATCCTGGCTAAACTTTTGTTTACTTTTTTTAAACTTTTCCGATCGCAGCTTGTGAAAAAATTAGCAAAAAAAATTGTTGATTTTTATAAAAAAATAATATATAATTTATATAGAAATAAGGAAAAGAAAAAAATTCCGCTCCAAAATTTCTAAAAAAAATGTTTGACAGGTATTTAAAAGAGTGCTATAATTAAAGCACAAAGAAAGGAAAGGTGGTAAACCCATGGCAAACAAGCCCACAAAGATTGACAGATTCAACCAGATTCTTCCGTACATTTCTGAAAACGCAGACCTCGTAGCGTTCATTGAAAATGAAATTGAGCTTGTAAAAAAGAAGAACGCAAAGCGTTCCGACAAGCCGACCACAAGACAGATGGAAAATGAAAGTCTGATGTCCGTCATCTATGACGCAATGGAACAGAATAAAAAGTATACTGTTTCCGATCTCATCGCTGAAATTCCCACTCTGAACGGTCTGAACACACAGAGAGTAACTCCTATCATGACAAAGATGGTAAACAATGTTCTTGTTTCACGTGAAACAGTCAAGGGCAAGTCTTACTACACAAAGATTTAAAAAAGATAGCAGAGAGGGGTTGACAACCCCTCCGCTATCTGCTATTATTATTACAGAAAGAGAGGTAATAAAAAATGGCAAAACAGATTACAGAAGCCGAAATCTTGAAACAGATGAAAGCAAATCACTGTTCAAGGGAAGAGGCAATTTCAATCATCGAATGGGACAATGCGATTGACGGCGGTGATAAAGAACTCGGCGCGCCTACCACAGAACAGAAAAAATTGGTAAGAGGTTTACTGAAAGCCGACAGAAATCCCGCTGAAAAGCGTGAAACCAAAAGAGAAAGAAAAGTAGATGAAGATAAGTTGACAATCTTCACAATCATTCAGCAGGCACTGATTGATCCCGACATTTCAAACCTGACATGCAAGAATGAAGCTGAAATCAGTTTCTCTTACAAAGGTTCTGACTACACGGTAAAACTTACAAAGCATCGTGCAAAAAAGGCTTGACAAAAGCCTTTTTTTGTGTGCGGTTTTGGCACACCAAGGTGCGTTGTCTGCGCAGTCCACAGATCCAGGTGTGCCAAAAAAATTTTTAAAAAAATGCTTGACAGGGGTGCCAAAATGTGGTATAATGGGCGTTCCGCTCGCGGCGCTTCTCTCTGCGAGCGGAACGATCTTCAATTATATCACACAATCAGAAAATTGTCAAGTAAAAACCTGGCTAAATTTAATGCATTTATTTTTCCCAAAACTATTGACAGATTTTTTGTTATCGTTTATACTATGTATGTAAGTTAAAGGAGAGGTAATCAACATGACAACTAAGAGTCCGTATGAACAGAGGGCAATTAAATTCATCACATCTATTCTCGCTCCGATTTACGCAACCGCTGAATCTGAATGGGGGTATGAAAATGCGCTCCGCAAGTATAACAAAAATAATAAAAGACCGTTGACTTATACCCACGGCTATACTCGCTTAACAGTCATTAGAAATGACTATGTTGTAAAAATCACCTATAACTATGATTCCGACATTGGTGATAACAAAGCCGAAGCGGAAAACTACGAAATTGCCGAAGAAGCTGGTTATGAGTATCTGTTTGCAAAACCCACACTGTTTGAATACATGGGGATGCTCTTTGAGATCATGCCTAAAATCAGAGGTATCGGCAATTTCAATAGAAATTTCAGAGATTATCTGACCGATGAAGAACTGGAATTTGTCGACGAAAACTTCGCTGACCTCCACGAGCGCAATGTAGGATACTACAAAGACAGACCCATCTTTATTGACTACTCCTGCCGTCCCTACTGATCCGCTCCGACCCATTGCGTCCTCCTCCTGCGCAATGGGTCTTTTTGACGTTTCGTTTGCGCGCGTCCCTTGCTCAAACGAAACGTATTTTTCATTATACCGCACTATCAAGATTTTGTCAAGCAAAAATTTAAAAATTTTTTATCAAAATGTTTTTCCTAAAACTGTTGACAGATTTTAAATTATAGTATACAATAGTTAATGTAAAGAGAGGTACAGAAAATGGAATTTAGATTAGACATTTTGTCAGTCATTACCGTCCTGCTTGTGGTTGCAAAAATCTACGGCTACATTGACCTTCCCTGGGTATGGGTATTCTGCCCGTTGTGGGTTCCTTTTGCGTTATTCTGTGCGTTTATGATAATCTTCTTGCTTATTATGGTGGTTATTGCCATCTTTGATTTCATTACAAATCTTTTTTATTAAAAAAAGGCGGGGCCGGTAAAATACCGACCCCTAGAAAAAGTTTAAAATGGAATGGAATGTAAGGTTTTCCCTTACATTTTTAGTATACCAAAAAATTTTTTTAAAAGCAAAAATTTTTATTGACAGCTTATTTAAAAAATGATATTATTATTACAGATAAAGAGAGGTAAAAGAAATGGAAGAAAGAAAATTCATCGTTATGTTTCACACTACTGACTCATACGGAATCCGTGATTATGTCAGTCTCGGCCTTCAGCTTTACACCCTTGAAGAAATCGAAAGTATGCACAATGAAACCTGTTTCCGTTGTACTGAACTTGAAGATTGCGAGCGTGTATACAATACAAGGGAAGATGTTTGCAAAGCAATCCGCGAAGAGTACGAGGGAGATGAAGAATTAATTAAACATCTCATTGACAACTGGGTTGTTGAAGAATGTTGTTATCTCATGGAGGTCTATGAACTGTTTCCAAACGGCGAAATCAAACGTGCATTAGAATATTGCACTTATTAAAATAAAGGGTTGACAATCTCAACCCTTCTTTTTGGCGGTTCGTTCGCGGCCGCATTTTGCTGCGAACGAACCGAGCTTCTATTATACCACACGATCGAAAAAATGTCAAGCAAAATCTTGACAAAAATTTGTAAAAAAATTTTTCCTAAAACTATTGACACCACCGCTATAATGAGTATAATAGATAGTGTAAGGAGAGGTGAACAGAATGAAAAAGTTTATCAGAACAACAACTACAACCATTAAACTGGACGATGAAGCTATGACCAAAATCAAATATCTCATGGACTGTTGGGATGTTGATGATGAGTATGATCCGGAAAATGACGATGATGTCGTGGCATTCCTGGATGAGGTCTACGATGACCCCGAACTGTTCAATTACGTAACATTCGATATTGAAGCAAAAATTGTTGAATAAGGGGTTGACAACCACAACCCCTTATGATACAATGTATACAGAAAGAGAGGAAAAAATAATGGATGCAGTAGAAATCAACAACAAATTCAAACAGGAAGTAATTAAAGACAGAATCCAGGTTTTGAAAGCTATGGATGAAGCAATTCGTGGCATGAACGATGAAAGTGTATTTGAGCCGTGGTTAATGCTTGGCGTACCCGATGAAGCTTTTGAAGAAGATTATGAGGATATTGCAAGCGATCACAAAGAGTACATTCGTATTGTAAAACTTTACGCAAAACTGACAGAAAGATACGGAAAAGAAGATTTCTAAAAAAGATGGGAAAAGGGGTTGACAAACCCCTTCCCACCTGCTAAAATAAAGATGTAAACAGAAAGAAGAGGTGATAAAAATGACAGGAACAGTTTACATGGTTACAGAAAGAGGACTCCGCACGGTAAAGGTCGGCTACACAAAGGACTGGGCGCAAAGAAGAAAAGCCTACCGCACACACAGCACTTGCGCAAGAATCGTTGACGTAATGGAAGGTACGAGGAAAGATGAGCAGAGATTTCAGCAGAAGATGCTTGAAATGGGATTCACAAAAGCCTTCAAGTACTCACCTAGAAATGAATGGTTCAAGCTTCCGAAAGACATGAAAAAGTCAGAGCTTGAGGCTCTTGGCTTCGCGATCTTCGGAGAAGAGAAAGGAGATGAAGAAGAAGAGTAAATCTTCTTTTTTGCTATTGACCTGGCGGGCCGTCTGCGAGCGCAGTTTGCTGCAGACGGCCCGATCTTTCATTATATCACAGGATCGAAAAATTGTCAAGCAAAAAACCTGGCAAAAAAGTGCCAAAAATTTCTCCCAAAATTGACACTTTCCCTATTGCAATTATCAAAAAAATCAGTATAATTATAAGTGTAAAGAGGTTGGGGCAAGCCCCACGGGGTCGAGCCGAAGGGCGAGTACGTGAACCATGGTAAACCGTACGAAGATCAGTGGGATACAGGGCTGAAGTCACTGGCACAATTCGCAAAACTTTAACCAATTAACCCCTTGACACATTTTCTAAAATCTGCTATACTTAGTTTGTAAGAAAGGAAAGGTGGTAAACACTATGGCAAATAAGCCGACTAAGCGTGATCGCTATGCGGAACTCCGCGGATTCATCCCTACTGATCGTACTGATCTTCTCGAATTTATCGACAACGAAGTTGAACTTCTTAACAAGAAGAACGCTTCCCACTCCAACAAGCCCACTGCTCGTCAGCAGGAAAATGCTCAGCTCATAGATCCGATCTATGACGGCATGGTCGCCAACAAGAAGTACACCGTATCCGACCTCATCGCTGAAATCCCTGCGCTTGCAGGCATGAACACTCAGCGTGTCACTCCGATCCTCACCAAGATGGTCAACAACGTCCTTGTTGCCCGCGAGATGGTGAAGGGTAAGGCATACTACACCAAGATTTAGTATGCGAAAGGGGCAGAAATGCCCCTTTTCTGCTTGACAAGCCCTTGGCGAGCCGCTGCTGGCGTAGCGGCTCGAATTTCCGATCGGTATAGCATATGGCAAATTTTTCGTTGCAAAAGCGGCCTGCATATGCGCGCGCGGGTTTCCCTAAAATCGCCTTCCGATCGGGCGCCGGTCGGGTTTGTGAATTTTTTCACAATTTTTTGTTCCTGCCGGCCGGCTAAGCGCGAATACCGCATATGCTGCAAATTTATTCGCATTTCTGGCCTTTTTGACAATAAATTGTCAAAAAGTACTATTTTTCTGGCGTTTTTTCACAAAAAAAACGCCTATTTTAGTGAAAAATTTGCATTTTTTCATAATTTTTGCTATAATTTTAGGCATTTTTTGTTAAAAAAATGCCTTTTTAATACTTTATTTGACATTTTTAATAAAAAATGTTATAATATAGTGGGATAATATATGAAAACCGATCGGTTTTTGACAATTTTTATGCATTTTACAACATTTTTCGCATAAAACCGATCGGTTTAACGCCAATTCCGCATTATTTTTAACGTCCTATTGGTATATTTATATTGATTATTATATTAAATTATGTTATAATTAATTAGGGGGAGGCCTTCCCCCGAACGGAAACCAATAGAAAAAACCCGGGTGCGCACCGGGTTTTATTATATGATCAATCCGATTTAATCAAAGCCACCTAAGGTTACATAGAAAGGGAGGTAAACAAATGAATTGTATACATCTAACCCTGGCTTCGGGCGCACTCCAAGAGCGCAAGGTTAAAGGAATAATCTTTATTTAAAAGTCAAATGGGTTATTAGATCGTCTAGGCACTCCAGAACGACCTACCTTGGCGCCGCCCGTTGCGGCCTTGTGCCAAGCATCAATACTAGTTAGAAACTCCTCAATAACATGAGCATCCTTCTCTTCTTCTGTCTGCGCCTGCGCCGGTTCGGACTTCTTTGCCTTTGCTTCTGGAGTATCTTCCTTTGGCGCATTCTCCTCAATGCCCAGATCTTTAAATAAGTCTAAAAGTCCTTTAAACTTCTTAACCTGTTCTACCGCATGATCCATGCTTTCTAGAACAAGCTCTGCCAGTTCAAGATAATCATTCACCTTAACACACTCTTTTGCGAAATCCCCATACTTATTTTCTGTATACTCCTGGAGAGTTCGTGCAATATCTGTCTTATATTTACGGTTGCCTCCGGCATTAATAGCCTCTTCCACCGTGCGCATAATATCTTTCTTAATACATTCGGGATCCTGGTCATCATCAAGCCAGGTCATAATTTCTTCTGTTAATTCATCAAAAATAGACATTTCTTATATCACCTTTCTTATCTATATATATTATATAATATTTTTTTTATAATTGCAAATATAAACTTTAACCAAGCCGGCAAGTTGACTTGTGAAAATTTTCACAATCGTAAAATCTAGTTCCAAAAGTAAATTGAATTTGCGGCCGGAATTTTCAACTGAATTTTTAAAACGTTCCTTGCGGATTTTGAAATGAGAATATCCGGGTTTCCTCCGGCCGGGAAAACTAGAGTAGAGGCCCCCGGAAACGGCCGTCTTTTTAAATCTCTTACTTGACAATTCAAAAAATTTTTTCCCGATCGGGCGGCCACCCCACCTACCAAAAACTATCCAAAACTTACAAAACTTCAAAATTTTCAACTCATTTTTCCAATTTCTACTTCCCTTTAAACTTCTTCCAACTATCCTCTAAAATAGTTTCCCACTCAAGTTTCGCATCCTTATCCGTTTCCATACCCTTCTTATAAATTCTTTCCAATTTTTCATTAAGTCTTTTCACTTCAAAATACGCTATCCCCATTACATACCTAGTTCTTAAATTAGGATACTTCTTTCTTATCCATTTTTCTAAATAATCTAATAATTCCCAATCTTCTTCTCTAAATAGTCCCATAGCCCCTAGTAAAACCGTTCCATATCGCTTCTCGCAGTACATTTTAACGATTCAATCGCCTCACGAACAGTTTTATCCTGTTCTTCCTGATTAATTAAATTCAAAATCTTCATTATCGCTGTACAATAATCATATTCTTGTCTTAAATTCTGCCAAACCTTAATAAAATCTTTCTCGCATTCCATTATTCTACCTCCAATTTTTGTAATGAATTTTTAGGAAAAACCATCTATGAATAAAAAATGACAATCCTAATAATCAAATCCTTTTCGTTTAATATCTTTATGTCAAACCTCAATACAAAAAATATCTTCCTCACCCTGCATCGGCAAAACACAATATTTAAACTCTGGTTTACTCTCTAAATCCTTCTTTATCTCATCAATCAATTTCTGATTACCTATATATCTTGAAACATTAAAAAATTCAACGGCATCATTCATGTTATTTACCTCCTTTATATCCAATTTCTTTTACCTCATAATAATTAACCCTAATTGGTCTATATCCATACTTCTTCTTCCACATATCCAACGCAAGCTGATATTTATTATCATTAATCTTAACAAGCATATTTTTATAATCTTCTTCTGAAATATCTCCAGCTTCTTTCATAACCGCAAGGTCTTGTTCTAAAGAAATACTGGTGCGGTTTCCAAAACAAGCATTCAACAATCCCTTCCATTCCAAAAGTTCCTCATCTTGCATGTCGGCAAACGCGCCATTAATATATGCCTTCCACTTTCTTTCAACTATATTATAATTCTCTTTTGCGATAGGAAGAATATAATTATACGCTGTTCTTACTTGATGGTGATAAGTTTTCCCTATATATTCATTTCCAAAAGTAATATCTCTCGCTATGCCAGCTCCAGTATTCCAAGGTTCTGTTGATAATAATTCATAAACAGCAACCTCATAATCACTTGAAGTTTTTTCTTTTGTAGACTTCCTACCTTTTGCTTTAGGAACATAAGGTTTTAATTCCTTGGTAAAAACATACTTACTCTTTTCTTGATGTCATTCATAAAATTCAGACATATAATTCAAATATTCTTGTTTAGAATTTCTAAATGTTCCATCGGATACATTAAATAATTCTTTAGCTAACTCTTTACCACTATATTTCTTATTCAATTCAATCATATAAAATTGTAATGAATTTTTGGGTAAGCTAATAATATATAGTTTACCCAAAAAAACATGACATTTCTCCTTTCAACCTATTTTAAGAATTTGCGCTTAAAATTATCATGTTTTACCCAAAACATTACATTTTAATTTTTCATCTAATTTTTCTTGCTTCTGCGCTTTGACGCGTCTTCCGATCTTTTCGGCGAGCTTCCCACAATTCTTTATTAGTTACTTCAAACTTAAAGGTTAATCCTCTAATAAAAGTCGGACCAAATCCCTGAAGGTTCCTTGCTATATCATATTTTGATATATTAGTTTCTCTTGCGGCTATCTCTACCGAATCATATAAACCAACAGCAACATTATCTTTATCGAACGCTACTATTCTTTTTCCCATCTAACTTCACCTGCGCTCTTAGCTTATTAATACCTTTATCAGCAAGTTCTTGCGCTTTCTCTTCAAAAATATTCTCTCCACAGAACTTTCTAATTTCTATAATACAGAAAGCCATAACATCTTCTTCTATTTCTTTCTGCTCTTCTTCTGTAAGTAATTCAGCTCTATATCTTTGAACTTGCGTTTTCATTAAATCATTTACATCATCTCTTACTGCCATTTTATTTCCTCCTTTGCGGCTGCGCCGCCTGACGCCCAGTGCGCCTGCGGCTTCTGGGCTTGGCTCCGGTAAAAGTCCCTTCGGGCCTTTTCCTTCGCCATATAATTTAATTGTCCGTGTCTACGATTTTTCCGAAACTTTCTTTCTTTTTTGTTTGCGGGAAAATTCAATTTCTTTATAACAAATCTAGATTTTCTATCTATATTATAACATATAAATCTAATAAGGTCAACTAAAAAAGAGACGGTTTCCGTCTCTTAATATTTAATAAATAACTCTTTAATGAAGCCACTCGCGTTACTGTATTTTACATGAATAAATACTTCACCGTCAGCCGTTTTCTCAACAAGTTCCCAACACATCCAATGATCAATTTCATCACAACCATTTTCAGCTACGTAATCATAGATGCGCTTTTCAATATCTTTATTATCCATTAAAAATCTCCCTACTTTCGTTCAAAAAGTCTTCAATATCATCAACATATAAAGCAGTAGTATCAAGTTCATGAGTACTAAAACCAATCAAAACATTATCATATTTGTTTTGAACCTGTTCAGCAACTGCTGCATAGTTATTAGCAATCGTGAAAAATTCTGTCGTCATAGTTTTATCCGTCGTAGGATTAAGATAATACACTTTTACATAATATACCCAATTCATATTTTACCTCTCTTAATTATCATATTTGCTGCAATGGCGTTCTGCGCATTTAATATCCTTAATATACGGTTCCCAATGCGCAATGAATCTCTTTAACCTACCCGTTTCAGAAAGCCAGGTTTTCCTATCTTCATGTTTCATATCGCAATTTGCGTGACCCTCTTCATAATAAGTAGAAAGAGTATAATCACATTCAGCGACCATATCACGAAGATTCCAATTATCGGTACCTTCAGAAAAAACATCTCCGATAGTATTATGTTCCAAGCAAAGGATCTCCATGATTTCGTTGTACTTTTTTCTTGCTCTGCGGTAATTAGGATCAGTAATGACATAAATATCAGCCATTCCGTGCGGCGTCAGTTCTTTTCTTGTTAAAGGTCTACCCATACTTATTTCCTCTCTAAAATTTCTTCACATTCCGCAAGAGTTTTACCAATTCTATCCAACGAATTTTTAATGCTTTCCATCAAATCCATAAGATCACGGAGTTCCTTTAAGTTCTTGAGATTGCGGAGTTCTTCATTTTCCGCACAGCCCCAAACAACTTCCTCATGGTATCTATTACTCATCTTTATCACCTTTCTTTCTTTTTACATATATATTATATCATATTTTTTTATTTTTTCAAATCCGAACTTTTGCTTTCTTTAAAAATTTTTATTATAATATATATAAGAATTAAGGAGAAAGAAATGCCTAAAGATTATATTGACTTCGATACCTTCAAAGAAATGCGCAAAGCTAAAACTTGGTATCCGAGATGCCCTCGCTGCAAAAAGCCAATGACGTCAGTAATGACAAATAAGTTCGGTAAAGTTATGTGCGCCGACTGCTTCAGTATTGAAGTTGAAAAAATGGAAGCTGCGTTAAAACGTAGACAGAAGCAGGAAAAGGAAACTAAAGAAGACGAGGAAGAACTAGAAGAGACATTTGTTATTCAAGTAGAGGATTAACATGTTTTATTTATTGGTTAAAATTAAATCAGGTACTAGTTATTTTCTTTGCCAACATGGAGTTTTTGCTAGTGTTAAAGAAATAATGACCAAAAATTATTTTCCAGTTCTTTTTAGCTCTAAAAAAGAAGCACAACAAGCCAAAAGAAAATACGGGCATTGGCCCACATATAAAATTATAAATACCAAAAGTCATTCTCATTGGCTAGAAGGTATGAAAATTATCTCTCTATTGGATTAAAGGCGATTTAAAGATCGCCTTTTTCAATAAAAAAAAATTATTGACTTTTTATAAAAATATGATATAATAATAATGTAAAGAAAGGAATATAAAAAATATGAACGACTTTCCAAAAAGAGATACTGTACGCTCTAAGAAAAAACTGAAAAGAAAAATCTACAGAACAATCCGCCACATCAATAAAGGCCTGCGCAATGACGTTTTTAAGGATAGATTCTGGGTAGAAGTTACTGGCAGCCGCATTGTTCCTTGGGATGACAGCTCTGGTTGGAATGCACACTTTTTGATTTCTTTCCATGATAGAGAAAATCCCAATAGGGATTACTCCAGCTGGTTCGATCCGCACTTCATTATCTATTCTGGCTTCTTCGCCGGTGGTGATCATGTAGATACCGACCTTAACGAATTTATTATTAGATCTGACTTTTGGGAAAAATATAAAACCAAGAGAGGTAAAAAGTAATGAGCGAAAGTCCTAGATATGTTTGGTCTGATGAAGATGCTTACGCAATTGCGGAAGATGCTGTAAATACTATGGGTATTTATTGCTCCGAAGAAGATATTGAAGCTTCATATGACCTGGATTTCTTCAGCGTTGATCTTGTTTACTATGAATACCAGTGCCTTTGCGGTCTCCAGCCGAATCATCGTCTGTAAAAATCTGTAATTTGAAAAATCAAAAAATAAATTATATAATATATATGTAAATAAGGAAAGGAAAAGAAAAAATGGAAATGACTGTTGGAATGCTGAAGGATTGCTTGAAAGATATGGATGACGATTTGGTTGTTGTCGTTTATGATGACACAGATGAAGGTGATACATTCTTGTATCATAAACCAGTTGTCTGCACTCGCGATGAATTCAGGTACTGCCAGGGCGATTCTGTTACTTACTTTGATGAAGAAGGAAAGCTCTACTGCTACTTCGGATAAAATCTAGATTCAAGAACTTCATTTGAAAAACTAAAAAAAATATTATAAAATATATATGTAAATAAGGAAACCGCGTCGCCTTATAAAATAAAGACCGTAGAGTTCATCTCTCAGACGTAAAAAGCAATCGGATGTAATGACCACCGGGGCCATAAAGCCGGGAACCTTCAGCGTGTAGCCAGAATATGGCATGTGGCTGAAGCGAACTCTTACTTGAAAAGTTTAAAAAAATATTATAAAATATAAGTGTAAAAAGAAAGGGAAAAGGTGATTACACTATGAAAAAGACTGTTACTCTTACTGAAAGAATCAACTCCATCGAATTCGCTACTCTGACTGAAGAGGACTTCGCGTTCCTGGTTGAGCGTGCTCTGAAGTCTGTCCGTCCTGCTGGTAAGCGTTCTGACAAGCCGACTAAGGCTCACCTGGCTTATGAAGCTGAACTGGAGAAGGTTGTTGCCTTCGTCGGTGAGAAGGGCACCGTCACTTGCGCTGACGTTGAGGATGCCTTCAACGTTTCCAACCAGAAGGCTGCTCGTATGCTGAAGGACGCTCCGGGCGTCGTAAAGGCTACTGAAGCCAAGGGTAAGACTAAGGCAACTTGGACTCTTGCCTAACATATAAAAAGAGGGAGGCGCATACCCCTCTTTTTTCTTTTTATAAAAAATATGTTATAATATATGTATAATAAGGAGAATAATATGGTATGTAAAAGAAATAATGCTCCAAAACCAACGAAGTGTCCTCCTGCACCAGCAATACCAAAAGAAACCAACTCTACAAAAGGAGCTATCCCTATTGAATATATTGAAAGTACAATGAATCAGTGGAAAGAAATCACTGGATATGAAGAAAGCGTTGAAGCGTTGGAAATTCTGATCGAAAACTGGAAGATCGAGAGGAAAGAAGAATGACAAAGGAAGAACTTGAAGAAGGCAGATATGAGGGGTATCGCACATATGGTTATCTGCATTCGTATTGCAAGTTAACTCGGTCGTGTGAAGTCTGTGACAGATGGATAAGGATTGGTTGTAAGTTCAAACGAGGAATCGAAGAACTTCAAACAAAAAGGATATTAAATATCTGCAAATCGGCAGAAAAGAGGAAAGAAGAATGACTGAACTTATAGATAAAAATGCTCAGCTGGATCGTTTTAAAAAGGCTTATGAAGACAATAAAGAATATAGCGTGGCGAATGGTTTAGCGATGGCATATGACATGATTCAAGGTCAACCGACGGTTAAGGCGATTCCTGTAGAAGACATACTGAAACTTTATAACGCTGCTGTAGCATATCGCGACAGATTCAAGCCATATTCAGATAACTGGATTGCTGCAAACGACCAGGCTATTGGAGTGCGATCTGTACTTGATATGTGGGAAGGTTATTTATAGTGCTTTTGGGACTATCAATATTAATTTTATTCATGATAATTCATGATATTATGATAGCAATTTTAAGTACAATGATAACAAAAAGTGTGCTTTTTGGTATTTTATCAATGGGTATGAATATATTTTGGGAAATTCTTTATTTAATTAAGGAGGTAAAAAATGGCGTGGAGATTAATTGACGCAGATATATTAATTAACAGCACTATTATGAACCCACTACACGCACCATACATCACCGAAGCAGATGTTTATGCACAACCAATAATTGATGCAAAAATAGAACAACATGCAAAATGGATCCGCTCATTTGATTCGGGCCGTAATGGAACTTGCTCGCGTTGCGGCGAAAGATGTAGTTCTGTTGATTGGATGAAATATTGTCCTCATTGTGGGGCCAAGATGGATAAGGAGTAAAAAAATGAGTAATTATATAAAACGTGATGATTTACTTATTTATATTCTTCAAATGCCAAGTGAAGTTTTTTCATCAGAAGTAGTTGTAGTTCACTGCAAAGATTGCAGAAATCATGAATGTGTATCACAATGTACTTTAAATTCTGGAACATGGCTTGACAAAGATTACTGCAGCAAGGGAAAAAGGAAAGACAATAATGTGTAAATTTGAAATTTATTTCACAAACGGATCGTCTATTGTAATTGATGCAGCAAGTTATAATATTAATTCCGAGACCATATTATTTTATAAGAAAAATGGACGCGGATTTGCTGAATTTTATATAAATAATATCGCAGGATGGATGATAATAGAATATTAAAAATGACAAAAGAAGAAGCTAATAAATTAATTAAGTATCAAACCGAATTCTTATATCACTCAACAGATTGCTCAAGTGGAGGCGCCCATCAATTTATGGATAATTTAAGAACTCTTGTAAAATATTGGGCTATTGAAGAGGAATCTGATGAAACAATACCTATTAAATGGTTAATTGCGCAAGCAGAAAATCCATCAAATTCAGATGAGATAAGAAATGCAATTGACCATATTGTATATAAAATGTGGCCAGAGAGGAAGAAAGAATGATAATTGGAACAATTTGTTTTGTAGGCGGAGTAATTGTTGGATTTACTGTCGCAAGTTTATGCGCTATTGGCGCAAAAGCAGATAAAGAAATGGGGGCAAAGTAGAATGAACAAACAAGATGCAATTGATATTTTAAGTGAAGTTAAGGAATTAGATGACTCTATGTATCAATACAATCCTGCATATATGGAGGCTTTAGATATGGCTATTACAGCTCTTAATAATACAGAAACAACAAAATCAGACCCCTATATACCAAAACACACAATTAAATTAAGCATTCAAGAAAAGAAATATGATCCAGTAGATAAACCAGAGCATTATGCGCACGGCGCAATTCAATGCATTGATGCAATGCTTGATGTCTATGGTAAAGAGGCAGTTCAACATTTCTGCCTTCTTAATGCATTTAAATACCTATGGAGAACCGAACATAAAAATGGCGTTCAAGATGTTAAAAAAGCTATTTGGTACTTAAATCATTACGTTGAATTGGAGAATGGAAATGAAAATTAAACTTCAAGAAGGGTGTGAACTAACAGGATATGATATTGTTGCTGATATGATTTTGCGCATATTAGATTCATATGGTATAACTCCAGAATGCTCTATTATTGTTCGGATAGGAATATTAAACTATCATAAAAATATTGAGTATAGGAATGAACTTCTTATGCCTATATATGATTACTGGGATTTAAAAAATATTAAAAATTGGGAGTGGGAAACAGATTGGTGGGAAGGCGAACGAGAATTTTATTTTGGCGGCTTTACTTTAGTAGATGATGTTTCAATGGATTATATTCCAGGTTATATTTATTTTAAGACTCCACATTGTTTTAAAGTTATCCGTGATCAAAAGTTTACTTGGGCAAAAAATTTGGGTGATATATCTTGGCTTATTGATAGTTATAATTCAATTGAAGTAATGGAGGATAAAGATGAATAAATTAATTGAAGCTGACACATTAAAAGCAGCAATAGAACTTTTCTGTAAAGTAAATAATATCCATCCTGATACTGAAACATTTTCTGCAACAGATTTTATAAATCTTATTAATATTATGCCACAGCCTTGGGTTTCAATAAAAACCGTTAAGCCCAAAACCGGCGCGCATATTCTTATTGTGGTAAAATGGGATGAAGACGATTACGAAATAATGGAAGAGGATTGGGGCATTCTTGAACATATGGTTAAAAATAATTTGTGTGCCGAATTACAAAAACAAATATATGAAAAAACTATAGCATGGATGCCAATGCCAGAATATAAGGAGCAAAAATGGTAGCAATTGGAAGTACCTTTTTAGCGAAAATTTTAATTACTATTTTAGTTGGAAGTATAGTTGTAGGCGTTGCAGCAGGAATAATGTCACCAGATGAACCAACTCATTCTTATGTATTATTTAGACCAGAACCACAGCCAACTAGTATATGGACAACCATTAGTGATTATGCATTTAAAATCGCTGGCACAATAATTATAGCAATGTGCGTAATGTTCTTTATCTATTTAATAGGAGTCTTTATTTGGAGTGTATGGACAGCATGTTAAAAGAAATATCTTGGATTGATGATGAAACAGAATCAGAAAAAGTATTGCCCTCTCCAAAATATAGTATTACCATATCTTTTCCTGGCGATGGCCGAAGCACCAATTATCGTTATTGCAAAATTATAACTAAAAATGATCATATTTTAACATTTATAAGTGCGCGTGGAAATGAAGTTATTATTCCACTTTGCGCAACTAAAATTATTCAGATACAAGAAGAAGTTACACCTTAAAGGAGATTAAAATCTCCTTTTTGATTTTTTAAAAATATATGATATAATAATAATGTAAGAGGTGATAATATGAAATTTGAAATAGATACTTTGGAAGGTCAAATCGCACTTGCTATTTATACAGCGTGCTCTTCAAAAGAAGGTCTTGATGCTTTCTGCGCCAAGAGTGGATTTACTGAAAATGATTTCCGTGAATTTCTTGAGTTTGGGGTAAATGCAATGAAAGCTTTTCGTGTTATGGATGAGTATTACACCAACCAAGAGGGAGAGTAAAAATGAGAATCGAAAAACCAAAAAGAATACGAGAACGTTTCCTAATTTTCCCATTTTATTGCAATCGTTGCGGTGATAGATTTATGCTTAAACACGGCGCAGTAAGAAATAATCCTGACTATGGATTTGGTGATTGGATACTTAATGATCATAAATATTACAAATATTGTTATGATTGTGCGGCGATAGAATTTCAAAAAGAGTATGTAAATAGAGGAGAATAAGAATGAATGAATGTTATGATTGCGGATTTTGGGATTTTGATTATGAACAGTGTACATGCCCAGATTGGGACTTTATATATACTTGCCCAAAATCAGTATTAGTGAAAAAATATGCCAATAAAATAAAAAATGAAGAGGATAAAGAAGATAATGAACATTGAAGATAAAATTGTGATTGCGTTAAAAGCTACTATCAGTGCGCATACTGGTACAAAGAAATGGTGCGAAAAGACTGGCATTACAGAAGATGAATTAAAACAGTTTTTAGAATTTGGCAAAGCTGCAATGGCTGGCTATAGAGAAGGCGTTGAAAAGTGGGACAAATAATCTTTACCTTCTGTTGGTTTACAATAATCAGTTTATTATGCCCCTCTTTTGGATGGAATCATTTAATTAAAGCATATTGGTATTGGAGAAATAATGATGTGTAGAGAATGTGAAGAACTTTCCGAAGAAAGGTATCCCGTATATATATCAGAAATTAGAACTTCTGATTGTGGATATTATTTTTGGCACCGTGAAATAAAGTACTGCCCAACCTGTGGTAAAAGAATTATCTACGGACAAAAAAGAGAAAAAAAAGAAAAATAATTGCGGAGGTGGATATGAAGTTCGTTAAAAATGGCGAGAAAATCAATCTGTATAACGATGCTGATAAACTGTTAAGCACATGCACTATCCACGAGAAGGATAACGTGTGGACAATCAGTGCTTGGTTCACCGCAAAAGACGAACTTCATAAAGGCTTCGGTAAAATGGTTATGAGAGAAGCGGTGCGGCGTTTGCTTCTGGACAGCAGGCCGGCTCGTATTGAATACATTTGGAACGGAGCTAATGCATATGTTTATGACTGGATGGTTTCGCATTTTGATGCAAAAAACACTTGTCCTTTAGCAATTCTGAAAATGTCTGATGAAGATTCTTGGGAGTCCCATATATATGATTTTAATGTTAGTAAATTTTTAGCTTATTATATCAATTAATTCAAATAAGTCGATCTTATTTGAATTTTTTATATTTTTATTATATAATATATATGTAAAGAAAAGGAAGGTGATAAAGATGCCCGTTGCAAAAAGTTATCTGAACTGCAAAATTATTAGCGAACCCTTTACAAGAACATCCGGTGGTAAAAAGTTTGTTAATATCGAATATGGAGATGGTAGTCGCAAGACCGTCCGCTGGTACACTGATGCTGAATGGATCGCCATGTACCCCGATATGGCAGATTTAATTAAAAAGGGCGTCAATCGCCGCAACATCCTTGGCTTTGGTGAGGCGGGTTTCATTACAATTTATTTCGGAAGCACATATGAAAATCTGGAATGGTTCAAATCAATTCCGGAATGTCGTTATAATAAAATCTGGGGTTGGTACACAGTATCTGAGGAAACTGTTCCCGAGGAACTTCCAGAGGGTGTTGAAACTGCAAAACTTCTGTGGGAAGATGTTATTGATGAAACTGGTGATGTTAATGAAGCAGTAGCCAAGGCCGCAGTTGAAAAAATTGTATATAAGCCTAGCACAAGCCAGTTTGTCGGCACTGTTGGTGAGCGGGATGAATATGAGCTGACTGTCAAAAGAGCTGTTGGATTAACCAATAGATTTGGATACACCACAATGCATATCATGGAAGATGAAGAAGGAAATATCTTTGTCTGGACAACCGCAGCAACTGCCCTTAACGAAGGTACAAAGTATCTTGTGAGAGGAACTGTTAAAGATCACAGTGTTTACAAAGGAACAAATCAGACAATTCTTACAAGATGTAAGGTCTTAAAGGAGTTAGAATGATTTGCGAATGCATTAAATCCTATAAAGATATTGAGGCTGGTTCCTTTTGGAAAGCAAAATCAAATCATTATATGTTCTATGAGGTAGGCGGACAGAATCGTGTCCGCTATCTCACCCCGTTTATTTTAGAAAAATATTTTAAAGAGGTGAAAACTTTATGATTCGATTTAAGGAGAATAATTATGGATGCAAAAGGCCCAATGAATTATCAGCCTGGTGATTATATTGAAGTCACTGACAGAACAGGCACACACGCCTGCTTTATTGAAAGTGTTCAAGATTCAATCCTCATGGCTGTTGCAGTTGACGGTGCTTATCATCCTTGCAGAGATTATGGAACAAATGTAAGCAAAAGCACCGAACAGAAATATAGAGAAGAAGCCGTTACTTATATTAACTCTGTTATTAAAGTATATGCAAAACAAATTCAGAATTTAAAAAATTTAGAGTTGTTAATTAAAACAGCTCCAGACATTAATGCTTTAAGAGAGGAGATTTGGACGTTATGAGAGATCCTAAAAGAATAGATGAGTTTACAACAAAGTTAAATGAACTTTGGCATAAGTATCCTGATTTGCGCTTTTGGCAATTAATCAGCGCAATCCCAATGAGAGAGTTCACTGAAAGCTATGATTTATTTTTTGTTGAAGATAATGTAACAATAAAAGCCGTAGATAAGGCCATTAAGGAAGGTTTATAATGAAATTTGGAGTAGATGCACCCTGGTACAATGATCCAGTAGAAAGAACTGCATTTAATTTATATGCAATGAATTGTACTAAAATTGAAAAAATTGCGAAAGAAATTGTTGCTAATTTCCCCTATGAAGTTGAAGGCATTGAAATTGAAGATATTAAATATAGCTATAATGTTAGTGATGAAGATGCTGAAGCCATTTATGATAGAATCCAGGAGTTGATTGACGAATGAATGCTTTAACTATTGTACTATTAGTTATAATAATTTTTCAAGAATTACAAATTATTAGTTTGAACCATCGCGTGATGATATTATATCAGCAACTTGATGCCCTCTCTACCATTGTTGGACAAAAAATTTATAGAGTGTTCGTTGAAAATAATAAAGAAGAAAATGAGAAAGAAACCGGCGGCGACTAAAAGGCCGGTTTTGAATTTTTATAAAAAATATATTATAATATATATGTAAATGAAAGAAAGGGATAGACATATGGGAGAATTATTCAATAAATTAGACCATAAAGAAGAACTCGGAGCATGGATTGCTTATTATGGCGGTACTGAAAATAGTTATCGTCTTTCTAAAGATAGGGCTGCTAGTCTTGAAACTTTAATGAGATATTGGGAAAGCAACAAGGCGGATTATCTCTATGATCTACTTGGCAAAAAATTTATCGTAGAAAGAGAAATTTCGTTTGAACTGCCTCTTACTAGTCTTGTAGATAAAATGTATACACAGTTATTTAGTGAAGAAATGAGCGAGTTCTATAGAAATTATACTGATTGGGTAGATAGCTATGAAGTAAAAGGAGAAATTGGTTGGCGCCAATATGTAAGTCTTAAATCTTTGGTCAAACCAGATGTTCTTGCTGAAAATAAATATGATGGTGAACTTGTTAAGCTGGTTGTAAATGGAACTCCTATTGCAATTCAAAATGGTTGTAAACCGTCCAAAATTTTAAGAAAAATTGCGGAAGCGGCTAATCTTGAAGGCTTCGAACGTTTTAGAATTGCACATTCTAACGTTTTGGCTAATAGATTTCAAAAAGGAACTTTATGTTTATCTATTCATCCATTGGATTATATCACAATGAGTGATAATACTTATGATTGGGATTCCTGCATGAACTGGCGCGATGCTGGTTGTTATAGAATTGGTACTGTTGAGATGATGAATTCTCCTTGCGTTGTGGTCGCCTATGTCAAGGGCAGAGAGTCTATGCGCTATGGTGAGTTTGAATGGAATAGCAAAAAATGGAGAAATCTGTTTATTGTGACCAAAGATTTCATTTGCGGGATTAAAGGATATCCTTACCAGTCTTCCAAATTCGATGAAGTCTGTATTGAAACATTAAGAGATCTTGCAGAAAAGAATCTTCACTTCTCTTATTGTGAAAATATTGTTGAACACGATTTCGATTATCAGATTGGGAAAATCTATATTGATGAATTGGATAGAACTGTTAAATTTAAATTTGAAACTACATATATGTATTCAGATTTTGGTAACAGTAATACTTCTCATCTTATCGTTTCTCCAAACATTCCAGATGTAGTTGCCTGCAATTATTCCGGTTTACCCATTTGCATGTACTGTGGGGAAGAACTTTCTTGTGATAACTATGATTCACATGATTGTTCTTATGTAATGTGTGAATCATGTTCTCCCAATTTAAAGTGTGAGAATTGTGGAGAAAGAATAGACCCTGATGACGTATTTGAATTAGATGGGATGACGTTCTGTTGTGACTGTTATTATAGTCATCGTGTATATGATCCTTTTGATTGCGATTATCACTATGATGGAAATATGAGAACAGTTTATTTGGTTAGCAATACGGCTGCTATTGAAAAAGGATACTCCACAAAGGAAGAAACACTTAACTGGTATCGTGATTTCGTAGACGTATTCCCGCAGTTAATGATTCATGTATCTTCTTTTGATTCCCTTCCTATTCAAGAACATCGTTTCCCTAAAAGACGAGACTGGTTTGATGAATCTTATGTATGGATTATTGATTTAGATACCATTGAAGATGAATCATTAAAAGAAGATATTGTTCAGACTTTCCGCGAGTATGGCGAATAACAATTTGAAAATCTAAAAAAAATAATATATAATATAAATGTAAGGTAAGGAAAGAAATAAAAACCTTACCTTACATTCCAACAATTCAAATTGTTGGTTTACAGGAAGCCCGAACGCAGCATCGGGGTAGCTGTGCCAGGTAAATTGAAAGATGATCAGGCGGTGCCAGTACAAAAATGGCGGTCTAGTAGGATAGACTGGGGTTCAATTCCCCCGGGCCTCGTGTAAACCAATAATTTGAAAATCTAAAAAATTTATTATAAAATATAAGTGTAAAAAGAAAGGTAAAAAGGTAAAAACACATGTCAGAGAAAAAGATGACAAAGAAAGATTTCTACAACAAGATTAAAACACATATGGCTGATTTCGCGGATGTCGTAGAGTTCTGCGACAATGAGATTGCAAATCTCGACAATAAGGCTCTGAAGGCTAAGGAGAGAGCCGCAAAGAAGGCTGCAGCAGGTGATGCTCTCACTGATGCTATCCTTGAAGTTCTTTCTGCCGATGCAAAGACTAATGCTGATATTCTTGAAGCGCTGGATGTTGATGAGGACGTTACTGTCAGCAAAATTGCCTACAGAACAAATCAGCTTGCCAAGAGCGGTAGAGCAACTAAGACTGAAATTACTGTTACTGACGAGGGCGGTAAGAACAGAAAGCTCGTTGCCTACACTGTAGTAGAAGCATAACAGAATTAATGTTCATACAATGAAGGAAAGTTTCGCACTTTCCTTTTTTTTGTTCTTGCTTGCCGCGCCGCCGACCGCCTCTCTCGCTTCCGTAATTAAAATTGCCTTTGGTAAAATTCTATGGTAAAATATAAGAAAGAGGTATTTTTATGAAATTTTGTTTAAGAAGTAGATTAGCACCCCGCTTTTTAGCTAAAGCGGATGAAATTAGGGTTGATTATAGAGATAGAGCCACTATTCCCGACCTTGCGCACACATATCCAGATAAAACAATTATATTATTTTCTCCTACAAATCCAAATGATTTAGATTTAAAAGAAATAGTTCAATATAATGTTTTATGCAATTCTAATTTTATTATGAATATAAATAATTTAGTTATGGTTCCACCAATAAAAGAACGTGGAATTAAATTTATGCTAGACGTACCAGCCACGTCTTATTGGATGTTAGAAGGTTTACAAAATCTTGGAGCAGAATATGCTTATGTTGGCATTCC
>JAEEGL011000938.1_pt1 | contig 38275 bp, 25 predicted proteins | sample 9134231 | NCBI WGS metagenome assembly JAEEGL01 (sample SAMN16246548, study PRJNA631951) | gut metagenome | biome: gut microbiome; feature: rumen; material: fiber-attached | host: Bos | place: Iran: Karaj | collected 2018-10
CGCGCGTCGCGCTCTTATCCTGCAGACGGTGCATCTTCGCCTGAGGCACCCCCCGCGTATAGAGCAGGAAGTTGGCCATCCCGTCGCCGTCGCGGTGGGCGTAAGGGATCTTCGCGCTTTCGTCCAGCAGCGGGTATTTTTCGATCGAGATCACCACCGCGGCATCGTTGGAGGCCTTCTGCCCCGTGCGCACGGGGTCATTGACATCGGGCAGCATCCCGGCCAGCGCAGTGCCCCCAAACAACAGTCCCAGACTCAAGAAAACGGGTTTCCAGTTCACCATCGCGGCTCCTCTCCAGCAGATTCCGATCGCCAAAAACAGCGCCCTGACGCGCTGCTGCGATTTCTATTCAAGAGGTATGCAAAGATTTACGCAATTCAGGGCGGGCATCAGGCGGGCATCAATCGTCGTTCTTGATCACCAGGCGGCCCAGATGGATCTCCTCGGTGACGTCGATTTCGAACATTTTGATGTAAGGCGGTCCGGCGTTCGGGCGCTGGGCAAAGATGTTGCGCTCTTCGGCACTGGCGGCGCTGGCGTTGACCTGGATCACCTCCCATTCGCCGTCCAGATCCTTGCCGCAGTCGCGCATGATGAATCGCGATCCTTCCTTTAAGCCGCAAACATCGTCGTGAACGTCGGGATCATCGCTCCAGCGCACGCGCTTCATTTCGACGGGGCGCTCGTCGAGCGCGCGCAGATCCTTCTTTTGCAGCGGCGCCTCAGCGGGCTTTTGGGGTTCACGCTTTTGCTGCGCCTCGCGCATCGCCCGAGCCAGGGCTTCCACCGCATCGATGCCCTCTTCGTCGTCCTGCTCGGGATTGGGATCGGGCCCCACATCTGCGGCGCCTTCACCGGTGGCGATCTTTTCAACGGGCTCAGCCATCATCTCTTCAAGCAACGATTTGCCCATAGCAACTTTCCTTCCTGCGGCCGCTCAGCCCGTCACCGCCGGGCCCATTCCAAAACCGCGACCTTTTACGGCCTTCACTTTATCGCCCATTGCAGCCCGCGCATACTTTTATTTCGCAATCGCAAGGACTAAATTGCGCGCCCCATTTTGACCAAGGAGTCCGATCGTGAGCGATTTAACCCCCGAACAAGTGAAAGCCCTGGAAGAAGAGCAGTCGCTGTTGGCGCAAATCAGGAGCGAGATCGATCGTTACGTGCGCATCGCCCTCGAGAAGGCGAATTTCGACGAGGAACTTTTGGCCCTGCGCGATCAGATCGCCGAAGCGCGCCTTGAGGATCAGCCGCCGCTCATCGAGCAGATGATGCGCCTCTCGTCGCTCCGTGCCGCCCAGGCTCACGAAGTGGAACTCCCCGCCGATCCACTGAACCCCTACTTCGCGCATCTGCGGCTGTCCGACGAGGTGAAGGGCCAGTCCCGCATCCGCGATGTGTTCATCGGCAAGCGCGCATTCATCGACCAGAAGCGCGGGGTGCATATCGTCGACTGGCGAAACTCACCCATCAGCCGCATTTATTACTGTTATCACGAGGGGGACGAGTACGAGGAGCGCTTTGCGGGCGAGTTGCAGACGGGTGTAGTCGACGAACGCCGCACGCTGACCATCGCCAGGGGTGAGATCAAGCGCCTTACGGTGGGCGAGGACGTGCTGATGCAGGGGCGCGACGGCCAATACGTTTGCATCGAAGCCGATCAGAGCAAGCTCAGTGGGGGTTGCGGAACGGCGGCAAGGTTACCTGCAGCGCGTCAGGCGCGCCTTGGGCGGCTCAATCCGGACCAGCGTCTCCCTGAGATCACGGCATTGATCGATCCGGCGCAGTTTAAAGCGATCACCGACAGCCGATCCGGCGTCATCATCATCAGAGGCGGGGCGGGTACTGGCAAGACCACCATCGCCTTGCACCGCGCAGCCTGGCTGCATTTCCAGGATCCGAAGCGCTTTGCGGGCAAGCGCATGCTGATGATCACGCCCGGTGAAGCCCTCCGACGCTACGTTTCACAACTGTTACCGTCCCTCGATGTGCGGGGTGTGGTCATTAAAACTTTTGAAACCTTCGCCCGGGACGCGGTGAAACGCCTGATGCCCGATTTGAAAGACCGCCCCACCACCGACGAGACGCCCCAGGGCGCGCGCAGACTGAAGCGTCACCCGGTCATCCTCAACATGATCGAGCGCTACATGCGCCAGAAATCCCGCGAGTACGACGACGACTTCAAGGAGATCGGCGGCCCTGAGCTCGAACGGGAGTGGGTGAAGCGGCGGAACCTCCCCCTCGTGCCGCGCGTCCAGCAGGTGAAGCGGTTCCTGGAAACCCCCGAAGGTCAGCGCATGGCCCAGGGTCGCATGCTGCCTTTGCGCCAGCTGTTCGATCAGATCATGGAAGAGCTCGCCTCTGCCTTTGAATTGTGGTCGGAACTGCTCACGAACAAGGCGCGCATTGTCGATGCCTTTAAGGCCGCAAACGAGCAGGTCTACGAGTGGGAGATCAAGGAGCTGATCGAGACGGTCGCAGCGCAGTCCGATGATCCCCTCGATCTCTCGGTCTATACCGACGAAACATTGCATCAGGGGGTTGACGGGAAGGCGGTGGACGCAGGGGAACTGCGGGGGAAGCTCGATGCGGACGACTATGCCATCCTGTTGCGGATTTACCAGCTGCAGTACGGACGCCTGAAGAACGACGAATGCTGCATTGAATACGAGCATATCATCGTCGATGAAGCGCAGGATCTTTCTCCATTGTGCCTGAAGCTCCTCTGCGAGACCGTGAGACCCGGAGGGCCTGTGACCCTTGCGGGGGATGAAGCGCAGCGGATCGTTTTTGACAGCGGGTTTGAGCGCTGGGATGAGCTGCTTTCAGCCACCCGCATCAAGGCCGAGCTTCTGCCGCCGCTGGCGATCTCATACCGCTCTACGCGTCAGGTGATGGAGCTGGCCCGCTCAGTGCTGCCCGATCAGGTGGGTACGCCGAGCCGGGATGCGAGGGATGGGGCGGAGGTTCAGCTCCTCCGGTTCGACGAACAGGGCGAAGCGGTCGCGTTCCTGGCCGATGCGCTGAAGAGTTTGCGGAGTCGCGAGCGGTTGGCCTCGGTCGCCCTGATCGCAAAGACCTCGGATGTAGCCTCACTCTATTACAGCGCGCTCAAACGAGCCGACGTTCCCAATCTGCGACGCGTCTTCGACCAGGAATTTGACTTCACTCCAGGCATCGATGTCACCGACGTTTACCAGGTGAAGGGCCTCGAATACGATTATGTCATCCTTCTCGAAGTCACGGCGGAGCAATACCCCGATGCGATCGAGTCCCGGCATCTCTTCCACGTGGCGGCGACGCGTGCGGCCCACCAGTTGTGGCTCATCTGCACGAAGGCGCCGTCTTTGATCCTGCCGGAAACGCTGCGCAATCCCGAGTCGCAGGTTCAAAACGAACCGGCTTCGTGAAGAAAAGCCGCGTTTCATCCGTAAAATGCACCATCCGTTGCGCCCAAGAGCGTATCGCAACCTGAAAACCGGAGATCTCATGCATCGGATCCTGCTTTTTGCTGCAATCACCGCCCTTCTTTGCGCCTGTGGATCGACACCTGCGCGGAAGCCCCGGGTTCGGACTTCAACCAAGACCCAGACCACAGCCCGTAAAAACACTACGCCAGCCAAAGAAACGCCCCTTCCCGCAAAGCAGGAGAGCGATCTGGAGCGCTGCATCGGAGGACGCACCCGCGATACCTACATGCCCCTCTGCATCGTGACCGACAAGGGGGTGCTCGACACCGAAAAGGAATATCTGCCGGGGGTCCTCGCATGCGAGATGGGGACCCTCACCAAGCGCGCCGCAGCCCTGGAAGCACAGGTGATCGCGGCCCGCACGTTCCTCGCGGGGTTCTTAGGCAGACGTGGAGAGACCGCCCAGGTCCCCATCGGGCCTCATTTCCAATGCTGGAAGGCGGGGGCCGGCCCCGAGGCGAAGGCCGCTGCACAAAATACAGAGGACTTACTCCTCCACCGGGGGGGCAATCTCCTGCGCGCAAACTACGTATCCGGCACCCGGGTAGACGCCGTTTGCAAACCGCAATCGCCCAAAAAGAGCGGCTACCGCAAATATAAGACCTGGCAGGCGATGGCTTCGTACTGGAAGAGACAGCGTGCGCGGGGGAAGAAACGCATCTTTAAGGGCACCTATTGGACGGAGATCCACGTGACCCGAAACGAAGGGAAGACCGGAAACAAGGTTCAGGGCACGCTGCTCGCCCCTGAGGACGCTGCAAACCGCGGGGCGCTGGGCCAGTGGGCTTCCATTTGTCTGGCCGAAAACATGGGTTACAGCACGATGGACATCCTCCATTACTTCTATGGAGACGACATCTCGCTGAGCCAACCGCCTCCGCCGGGCAGCTACGACGACGGTGAACTCGGTGAACTGGTGATCCCGGCCGAAAACCCGGACGATGAGCGCGGGAGCGCCGCCGGATCGAGCAAATAGCCGCCCCATCCTCCCCCATGCGATCGCCCTCTCACTTCGCGCAGAGGGCGCAATTCCACAGATTAAAGATGGATCCCGAAGCAGGCCAGGACGCAACCGAGGCTGAAGGACACGTAGTTTGCGCCCAGAGAGAAGACGAATGGACGCTGCAGGGTCTTTAGGGCAAAGCGGTAGATGAGCCCTTCCACGACGACGACGGCGCATTCGATGGGGACGATGTAGTAGGCTTGCGGCAGAAACAGGTGCTCATGGCAGTACAGGGTGAGCCAGACCACAAGGGGATTGGTCACCACCTGCACCAGAGCAACCGTAAGCAGATGGTAACGCTGCCTCAGGCCCCAGAGGAGAGCGAAGCAGAGTTCGATCAACAGGGTCAGCCCGAGGCAGCGGGCAAAGACTGCAAGGGTCATTTGGGGGATCCTTTGGGGCAGGCGGCGAGTGCCGGGATCAGCAACGCGAGGGAGACGATCGTCAGGACCGCGAATGGAGCCCCCATCTGAAGCTTCGGAGCCCATTTAAAGGCGATCGGCAGCCAGCCTACATAGAGAGCGCAGGTCAGGGTACCAAAGGCGAACCCGCGCGCACCGCTCATGATGCGCGTCAGAGCCCACAACGTCATCGGCATGGTCATGTTAAAAAACAGCACGGCGAGCGTACCCATCGCCGGAACATCGGGAAACAGGAACGCGAGGGCTGCGATCGCAAGGGTCGCAATCGCCGTCTTCTGAAGCCCGATCCAGTCCGACAGCAGGCCACCCAGACGCTTTCCGGCCACGAGGGCGACCGTGAGCACCGTCACCCATACGCCCGTCTTCCAAGAGAACGAGAGCGCAAAGCCCACATACGACCTCAGCGCCACGACGAGGAAGAGCCCCAAAAGGGCATAGAGGCAGAGGCCCATCCCCTTGGGCTTTTTCAAAGCAAAACTGAGGGGTTCGTTTTGGCTCTTTAAGCTGTGGAAAACCTTTAACTGATAGATCAGGATCCCCACAGCGCAGAGCACATTCAGGATCATCGGCAGCAGGGCCTCGGTGAGGTCACCTGGCGCAAGAGAGATGCCCAGAAAGAGCCCAAGTGCTCCGGGAGAGACGAAGATCCCCAGAGGTCCCAGACGCTCCCCGCTGCTGTTCAACACATCGATCCCGCCTCCCAGATGGAAGAAAGCGTTCCCAACACCCGCGAGGATCACCGAAATCAGGATCACTTCGGGCAGACAGAGGCCTGCGATCAGCCCCAGGAACACCAGGGCGCAGCCCATCGCAGCCACCAATGCGTTCCGGTTGAACTTGTCGGCCCAGATCCCCAGGGGCATTTGTCCTGCAAAGGCGAGGCCGTTATAGAGGATCACCCCTGCATAGGCGTAATCCGAAGGCCAGACCATCCCCGATACCAGGGCGCCACAGGCAAAATCGACACAAAAATGGGCGACAGAATAGAGGGCGAGCTGCCCAAAGAACGCTTCGGAGAGCGCGTTTACGTGGGTGTCTGATTGCATTTGTGTTTCAACTTCACGATGAGGCCAAGTGAGATCGCCGAGAGCGCTAAAATGATGCCCAGAGCCAGCAGGGGTGAAGGCTGCTCATCCAGCTCAGAATCCCCCGGATCAATGGCGGGTGCCTCGATTTTGGGCAGAGGATCGGGCGCGTCCTGATTCTGAGGCGCCGCATTCGGCTCAGCATTGGGGGCATCTGCAGGCTGCGGATCGGAGACCGGCGCGTCCTGAGGCGGCGTTTCACCGTTGGGTGCCGGTACCGGCTGCTGCGGAGGCATATCAGGACGCCATGCACCGATGGGCGGCTGAGGGCGGTTACGGTTGTAGATCCGCCGTCCATCGGGTCCAAACGATGGGATATCGGCCATCGCAGATCCCGAAAAGAGGCCGCAGAGCAAAAGGGATATCCAGATCTTTCGCATAGGTTCCTTTCTTTTGAAAGCGATCAGCGGACGCTATCCTGCTTTCTGCGGGAAAGCAGCGATGTCCCCATGAAGAGGCCGAGCAGGATGCCGCCTACGGCAAAGGGCGTGCTGTTTTGATGATGAAATGAGGCCACCGAGCAGCCGTCATCATCGTCATCCTTTGGAGGCGCCACATCTTTTTTACGCAAAGAGCCTGTACGCGCCTGATCCCTGCCGTCTTTTTCATCAGAAGTCGTACTCGGCTCATCATCTACGGGCGCAAGATCCGCAAAAGCCTGCGAGGCCAAAAGGCAAACCAGCGATCCCGTGAAAAAAAGGCGATTGAACATGTTGCAAAGTTCCTTTCCTGAAAAATGAAATGATGTTCAAAAACGGTAATGGGCCTTTTTAAGAAGAATGCACCACAAAATTCTGTTCAGATGGAGGAATTCGTTTCAAAGAAGCCCAAAAGCAGATGCGCGATCGCGTTCCTTAAAAGTCAGATGCAGCATTCAAACGTTGAAATGCGTCTTCTTTATCAAAAAAACAGCTGCGCAAACCTGTAATCGGGTTTCTCATTCAAAAAATGGCCGTTTTCAAAGTTGAAATGGCGCTTTTCAAATTCAGGATTGCCGATTTCACGCGCGCTACGCGCTTTTTAAAGCGCTGACACGCCGTTTCAAAATCTCAATTAACCGATCAGAGCCCCTGAAAACGCCATTACATTTTTGAAACTACACTTACCCACCCTCAGCACGCCTTGTTTAAAAATTTCAACTCATCGTCAGGTTCAACGGAGAGCACAATCATGCTGTGCAAACGCGGTCTTTGAATCCGCCTTTGCTGTGGTTGCAGCCTGTAAATGAACCTGAGGGAAGAATCTTTAAGGGGTTTCGGGCGTGTATTTGTGACCGGCAGGCCCGGAGCCTGAGAGTGAATGGGCGTTAAATCGGCTCACCAGGTTTTGGTAAAGCACCAATAACCCGAGGAACGGCCGCCCACATGCTCCAGCAGCTTGAGATCCTTCAGGCGGATCAGCACTCCGCGGACGCGCGCGAGGGAATTGTCGGTCATCTGCGAAAGCTCGCTGATGCTCAGCTGGGGGTTACGACGCAGGCAATTGATGACCGCTTTATAATGGGGTTGCTGAAACTCACAGCGCAACTCTTCCGTCAGCGTAAACGGTTCCTTGGGTTGCATCAGGTGATATTCCACTTTTTTGCGCGTTTCGAGCGCTTTCTGGGCTGCAGTCTTCGGTTCTGCAGCGTTGGACGTATTTTCGACTGAACTCACCGGAACATCCTCCATCTCGATTCACGAAGCGACATATCTTAAACGGAAGATCGGCTTTGATTGCAACAGTTTTGAGTTCTGAAGAGGCTTCATTGCTCATTTTTTGGGTTATTTGATAAAACAGAGCGCCTGTTTTCGCTCACTCAAATGCGTTGCAAACGGATCGATCACCCTCTGGTCCGCATTCTCCCCTATTTTCAGATCATGAAAACAGGGATCGATTCCAATGGAATCCTAATTGCACGATGTTCAATCAGTGTTCCATGCTGGCCGGGGGGTGATTTAATGGCGATCAAACTGTGGTAGATGTGGCTTCATGAGTGATTTCATACGGGATCAATGCAGCCAGAAGGCTTCAGATCCCGTACCGATCGCAGCGCGAAGGTCGTAGTAGACGCCTGGGTGGCTGCTGTAGACGAAGATATAGATGTCGCTGTCGGATGTGATGGTCTGTGTCACTGCGGTCATGCAGGCTCCACGGGAGTTCTCTTCACCGATGGGGCAGGTGTAAGGCGTGTTGGCGGTGCATTTATGGCAGTTGTGGTTGCTGTTATTGGCCATCACCTGCTTCATGCACATGCTGCTCGCTCCTTGCTCACCCATCGTGATGAGGTTGCCGGAGGCATCGTAGATCGCGAGAAGCATGGGCTCTGCGGGTTGGTTGCCGATCACATCGTTGTAAGAGGCGATCACCTGCACCTTCTGGCCGGCTGCCACGGAGATCTTATACCATTCGAAGTCACCGCAGGAGGTCAGCCAGCAGAAGTTATTGTAGTCGCTCGTGGAACGGATGCCGTCGAGATTGTAGGCCTTGGTCATCAGGTCGTTGGTTGAGCTGGTTTCACAGCGATCCGCTGCGCAGGAAGGCGACTCGATGCTTGTTCCCAAACGGTAATTGTTGCCTGCACCGTCCTTGCCATAGACGCGCAACACGTAGCGACCCGAGGTGGCGGCAGTGGTGTCCATGAACTCATAGCCTTTGGTCGCGTAGGCAGAGCCATTCACCTGGGTTCCATTGGGATCGTAAAGGGCCAGGTTAAGGTTGCCGTTGCCTCCGTCGAAGACGATCGCGTTGTGGAGGACGTCTCCGGCATTGAGGTTCACGTAGTAATAGTGGTTTGTACCCGGCTGCAACGTGAGGGTCTGGTTGTTGATGTAGTTTTCGATGGGGTATGCACAGGCGTTGGTCGAGTTGCTGGTGCAGCAGGCGCCGCCGGCTTCGGTGATGGTCAGGAGGAAGCTCTTGGTATCGGTCGCCCCGGCCGCATCTTTCACGCTGATCGTAACCCGTTCGCTTTGGCCTCCGGTGCCGCATGCAGGCGAGTAAGTGAACCGGGAGCCGTTGATGGCGGCACCGTCAGGTCCTGAAAGGATGGAATAGGTCAGGGTATCGCCCTCGTCCGCATCGGTTGCAGAGAGAGGAACGCTCAGGCTTCCGCCTTCAACCACCGTCTGATCGGCGATCAAGGCCAGTACGGGAGCAGAGTTATGGGAGCCGGTGACAGTCACAACCACCGTCAGGTCCGAGGTCAGCGCGCCGTCGGAGGCGGTAAAGGTCACGCTGTAGGAATGACCGGCCTGATCAGCCACAGGAGTGAACGAGAAGATGTTGCCCGCGAGGGTGGATCCGTAAGGCTCGTGGCTCATGCTGTAGGTGATCGTATCGCCATCGGCGTCCGTGGCCCTCAAAGCGAGTTGCAACGTTTCGCCAGCGGCCACCGTTTGGGATCCGATATAGATCCATTCGGGTGCAGAGCTGTTCGAGCTGCATGTGCTCGGCATGCCGTTGCATTGATAACCGGATTCGATGCGGCATGTAGCAGAGCATCCGTCGTGTGGATCGGTGTTGCAGTCGTCACATTGTTCGTTGCCCTGAACGAGACCATCGCCGCAGACCACCGGGATCGCGGTTCCATCGTTGGTGTAAACCATAAAGGCCAGGGTGTAAGGCTCGCAGGACGCCGCGCCATCCTTGCCCCGAACGGTGACGATGACTTCCTGATCGACGTTGCCGGAGCAGGTATTCGTCATGGTGGGCAGGTTCACTTCGAGCATACCGTCTGCATTGGGGGTTGAACTGCAGACGTTGTCTCTGGGACCGGCGGTGATGGTGGCACAGTAGTCGATCAGCTTGTCTTCAGGCTTGTCGAAATCCATGCAGAGCTCGTAATGCGAAGCATCATCAGGCGTTGCAAGGAGCACCTTAATGCCCATGGGATCTTCGTCATTGCCGAAAGGATTGCACAGGTTCCATGATTCCTCGGCGGTAAAGATGTATTTATCCACATCTCCCGCAGGATACACGGATCCACCCGGGAACAGGTTCCAGCTGGCCTTGCTGATGCTCGTCTCTTCAAAGGTGCCCAGGACCCTTGCTTTGTTGCAGACATCGTTTTCTTCGTAGATGTCAGCCGCCAGATCGTTATCGATCACGCCGTTGCAATCGTCATCGAGGTGGTTGCAGGTCTCGTTGAACGGCCCGTAAGTACCGATGCATTCGATTTTGCCATCGATGCAGGACTTGATACCGGGCTGGCAGACGCCCTCGCTCGAACCGCACGCTTCGCCCTTACCTTCAAAGTCCTCATCCACAAAGCCGTTGCAATCGTTGTCAAGGCCGTCGCAGGTCTCTTCAAAATCGCCGGGCAGCGTGACCGAACGACCATCCTTGAGGCAGGGGCCCCAGTTCCCGGTCTGATCACAGGTTTGAATGCCCTTCTGACAGATGCCCTTATCGACGCCACATTCGGCGGTGTCGCCTGAAGTACAGGGTCCACAGCCGTCATCGGCCTCACCATCGCAATCGTCGTCGATGTTGTTGCCGCAAATCTCGGGGATGGGCTGCTGGGCCGAGCAGTTGATCCATGATCCATCGGAGCAGTATTCGGTGCCTTTGCCGCAATCCGTCTGGCAATTCTGGAACAAGGCCTCGTCGGTCTCGTTGTCGCAGTCGTTATCCTTGCCGTCACAGATCTCGGGGGACGGTTTCACTTCGCCCTGACAGACAATCGACCCGCCCACACAGGCCGTCACACCCTTTTGACATTCGCCCACGTCGGTTCCGCATTCATTGCCCAGGCCTGTAATGTTGTTGTCAGGCGTTCCGTCGCAGTCGTCATCGAGGCCATTGCAGACTTCGGTCTCGGGCTTCTTGGCTGTGCAGTTGATCCATTGCCCCTCGGAGCAGGTTTCAACACCCGTTCCACAGGCGGTTGTGCATGCCCGGGTCAGGTTTTCGTCGATTGCACCGTCGCCATCGTCGTCCAGGTTGTTGCAGACTTCGGGTACAGCGACGCATTCACCAAAGTGACGGTCCTCGGTGCAGGTTTGCACGCCGATCAAACCGTTCGAGGTGCGGCATGAACGGGTATCGCTCCCCGTGCATTCGACGTTCTTGCATAGGTTGGAGCATTGATCATCGTTGTTCTGGTTGCCGTCGTCGCAGTCTTCGCCCCATTCCACGATGTTGTTGCCACATTGAGACGGGCAGTCGTCATGGCAGCTGGCGTTCGTCTCGCCAGGAGCGTCGCATGTTCCGTTTCCGCAGAAGCAGTCAGCGGCGCAGGTCTCACTGTTTTCTCCGTGATCACAGATGCCGTTTCCGCAATGGCAGTCTTCCACGCAGCTTGCAGCGGTTTCATCCTCGTCGCAGGTGCCATTGCCGCAGTAGCAATCGCTCTCACAATTGGCTTTGGTCTCACCTGATGAGCATACGCTGTCTCCGCAACGGCAGTCCGAGGCGCATGTGGCAGCGGTTTCACCGTAGTCGCAGACGTCGTTACCGCAATGGCAGTCCGCTATGCAGTTTTCAAGAGTCTCTCCATCCCCACAGGTTCCGTCACCGCATTTGCAGTCATCGGGGCAGGTTGAGAAGACTTCGCCCGGATCACAGATGCCATTGCCGCAGGGACAGTCTTCAGCGCAGTTTGCAGGCGATTCATCGACGTCGCATTTGCCATCGCCGCAAATGCAATCGGTGGGACAACTCGCGTTGGTCTCGTTGACAGAGCAGGTACCATCGCCGCAAGTGCAGTCCGCGGGGCATGTGACGGACGTTTCATTGCTGTCACAGACCTTGTTACCGCATGTGCAGTCCGCTGCGCAGCTCTCAACAGTCTCCCCATTGTCACAGATATTGTTTCCGCATTTACAGTCAGAGGGACAGGATTGGGGTGTTTCGTCGGTATCACAGTTGCCGTCGCCGCATTTACAGTCCTGCGGGCAGTCCTGATGGGTTTCGTAATATTCGCAGTTGCCGTTGCCGCAGTAGCAATCCGCTTCGCAATTCCCCTTCGATTCGCCATCATCGCAGGTTCCATTCCCGCATTGATCGCAATCAGCCGGGCATGAGGTCCTCGACTCACCCTGATCACAGGTGCCGTTGCCGCACAGATTGCAGTCTGCAGGGCAGCTTTCGGCGGTCTCACCCTCATCGCAGGTGCCATTCCCGCATGAATCCGATGAATCAGCCGCATCTTCCGTGGTTGCATCGTTGAGCTGAGTGTTTCCGCTGTCCTTCTGAGCGTCGACTTCCCCGTCGGCTTCGTTCTCGGGACTGCCTGCATCATCCGAGCAAGCCACCAAAAAGGCGGCTGCAATCACCCAAAGAGCATTTGTTTTCATGGTAAAAGCGCTCTCTTCGGCCATGGCCGAACGTTACGGTTAAAAAATAGCCTATTCCCTGGCTTCAAAACTGTGTTTTGCGCAAAAAAAAGCCACCTTGAAGAAGGCGGCTTTTCGCTTTACGCGTCGATCAACGCATCATTTAGAGATTTACAGTTGCAATCGCACATGGTGCCCTCATGCAACCCGGCCCATCAAAGGGCGTTTGAACGCATGGCAAACCGATCACTCGGCGTTCGACCCGTTGGAGGCGGGCGCGTCGATGTCGTTCAGACCCTTCATGGTGTCCTTTTCGTCTTCGGATCCCTCGGCGAGGATCTCCTCGTCATGCTCTGCGTCGTTCTTGTTCATCTTGGCGCGGCGCTGCAAATGGGTCTTGACCACGTTGCAAACGACGTTGATGTGGTCGATGGCCTCTTCCACACCCGGCAACATCTCGCCTTCAGCCATCGCCTCCAGGTATTTGATCACCGACTGCCAGGCTTTGGTGCAGGCCAGACCGGCTTGCTGCACTTCGCCAGACTGCCTCTGGTTCATGGTGGCAAAGTTTGCAGCCTGTGTTTTAGTGAAATCAACCACACAGAACTTCAGATACGCGACGTGCAAATCGCATCGGGCGTCCATCAGAACCTGATTGCCCAGGCTGTAAAGGGATCCGATGAGGGTATCGAGGATGCCGTACGCGCGTTCGTACTTCAATCGGGTGGGATTGGGCGACTTTGACAGAACTGCATCGACCTTCTGAGCCGCCTCCATCGTCTCTGGCAAAAGGAGAGAAGCCTTCACCTGCGACTTCAACCCCAGCCACGCCACGTCGGTTTGCCGATCACGGGTCTTCAGACTCAGGCTGCTCCGCGATTGCAACGCGACCATCGCATCCGAAAGGCGGTTCACCTGCAGCTTAAAGTTCGAAAGCTGCTTGCTCCACCGCGCTTCATCGGGGAAATTGCGCTCGAGCAGGTTCAGGATATGGTGGTTGAACCGGTTTTGCTCGCTGCGGCGAAGCTTGTTGTAATCGACTCGCAAAATCTCAATCGACATGGGAAACCTCTCTCTGGGTCAATGTACGCCGCGAAATTGCCACAAAAGCGAATCTGTTGGCAACTCAAAAAAACGGTGAAAGTGAAAAAAGATCGCAGGAGATCCCCGCTTTCACTCCGGACTCACCCTCCTTCTACCTCAGAGCCGCCTGCCCCCATCGGGATCACTTCTTTCGCCGCCCCTCCTGCCCTCTCTGCAACGCCTCAGCCTCCGATCCAGGCGCCTCTTTCAACCACCGCAGGGTAAGGAGATCGCGATCGGTGCCCTTGGCGGTGTGTTTTCACGGCGTGGGATCAGGGATCGGTTCGGACAGGAGGCGCTTTTCGTATGGAGAAAATGAGGATCGGACTCAAAGAGAGGCGATTTTCACGCCGTCGAAGCAGGCAGGGATTTTAATGGAAGGCGATTTTCACGCCGGCAGATCGCCGATCGAGGCTCATCCATGGGGCTTTTCACCCCATGAAAGCATCCCCGCATGCGCCCCGAACCCTGTTTTCAGCGGATGAGCTCATCGTCAGAGGCGTAGGGAACCGCGATTTCGATCAGATGTTGAAGCGGTAATGGCAGATGTCGCCGTCCTGCACGATGTAATCGCGGCCTTCAACCCGGAAGCAACCGTTTTGCTTGCAGGCGGCTTCGGACTTGTATTTGTCCATGTCGGCGTACGAGATCACTTCAGCGCGGATAAAGCCGCGGGCGATGTCGCTGTGAATGGCGCGCGAAGCCTGGACGGCGGTGCTGCCTCGGCGAACGGGCCATGCGCGAACCTCGTCGGGGCCCTGGGTCATAAAGGTGATCAGATCGAGCATGCGGAAGGCGGCCTGTATAAAGCGCGTGGACGCCGGTTCCGAAAGCCCCATATCCGCCAGAAACGCCTTTTGATCCTCGGGATCGAGGCCTGCAATCTCCGCCTCAAAGGATCCGCAGAGGGGCAAAATCTCGAGATGGTAGTCCGCTGCGGCTTTGACCAGATCGGCAGGCACCTCTTTGCCGGCTTCATCTTCGGCCTGGCTGTAAACCAGCAGCATCGGCTTCAGGCTCAAAAAGGCATACGCCGAGAGATCCGCCTTTTCGTCCTCGTCCAGACCCAGATCGCGCAGCGCGGCATCGCCCGAGAGCTGCTCCAGACAGCGTTCCATCAGCGCCAAATGGTTGGGGTTCGAGCGATCCTTGCGCAAACGCTCGACGCGCTTCTCGCAAACCGCCAGGTCAGCCAGGATTAACTCGGCCTGAAAATCGTTGAGCTCGGTCACCGGATGGGGATCGCCCTGCCCGCCATCGAACCCGCGAACGACCTGAACCAGCGCATCCATCTCGCGAATGCGGCCCAGAGTCTGCGGATCGAGGCTTTGCGCGCCGCGACCTCCCGGCACATCCGCAAAGGTCATCTCTGCATAGACGGTGCGCTTCGGATTGTTGAGCTCCGTTAAGCGATCGATCCGCGCGTCAGGCACCGAAATCTGACCCAGATTCACTTTGCCCGTGCCGCCAAAGCCCGTGGGGGCGTCCATGCCCGTCAATGCATTAAAAAGCGTGGTCTTACCAGATCCCGCAAACCCTACGATCCCGATCTTCATGCTCAGTCTCCCGCAAAATTTGGGCCCCAAAATCGCCAACCATGCGAGCTTGTCAAGAGACATTTCGAGATCGCCGCATAAAAAAGACGTCTGCCACCTGCCTGCCCCGCCTTTTTCAGCGCCTGCAATGCCCCAAAAGGGTGCAGTGATCCAATTTTATGGATTAAAAAATTCGCTTATACACACCCTTTGCCTAAGTCTTTACAGTGAAAAAGGATTCACTCAGAACAGCGTTGACGCAATCTCACAGTTTTCATACCCTGTGCGGACCTGCGCGAACCTTCCTTTCGCGCTTCTAGAACGGAGAATTCCATGCTTTTCAGGACGCCCATCTATTTGTCACTGTCATTGGCAGTGGCCTTCAATCTCCTTGCATGCGATGACGACGATGATGACGACGCCGTCCTCAGCGATGCATCCGCTGATAGCAGCGACAAAGACGGCTCGGTCACCGATGCCCAGATTGATGGCAGCGAAACAGACGGCTCGACCTCCGATGCCTCCGCTGATACCGGCGACGAAGACGGCTCGAACTCCGATGCCTCCGCTGATACCGGCGACGAAGACGGCTCGACCTCTGATGCCGAAATTGATGGCAGCGAAACAGACGGTTCGACCTCCGATGCCGAAATTGATGGCAGCGAAACAGACGGCTCGACCTCCGATGCCGAAATTGATGGTAGCGACGAAGACGGCTCGAACTCCGATGCCGAAATTGACGGCAGCGACACAGACGGCAGCGTAGATCCACCTCCCGAAGAACTCATCATCGACTGTGACCGTCAGATCCCCGCTGTCACAAGTGGCGTATGCTCTGCATCCGAAGGATCCGGCGATACCATCATCATCGAAGGCACCATCCTGGCAGGCGAAAAGATTTATAACAACGGCCGGGTGATGTTTAAGAAGGGCAATAACGCCAAGATCACCTGCGTAGGATGCGACTGCGACGCCGAGAACGCGACGGTCATCAGCTGCCCGGACGGCGTCGTCTCGCCTGCATTGATCAACGCACACGATCACGTGGGCTACGATGAGGTTCCTCCGAACGCCGAAGGCACCGTCAAGGGCAATCGATACAGCACCGACTCCCATGGCGAGCGGTACGAACACCGTCACGACTGGCGCAAGGGCCAGAACGGCCACAGGAAACTCTCGGTTCCGTCGAACAACACGACCACCAAAGGCTGGGCCGAGCTCCGCATGTTGCTCGGTGGCGCCATGAGCATCGCGGGATCCGGTTATTACAGCGGCCTGCTCCGCAACCTCGACGACGATGAGCAACTTGAAGGTTTGCAGCCCCTCAATGTGGAAGCGCCGACATTCCCCCTCGGAGACGGCAGCGGTTTCCAGAGCGAAACCTGCGATTACGCCAAAATTCCCAATCCCGCGACTGTTGCAGCCTACGGCGCCTATGTTCCGCACGTCTCTGAGGGCATTTTAAACACCGCGCGAAACGAGTTCCTTTGCCTCACAGGCCAAAAGGATGGCGGGAAAGAGGTCCTCGGTTCGAATTCCGCCCTGATTCACGGCGTGGGACTCAACGCTGCAGACATCCACCTGATGGCTGAGCGCAAGATGAGCCTGGTCTGGTCGCCCCGCACGAACATTTCGCTCTACGGGAACACGGCGATCATGCCGCTCTTTAAGACGTTTGGCGTCAATGTCGGTCTCGGTACGGACTGGTCTGCATCGGGTTCGATCAACATGCTCCACGAGCTCCAATGCGCCGACAACCTGAACCACAACTACTTCAACGACCTCTACAGCGACTACGAGCTCTGGATGATGGCGACCTACAACAACGCCATGCTCATGAATGCTGCAAATCAGATCGGGTTATTGAAGGAAGGTCACGTTGCCGACATCGCGATCTTCAATGGAAAGACCAGCAAGAACTACCGCGCGGTCATCGACGCCGAAGTGGAAGACGTCATGCTGATGCTCCGGGGCGGAAAGCCTTTGGTGGGCGAACCCAACGTGGTGTCTGCTTTGCGCACTGCAAGCGAGCTCAACAAATGCGAAGCCTTTGACGTCTGCGGCAGCGCGCGCACCCTTTGCCTTGAACTCGACATCGGCATGGATTTTGCAACGATGAAGAGTCAGTTGTACATGGGTGAAGCCGCCTATGATCTGTTCTACTGCGACCCCGCAACCGCCCGCTACAAAGAACCCACCTGTGATCCCATCCGTCCAAACGAATACGGCCAGAATTTCGTCGATGACAAAGACGGCGATGGCATTAAGGACGACGTTGACAACTGCCCCGATCTCTTTAACCCGCCCCGTGCCAACAAGTGGGACAACAGGCGATCGATCATCGATGCGGATGCCAGTGGAAATGCAGTTCAGCCCGATACCGATGGCGACGGCTACGGCGATGTTTGCGATATCTGCCCCTTCAACCCAGGCGAAAACTGCACATTCCCCACTCCGAACGACGGCGATGGAGATGGCATCGCGAACCTCAGCGACAACTGTCCAAACGACTACAACCCAGACCAAGCCGACTCTGATCGGGATGGAAAGGGCGATGTATGCGATGCCTGCCCCGATACGCCCAATGAAGGCACCCGTTGCCCGGCCACCGAAATCTCGGTGTACGCTTTGAACCGCGATGCGGCGAACAATCGGGACAAGGAATTCAAGATTTCAAACCTGGTGGTCACCGCCCAGATCCCTGCTACCGGCACAGCGCAAAAGATCTTTGCCCAGCTCGATCCCGATTCAGACGGTTATACAGATGAGGCCTATGCGGGTCTTTTCGTCTATTTCGGCTCGGGCAGCAGCAACATCACCCGTCCGACCGTCGGTCAAAAGTTCTCCGTTACCGGTACCTTCGCCGACTACTACAATGAGAACGAGCTGAAAGACATCTCCGAGGTGGAGATCGTCAGCGGTTCAAACGTGACGATCACCCCGAAGACGGTCAGCACCGCCGAGATCACGGATGCCAGTACCGCCATCGCCTACGAGTCTGTCTTAGTGACCGTTCAGGATGTAACCGTCACGGACATTGAACCGGAGCAGGGCCACGATCACCATCACGTTGAGAACGAATATGTGGTCGATGACGCATTGCGCATCAACACCGACATGTACGCCCTTACGCCGAAACCCGTTGTGGGCGACCAGCTGACCCTGACCGGTGTGGCTCGCTACGTGAACAACTTCTACAGCCTTGCACCCCGAAGCGCCGATGACATTAAGCTCGCATTGGCTCTGAAGGGCTTCACCGCTGATGAATGCTACATGCCTTTGAATACCGATGACGCTGTATGCTCACCTGCTCTCGAGATCGAGATGAACCAGGCGGTGACCGCAGACACGACCATCAATGTCAACGCTTCCGGATGCACCATTGCGGACTTGCCGCGCTCTGTACTCGTCCCCGCAGGCGAAAGCAGCGTCGCTTTCCCCGGGATGAAAGCCACCGAAGGCACCGACTGCACGATAACCGCCACGTACAATGGGCGTTCGGCTCAAACCACCGTCCATTTGTACGAAGATACAGCCGATCGCAAGGTGACCGACATCACGGTTCCTGAACAGCTTTTGACGGGCAAGGCGTTTGATGCAGAGATTACAATCGATGTTCCTGCAAAAGCAGGCGGCACGATCGTTTATCTCACCGGCAACAATGTAACCGTGGATGCCTCCAAGACCATTTCTGCAGGCGCGCGAAACGTCACCATCCAGGCGACCGCTGGCGATACAGAGGGTGAAGCGAGCATCACAGCCTGCACCGACGCCAGTAACGAAGAGACCTGCAAGACCGTCACCTTCAACCTGACCGCTACGCCTCAGTTTGGACTCGTGATCGCCGAGGTCTTCCTTAACCCCGCAGGCGATGATAACGGCAAGGAATGGGTCAAGCTGTACAATGGCACGGACAGCGACATCAATCTGAGCACCTACAGCCTGAAGCATAACGCCGGTACATATAGCCTGAGCGGCACTGTCGCAGCCGGTGAATGCTTTGTTGCTGGCGGCATAACCAGTGACGCCACCAATGGTTCACCCGAGTTCGACCAAAACCTTGCCATCGATCCCAATATTCAGAACGGGAATAACACCAAGGCCAAGCACCTGAACCTCTACAACGGCAATACGAAGATCGATTCGATCACCTATGGCCAGAGTGAAACGCCGCTCGAATGCGAAGGCACCGACGCCAATCTCTGCAAGCATCCCGACGGCACACAGCATTATGTGGGCATCATATCGAGCAGCTTCGGCTTTAAGTTGAACGCAGACGGCACCTGGAGCGCCGTCAACGACATCAACGACGCCTCTCCCAACAGCTGCCTCTGATTTTGAAGCAGCTCAACACACCCATCCCCGCTTCCCTCTCCCCTTTCACCCCCTGAAAACCGCACCCGAGGTCCCATGAAGGCACCTTTCCCCCTTTGTATATTTCCCTTGTTGCTGAACGCAGCGACTCTGCAGGCCATTGAATTGCCGGCGGAGCCGACGATGCCGCAGTTTACACAGGCGGAAATCACGCAAACGGGCCTCGTCTTCGGCCTCGGCATTGGGCTCAACTACAGTTACAAGGACGTCAAAGACCCTTCGAATGAGGGGTCCACCGACTCCATGTCTTCCGAAGCCCATCACGGCTTTGGGCTTTCGCTCTCAGGCTCGGTGGGCTATCGGTTTTCACGGTTCGGACTCTATCTCGACCAGGGTTTTACCATTGCGCCCTGGTTTAAGAAGACCGATCAGGGCGATGCTTTGCCAGATCTGCCCGACAGCTATCAGTCCGGCTATCTGACCCAAAAGCAACTCCGGCTGCGGCATAAGGACTTCGGTGAAAATCTGGGCTCCTTCCTCTGCTATGCATTGAGCGATGATGACGAGGATCTGAGCAAATGCGAGCCGGATGACGACGACGGGAAAGATGGCGATGGCCATATCGCCCTCTACAGTCAAAGCTTCCTCATGGTCCGAACCTTCCTCGGATCCGAATCCGATTTCCTCAGTCCCGCCCTGGGCGTCGGTTACATCACAACCCTCTTCAACAAAGGTGAACCCAAACGCTCAGGTCCCGCCCTGAAAGCTGAGCTCACGCTCTATCAATGGTTTGGGCTCTTCTTTACCTACTGGCACACAGACGCAGCGAACTACTATATGGGCGGATTACAAATCCGTCTCGACCTCACAATGGATGATTTGTAAGTCGATGAAAAGGCGCTGCATGCGCCCCTGATCGGCTCCTCCCTGCGTGAGATCATCGTTCCAGCCGGCCTGCAACGCCTCTTCATGCTGTGAAACCACCCACCGATGCGCCACGATCGCTGTTTTCACAGCATGAAATCATCGATCATGGCAAATACACATCTAGTCTAACCTCATGAAATGGTCGTTTATCACAGATAAATGGTCTGTTTCCGTATCTGAAATCCATCGATCATGCCCTCTGCAGGTCGATGAGCGGTCAGCCCATCGATATCCATGGCGGATACAGGTCTCGTTTGACCCCGTGAAAACATTGTTCCATCAGGATGCAGGGCAGAATTCACAGCTGAACTCCGCAAACCAGGCACATCCTTCCATTCATCCGAATCCTGAAAACAAATTGCGCCTCTGAAATCTGCGCTCCCCCCATTTTTCCAGTTCAGCTGCGACGCGCTCACCCGAATCCCTTCAATCCCGCCGATTCACTTGCAGCTTACGCAGAGTCACCCACTGATACCGCTGTTTCACCTACAGCTTACGCAGAGTTTCTTACCAATACCGCCATTTCACCTACAGGTTACGCAGAGTCACCCACCGATACCGCCGTTTCACCCACAGGTTACGCAGAGTTTCCCACCATTACCGCCGTTTCACCTACAGCTTACGTATACATACCCACCAATACCGCCATTTCACCTACATCTTACGTATAGCCACCCACCATTACCTCCATTTTGCCCATATCTTCCATATACTCACCCACATTCATCTCCACTTCACCCACATCTTCCTTATCTGGTCCCAGCAATCACGCGACTTCAGCGACTTCCTGCATACAGCTGCCTACCGATTCCGCCAATTCACCTACTTCTGCAATACAGTCACCCACCAATACCTCCAATGCACTTACTTTCGCCATACAGCTGCCTACCGATTCCGCCATTTCACCTACTTCTGCAATACAGTCACCCACCAATACCTCCAATGCACGTACTTTCGCCATACAGCAACCTACTGGCACCTCCACTTCACCTACTTTCGCCATACAGCAACCTACCGACACCTCCACTTCACCTACTTTCGCCATACAGCAACCTACCGACACCTCCACTTCACTTACTTCTCATCTACATCTGCCCCACAACACCGCCACTGCACTTACTTTCGACATACAGCAACCTACTGACACCTCCATTTCACCTACTTTCGCCATACAGCAACCTACCGACACCTCCACTGTGCTTACCTCTTACATACAGTCACCCACCAATACCTCCACTGTACTTACTTCTAACCTACATCTGCCGCACAATACCTCCACTGCGCTCACATCTTACGTATAGTCACCTACCAGTACCTCCACTACACTTACTTCCTGCTTACAGCTCCCTACCAATACCGCCGATTCACTTACTCCGTGCTTACAGCTCCCTACCGATACCGCCGATTCACCGGTAACCTGCATACAGCTTCCTACCTATCCATTCATTTCAGCAACTCTGAATACGGTTAACCACTCCGATGCTCCGTGAAACTCAGCCTACGATTGGGATGAGCGGGCACAAACCGGGGGCTTGCGAAATCTCTATGGCGTGTAAGGTTGCGGATTCAAACGATTCCCATCAGCTCCGAGGGATGACATCGGAGCTGTCGGCCCTCATGGGCGATTGGAACCCAATCGTCATTCCTGAAGGGAATGGAAAATGCAGATGGGGTAAAGGAACCCTTTGCACAAGAAGAGGGATTCGTCATCTCCCTGCCTGCAGGATCCCGCGACCGAAAAGGATTGCCCGAAAGATCAAAAGTCCGTTTTCAACAGTCCGCCCATTTCAAAAAAGATTGGCATGCAACCGCTCGCCGATTCCGCCCCTTCACAAATCATCACCCCATACCCTCTCACTGATTCACCCACATGATCACCATCAGACCTACATCCACTCACCCATTCACCCATTTCAGCATCCATCTGCCCATCGTCAATCTCCAACTCCCCCACATCCCCGATCCCTCACAGCTGCAAATCATTCGATGCTCCGCAAAGCTCAGCCTTCAATTGGGAGGAGCAGAGCAAACCTGGGTCTTGCGCGCTCACGCTGGTGCGCAGGGCTGCGAATACAGAAGATTCTGCTCTGATCCCATGGGCGACATCGGATCGATCGGTCGTCTTGAGTGATTGAAGTCCGGAGATCGTGCTGTTGAAGAACGGAGAATATAATGATGTGAAGGCATCCTTCGCTCAAAGCGAGGGATACAGCATTTCCATGCCTGCAGGAGTTCATGATAGAAAAGGATTGCCCGAAACGTCTGAGGCCCGCAATTCCACAGCCTCACGTCACACAAAAACGCCCCTCAGACGCATTTTATAACCTGCCCAATTGCCCATTTCATGATGCCGCCCCAATCCCCAATCCACCCCATTCGCCAGCAGGCGGCGATCGCTGTTTTTCAACCTCCGCCGGCCGGGACCATGAGGACGATGCGTTCCCCGTCAATCAGGTGACTAAAGGGGCGAAGCCTCAACCCGTCCCTCAGCACGTTGATCGATCGGGATTCGATCTCGGTGAAGCCTAATTCTGAAAAGAGCGCAGAGACTTTGCTGCCATCGGGGAGCTCGATCTCTTTGCTTTGCTCTGGCCAGGGGCGCCGGATGGGGCCCATGAACTCTACGGTGACTTTCACAGTGACACTCCTTCGCCCTCTTTCCGAATGCCGCAGATGGGGCAATCGGGATCGGGGCGCAGTTTGACAGTGGATGTGATTCCGGACCAGGGATCGCAGGTCCAGAGAACAGATTCGAGTTTTTGAAAAGCGAGGGCCTTTAAGGCGATCGCCGATTGATACGATGCGCAGAGGGCTGGGGCAGCGTTTAAAACCTGAGGCGGCTCTTGTTTGGAAGCCTCTTCGCCGAAGGCGCAGCTAAAGCAGGGTTTGCCCGAACCGCTGAAGGCGGCCACCATCGCAAGACTGCCGTTTACGCCACCATATATCCAGGGCTTGCCTTTCAATACGCAGAGTCGGTTTAACGTCTGCCTGAAGGGCAGATCGTCAGTGCAGTCAATGATCAGATCCATGCCATGGGCCAGTGACGAAAAGTTTTGTTCCGAAACTTTCACCGCATAGGGCTCCACGTAACAGTCCCGATTCATGCGACGAAGCTTATCGGCTGCTATCTGAATCTTTTTGATTCGGGAAACGTTATTCATAGGCTTCCGCTCAACCCAATGATATGAATAAGTCAGCTCATCAGGCTGTTCATCCAATTCATCGGATTCGTCAGGCTCTGGTGGAATCTGCATTGCCGGAAGGGTCGTATCGGAAGAACTTCCATCCCATGTCCACTCTTTATGTTCGTCGATTATCTCGGTGAGCTTCCGGATATACCTTCTCAATTTGCAGGATTGAGCACCATGTACCGGACAGTCATTTTCCCAATCCAACCGATTGAAAAATATGCCTATATCACCCTCCTCTTCAATTCCGATGTTTCGCCAATCAGAGAACCATTCGCTCGCTTTAATCTCGTCACTTAAATCGTCCTCATCGTAGAGCAATTGTCGTGGAAGATTGTGCAGAGAAATGACGTCATCATCGCAGATGCGCAAACGGCCCACACCCGCGCGGACCAGCAGGCTGCTCACGGTGGATCCGAGGGCTCCGGCACCGATCACGAGCACGCTCGATCTCATGATCCGCGATTGCCCCTCATCGCCGAAAAGGCGCCTTTGTCTGGCGTAGCGATCGATGCTCATGTTGCTCCTTTCTGCCACAAAACCCGCATTGCATGCGCCCGATACAAGCCCGTTATACGCCTGTCCGCTCACAAAAAAAGCGGCGATGCCCGGGACGCTGGCGACGCCAAAGCTGTGGCGCGAATCTGTCCTGACGGCGCGGCATTATCCGCTCGCGCCGGCGAAGACTCCGGGCAGCCCCTGGCGCAAACGATCGAATCTGCGGGATCCTGTTGCATCTCCATTTTTCAACTTTAAAATCTGCGCCGTTGCCCCCGGGCATCGATTTCAACCATCCTTTTTTTACAGGAGTTCAATCCCATGCTTTCGATCATCATCACCATTTTAGTGGGCGCCCTCGTGGGCTGGCTTGCAGGCCTCTTCATGAAGAGCCACCACGGCTTCTGGATCAACTGCCTGCTCGGTATCGTGGGCTCGTTCCTCGGCGGCTTCATCGGAGGCTTGCTCCATATCGGCGGCGGCTGGGTCATCGAGCTGATCCTCAACGTCGTGGGCACCTGCCTCCTCATCGCCATCGCGCGATTGCTGCTGGGGAAAAAGTTCTAGCAGCGGGGATCCCGCGAATCGCATCTGTTGCGCGGCGGCTTTAGGCGATCTGCTTTTCAATCCGACGGATTGCAAAATTGAAGTCGACCAGCGAATCGCCGATGCTGCGGATAGCGATCACAGCTTCAATGAGGCGCCGACAGAATCCCGCCAGTTGAGAAATTCCAAACAGTCCTCTGCTATTCAATTCCCGCCTTTGTTCGAAGCTCGCAACCTTCGTTTTCTTCAATTTCTTTGATTGCAGCGACAGCCACGAGCAGGCATCTGCGCAAACGGATGGACAAATCAGCAACCTTCCTGCAGCAATTACCCAATTCTGCGGATTCAGGAGATCTAGATCTGCGGTTTTCAACCTATCCAGCGGATTTAGATCAAAGCATCCACCACATATTTTCCAAACGCGGGGATTGATTCACAGCGCACCGGAGGGCATGCCTTCAAGAAGCGCAATCGGCAATCGCGCGCTGTTCTTTCGATCCCCCATCGCCCGTGAAAAGCATTCGCAGTCCCAAAGCTCTTCGTGTTATACGCTGCGCTGTTCACAATGAAAGTCTGCGCAATGAAGATCTCCACCGACTACTTCAAGACCACCCCCGACGCAAACGGCTATTTTGGCGCCCATGGCGGATCGTTCCTGCCCCCCGACCTGCAGCAGGAGATGGATCGGATCACCGACGCCTATTACTCGATCAGCAAATCCCACAACTTCATCAGCGAGCTGCGCCAGATTCGCCGCCATTTCCAGGGAAGGCCCACCCCCGTCTACTATTGCAAAAATCTATCGGAGCGATGCGGCGGGCGCATCTACCTGAAGCGCGAAGATTTAAACCACAGCGGCGCACATAAGCTGAACCACTGCATGGGCGAAGGATTGCTTGCGCGCTACATGGGCAAGAAGAAGCTGATCGCAGAGACCGGTGCCGGACAACACGGCGTCGCCCTCGCCACCGCAGCCGCCTATTTTGGCCTGGAATGCGAGATCCATATGGGCCAGGTCGACATCGAGAAACAAAAGCCCAACGTGATCCGCATGCAACTGCTCGGAGCCAAGGTGGTGCCCGTTCACGAGGGGTTAAAGACGTTAAAGGAAGCGGTCGACTCCGCCTTTAAGGCCTGGATGCAGGATCCCGTAAACAGTTTGTACTGCATCGGCTCCGTCGTGGGACCTCACCCGTTTCCGATGCTGGTGCGCGAGTTCCAGCGCGTTGTGGGGATTGAAGCGAGAGAGCAGTTCCTCGAGATGACCGGCGAACTCCCCGACGCTGTGACCGCAGCTGTGGGCGGTGGATCCAATGCCATCGGATTGTTCTCAGGCTTCGTGCAGGATGAAGACGTAGAGCTCATCGGTGTTGAACCCGGCGGCAGAGGCAACGACACAGGCGACCATGCTGCGAGCCTCACCTTCGGACAGCCCGGTCTCTTACACGGCTTTAAGTCGTACCTCCTGCAGAACGATCAGGGCGAACCCGCGCCCGTCTATTCGATCGCGAGCGGCCTCGATTACCCGGGAACCGGTCCTGAGCATTGCCTCTTAAAGGACATCGGCCGTGCAAAATATACGGTGATCAACGACGAGGAATGCCTCGACGCCTTCTACACGCTTTCCAAAGTGGAGGGGATCATCCCCGCTCTCGAATCCGCCCACGCCGTCGCATACGCGATGAAATACGCCCACGCAAACCCGCGGAATGCGATCCTGGCCAACCTCTCGGGCCGCGGAGACAAAGACATCGACTACGTGGTCGAGCATTACGGCCTGCGGTAACTGCGGTCACCCGAACGCAGACGCCAGCCCCTCGTTCCCATCGCCTTGATGAACCTGCCATGGAATTCCTGATCCTTTGTCCGCCGGTGGCTACGCCTTCTGAAACGCCGTCGGGTGCTTTTTTGCTCGCTTCGGGACTCTCGGCGCGCGGGCATGAAACCGCATTGCTCGATTTAAACCTGGAGTTCTACTGGGCTTTTTTTGAATCCCACCGTTCGGCGGATCTCGATGCGGCCCTCGATTACCTGATGCATCCGGGCGGTGAAGGCAGGCGGCATCGTTTTGACGGATACCTGCCCGAACGCCATCGCGGGGCTACGGGGGTTTTGCATAAAAAACTCTGCGCGTTTTCGACGGATCACCCCGGCTGGCAACTGTCGCTCATGGACATCGAAGGCCCTGCGGCTGTGCACGATCCCGCCGGATTGCTCGAAGCTTTGGCGAAGCACGATCCCTTTACGCCGCTCTACGACGCCTGCCTGAATCCGGTGCTCGATCAGGAACGCCCGAAACGCGTGCTCATCTCGCTCGCCTATCTCTCGCAACTGCCCGCTACGCTCTCGCTCGTCCATTGGCTGAAGCGCAAAGGGGTGACTCCGACGGTGGGCGGATCCCTCGCTTCGAGCATGGCGCGCACGGCGAAAGGCCTCGATCACCTGGCGTCGTTTTTACCGCCCCTCGATTTGGGCGACGGCCTCGGGCATCTGGGCGGACCCACCCCCGAAGATCCGCATCTGCTCGACCGCCTTTCATGGCCGCGATTGCTTTCGAAGCGACCCTACATCACCTGCCGCCCGATCCTGCCCCTTACGCTCTCTACGGGCTGTTTCTGGAATCGCTGTCTCTTTTGCCCCGATCGCGATCTGCCGCGCTATTTAGCCAAAGCCGAGACCCTGCAGGCGTTCCTTGAGAGCGCGCCCCCGGAAGTGATCGCCCAAAAACCGCTCATCCATCTGCTCGACTCCGCCATGCCGCCGGCTGTGCTGCGCCGCTTTTTGCCCGTGGTGCGAAACCTGGGATTGCCGTTTTACGGCTTTGCGCGCCCGAGCCATCACCTTTTAAAAGACGATCTGCTCTTTGAGGCTGCGGAATCCGGCTGCCGGATGGTGCAGCTTGGGGTGGAAAGCGGTTCGAAGGCGCTGCTCGATCGGTTCAACAAGGGACTCGTGCCCGATGAAGCGCGCAAGGTCCTGAGGGCGGCGGCGCAGGCGGGGATTCGCACTTACGCCTATATGCTGTTTGGGCTTCCGGGAGAAACCGCTGAAGACTGGCAACTGACGCTCGATCTGCTCGCAGAAGAATCCGCATCGATCGATTTTTTGAACCTCTCGCTCTTTAACCTGCCCCGGGACTGCGAACTCTGGCACCGCGCATCGGAGTTTGGCATGGAAGTCGCCGCCGATCGCAACGATTACCCGCTCAAACTCTACCAGCCCTTCACCTGCAACGGCGTTCCGCCCCGGGTTCCCGCGCGCAAATTCATCGCCGACTGCATCCAGGCGCACCCCAACATCCGCCCCGCCTTCCTGCGCACGCCCCGCGCTTTCAGAGCCGCCCATTTGGCCTTGATGCGCCTGCCTCAACGCCGCGATCCTTAAAAACCCGCCGCAGATTTGTTGCAAACGGCTTTACGATTCACCCAAATCTGGTCATATTACGGGCCGCTGTTTTTATTGCGAAAGAGGACGCATTCATGAGTGACGCAACCCGCATTGGTGACGTGCAATTCAACTACAGCCGACTGAGCGACGACGACGTATACCTTTTTAACCAGGGTACGCATTACCGCCTTTACCAACAATTGGGTGCACATCTCGTAGAGGTGGACGGCCAAAGCGGCGTTTATTTTGCAGTCTGGGCACCGAACGCGGATCACGTCTCGGTGATCGGCGATTTCAACGGCTGGCGTCCCGGCGCTCACACCCTGCGTCCCCGCGGCGGATCGGGCATCTGGGAAGGCTTCATTCCCGGCCTCTGCGAATATTCCACCTACAAATATCACATCGCCTGTCCCCAGAACGGATACCAGGTCAACAAGGCCGATCCCTTTGCTTTTGAAGGTGAAATGCCGCCCAAGACCGCGTCTGTGGTGCGCAATACTCAATACAACTGGGGCGATCAAAGCTGGATGGAACACCGCAAGGCCTGCAACAGCTACCAATCGCCCATCGCCATCTACGAGATGCATCTGGGATCCTGGATGCGCGTCCCCGAAGACGGTAACCGCTCGCTCACCTACCGCGAGATGGCGGGCCAACTGGCCGATTATTTAAAGCAAAACGGCTTTACGCATGTGGAATTCCTGCCGGTGATGGAGCACCCGTTCTATCTCTCCTGGGGCTACCAGACCACCGGTTACTTCTCGCCCACGCGCCGCTACGGCACCTCCACCGACTTCAAATACCTGATCGACGTTCTGCATCAAAACGGCATCGGCGTGCTGCTCGACTGGGTGCCCTCTCACTTCCCCTCCGATGAACACGGTCTCGGCTATTTCGACGGCACGCATCTCTTTGAGCACGCGGATCCGCGCCAGGGCTTCCACCCCGACTGGAAGTCGCTCATCTTTAACTACGGCCGTCACGAAGTGCGCAGCTTCCTGATTTCGAGCGCGCTTTACTGGCTCGACGAATTCCACGCCGACGGTCTGCGGGTGGATGCGGTCGCCTCGATGCTCTACCTCGATTACTCCCGCCGCGACGGCGAATGGATCCCGAATCCCTGGGGCGGGCGGGAAAATGTGGACGCGATCAATTTCCTGCGCCAGCTGAACGACGAGGTCAAACGCAGCTTCCCCGATTGCTTTACGGTGGCCGAGGAATCGACTTCATGGCCGATGGTTTCGCGCCCCTCTTCCTCAGGCGGCCTGAGCTTTGGCTACAAATGGGACATGGGCTGGATGCACGACGTGCTCGACTACATGAAGCGCGATCCGGTCTACCGCAAATACCACCACAACGAGCTTACCTTCCGCGGGCTGTATCAAAACACCGAAAACTTCATTCTGCCGCTCTCCCACGACGAGGTGGTCTACGGTAAAGGCTCGCTGTTTGGAAAGATGGCGGGCGACACCTGGCAAAAATTTGCGAACCTGCGCCTTTTGTTCGCGATGCAATGGACCCAGCCCGGCAAGAAGCTGCTCTTTATGGGCGGCGAGATCGGGCAGTCGGCGGAATGGAACCACGATTCGAGCATCGACTGGCATCTGCTGCAATATCACGAGCATCGCGGGATCCAGAACCTGATCGCGCATCTGAACTACCTGTACCGCACCTATCCCGCGCTCCACAGCCTCGATCACGATCCGCGCGGCTTCCAGTGGCTCGATCCCAACAACGTCGAAGATTCGGTGCTCACCTACATGCGCAGCGCCGGCAACCCCGACGAAAACATCGTGGCCGTCTTTAACTGCACGCCGGTCCCCAGGCAAAACTACCGCGTGGGCGTCCCTCACGGCGGCTATTGGCGCGAACTCTGCAACACCGACGCTGCCGTCTACGGCGGATCCCAGATGGGCAACTGCGGCGGCGTTCAGGCCGAGCAAATCCCCTGGAACGGCCAGCCCTTCTCCGTCTCTCTCACCCTGCCTCCCCTCGCGGCCCTGATCCTCGGCTGATCTCTGGACGACCGCATTCCGGGATGTAGCATCCCATCTTTTCTTCTTAGACTCATCTATCAACACAAGAGATCACATCACATCTTTACAGCGGTCCAACTGCATTTTTCTTTTCGCATCATTCTTTTCCAAGTTGAAGCGCGGCCTAAAGCGTTATAGCTTCTTGCCGCTCTCCAACCACAGGCGCCGTTTTGCGCCCTTACTTCAGGTGAGGAACCATGTCCGATCGCTTCCATCCCGTCTCTATGGAACAGCTCACTCATTCTGTGTTCACAGAACTGCGCGAGAACAAAACCCTCTTTGGCTTTCCGCGCGACGCGTTTTTTGTGCCGCAGGAGGATGATCTCTTCCGTTCCACCCGCTATGGCCAGCTGCTCGAAACACCGTTCGGGGTTGCAGCCGGTCCGCATACGCAGCTCGCGCGCAACATCATCGCCGCCTGGACCTGCGGTGCGCGCTTCATCGAGCTCAAGACCGTTCAGACCTTAGACGAACTCAACGTGCCCAAGCCCTGCATCGACATGGAGGACGAGGGTTACAACGTGGAATGGTCGCAGGAACTGAAGATCCATCAATCCATCGACGAGTACATCAAGGCGTGGGTGCTTTTGCACGCGCTCCATATCGAGCTCGGCTTCCCGGGTGTGCGCCCCGGCGTCATCTTCAATCTCTCCGTCGGCTACAACCTCGCGGGCATCATGAACGAGAATGTCCAGTGGTTCTTAAAGAAGACCCAGGATTGCAGCGCCGAGATCGCCAAATACGTCGACATCGTCGCAAAGTACCTGCCCGCCATCCGCGATGTGAACATCCCAGGCAAGCTTTCCGACAACATCACCCTGTCGACCATGCACGGCTGTCCTCCGCACGAGATCGAGAAGATTGCGGCCTATCTCATCAAGGAATGGGGCTTCCACACCACCGTCAAGCTGAACCCCACGCTGCTCGGCAAGGAGCGCGTCCGCGAGATTCTGAACGAAGACCTGGGGTTTGAAGACACGATCGTCCCCGATGAAGCCTTCGGACATGACCTGAAGTACCCCGACGCCGTCCCGATGCTCACCCGCCTGCAGGCGCTCGCGAAGGAATGCAACGTCGATTTCGCGGTGAAACTGACCAACACCCTCGAGGTGCAGAACCATCGCAACGTCTTCTCGAAGGATGAGAAGATGATGTACATGTCGGGGCGCGCCCTCCACGCGATCTCCACCAACCTGGCCGCCAAGCTTTCCACCGAGTTCGACGGCAAACTCGAGATCTCGTATGCCGGTGGCGCCGACGCCTTCAACGTTCCCGATCTGCTACGCTGCGGATTTAACACCGTCACCGTGAGTTCCGATCTCTTAAAGCCCGGTGGTTACCTGCGCATGGTGCAGTACATCGACAACCTGCGCGAAGAGATCGAGTTCATGAACGCGCGCAGCCTGAAGGACTACGTGGTTCGCTCCGCGATCGAAGAGGAAGACGGGCGCAAGGCCATCGACGAGCTCGCTGCGGGCTTAAGCGATGCGATCACAGGCAGCGATGCGTGCTATTGCGAAGCGGTGGCGAAGTTTGCAGAAACCCAGAATGCGAACGCGCAGGATCTGATCCAGGCGGTGCTCTGGAAGGCGCGCCTGATGAATCAGAAGGCTTACGCGGAGACCACCCCCCTCGACGAGATGTTCCAGAACGGTCTCTACGATACGGGCAAGACCAAGGGCAGCCGTCAGCTCGGGTTCTTCGACTGCATCAAGGCCCCCTGCACCACCACATGCCCCGTGGATCAGAAGGTACCGGGTTACATGCGCGCCATCGCGAAGGGTGATTTCAACCTGGCCGCCCGCATTGCCCGCGCCGATAACCCGATCGCCTCTACGCTCTCCCGCATTTGCGATCACAAATGCACGGGATCCTGTGTCCGCACACATTACGATGCACCGCTGCAAATCCGTGAGATCAAGCGCGCTGCAGTCGATCTCGGGGCGCCCTCGGAGCTGGGTGTCACTGAAGGCAGCATTTCGGCAAAGACCGCCGTCATCGGTGCGGGTCCCTGCGGCCTTGCGGTGGCGCGCGAACTGGCGCGTGCAGGCGCACCTGTAGACATTTACGAGCAGAACGCGAGGGTGGGCGGCGTTGCGGCAGCGACGATCCCCGTGTACAGGCTCCCGATCGGCGTTACGGAACGCGATTTGCGCGCGATGGAAGGCCTGGGTGTGAACTTCCACTTTGGCATGAAGGCCGGGCGGGACTTCACCCTCGAGAGCCTGAAGGCCGATGGCTACAAGTACATCGTGCTGGCCGTGGGTGCACAGGCCGGTCGTCTCCTCGGATTTGAGGGTGAGGATGCCAAAGGCGTTTACGATGCGCTCGATTTCCTGAGGCAGGTGCATGCGGGATACGTGCCCGATCTCGGCAGCGTCGTGGGTATCGTGGGTGCAGGCGACGTCGCGATGGATGCGGCGCGCACGGTGTACCGTTTGGGGAAGAAGCCTTTGCTCATCTACCGCAGGACGCTCGGAGAAGCACCTGCAAGCGATGAGGAGCTGATCGGCTTCCTCGAGGAAGAGATCGAGACCCATGAACTCGCGTCCCCGAAGGCGCTCATCGTCGAAGACGGTCGTTTGAAGGGCCTCATTTGCCAGCAGATGGAGCTGACCGATCCCGATGCGAGCGGGCGATGCGGGATCAAGGCGATCGAGGGAGAGGAAATCCGCTTTGAACTCGACAGTCTCATCGTTGCGGTCAGCCAGAAGACGGTGCTCGATTTCTTTGGTGCGGACGCACCGAAGACCGATCGCGGCTTCATTGCAGTGAATGCAGATCTCGAAACCAGCGTTGCCAACGTGTTCAGCGGGGGTGACGTGGCCGACAAAGGTCCCGCGACCGCCGTCAAGGCCGCGAGTGACGGTAAGAAGATCGCCGCTGTCATCCTGCAACGCGAAGGCGCCAAACCCTGGACATGCCCTTGCACGCCCGAACCGCTCACGCGCGAAGAGATGCACAGCCTCATTCAGAAGCGCGCCATCAGGGTGTTCCCGAACGAGATCGAGGAACTCGACCTCGACAAGCGCCAGTCCTTCTCGCCACTGGTCCAAACGCTCTCCCGCGATGCGGCGCAGGAAGAAGCGAGCCGCTGCCTGGCCTGCGATCGATTCTGCAGCATCTGCGTGAGCGTCTGCCCGAACCGCGCGTTCCTGACCTATGAGGCGCCCATGTTCGAGGCTTCGCTCCCGCGCCTGATCGCGGTCTCAGGCCAGCTGGGCAAAGAAGCTGGTGAGGTCTTTAAGATCACCCAGTTTGCGCAGACGGCTGTCCTCGCCGACAACTGCAATGAATGCGGCAACTGCCGGACCTTCTGCCCCACCGAAGGCGCGCCCTACAAGCAGAAGCCCCGCATTTACTTCGATCGCAGCGAGTTCGACGCCGAGGGGAACAACGCTTTCATCGTGACGCATGAGGGTGACAGCTGGAGCATCGAGGGTAAGTTCGACGGCAAGGTGAGCAGTCTCAGCCTGGGCGACGAGATCGTCTACAAGACCGACGCTTTCACCGCGCGCTTCGAGTCCAATTTCGAGTTCGTCGGTGCAGCATTGAACGAAGGGGCAACCGTCGCAGACGATACGGAATTCTCCCTCGTCCCGGCCGCGACCCTCTATACCCTGCTTGCAGGCTTAAAGCAGTCCGCTGCATACGCCTTCTGATCGGGCATCGGGGCCCCTTCTCCGGGGCTTCGATCCCTTTGATCCAGGCCTCAGAAGGCCATCTGAAGATTGCACAATGCGCCGCGCTCCCAAGCAAGGCGCATTGGCGTTTTTAAGGATCCCGATCGGACAGGATGCCATTCGATATACGCCAGCAGAGATCCTCCGTTGCAGAGCAGCGATACAGGATCCTGCACAAAGGAGCCCCCGGTTGCAGGCGTGCAATTGCATGGATCAGGTTAAGATCCATCGCATATCCGCTCTGCAGCTGACTCAAGATGGTTAAGATTGGCCCCATGTCCCGTTTGCAACAGAGGGTTCTGAGCATGGAGACAGCGCATATCTCAATAGACGATCGGGATTTGTTACAGCATTCACCGGATGGCAGGATTGCAGAGGACTGTTTGGGAACAGGAGCAGCGCATTGCAGCGCATCAGGGCGATGGATCCGGACGTCACATCCTGATTTGCGCCTTTGCAAACGCGGTTTTCACTCTTGATACATCCCTTATCTCTCATCTGCGATCGGGGTTTAAAAAAGCTTGCGAACTGTCTTTGAACTTTTGTAACCTGAGTAGTCCCATTTTGATACAGGAGAAATGATGAACGCATTAAAGACTTTAGCCCTTGCATTGGCCGTTTCCGCACCGGTCGCCGCACATGCTGACTGGTTCGGAGTGCATGCTGACGCCAAGTTCAACCTGTTCTCGGGCACAGGCGACATGTTTGGCAAATACGACCGGAACTTTGGTCCGGGTCTCGAACTCGGATTTACACTGGTCGGCATCGATATCTGGGGTGAAGCCTTCTGGCTGGGCAGCGAGCAATATATGGTCGACTTCAACATCGGCCATCAATTCAGCTTCGGCAGCGACCTCATCGTCGATTTGGGGATCTTCACTGGCCCGATGCTTTTCATCTATGCCAAGGAAGATCCACAACCGTTGGTGATCCGCGAACCCCTTGCCGGTATCCTGCAGAAGAACGGTGTCAACGCGGATGAGTTTACAGCTTCGTACAACAAAGCCATGGAGAAGAACGACGATCTCGGTCGTGTCGCTTTAGGCTGGAACCTTGTCCGCCTGCGACTGGCTGTAGCCAAGAAGTTAGTCCCCTTCATTTCGCTCGGCGCCGAGGGGACTTTCGGTTATCACTACATCCTTTCGGGTGAAGACATCGCATCGGGTGCAAAGAACGAAGCCATCAACGGCGTGAAGAAAGACAACCCCGATCTCCCGCCGGAAGTCGTCGATGCGCTGCGCGACGAGGTGGGTGCAAAAGAGGTCGACACCGATAAGCTGAACGGCGTCAACTTCTCAGTCGGTGTCTTCCTCAAGTTCGATCTGTAAATCCCCCTGCCCCGATCTTCGCTCCCCCCTTTGCGCCCCCGCAAGACGTTGGATCCCGTTTTTTGAGACGGCCCCAAAACAGCGCGATGCGGCGCTCGCCACAAAACCTGCAGGCAGCGCCCGAGGATACGCGCAGCAAAAACGCCCCAAACGAGGCCGCGCTCAGCGCAACGCCCTACTCTTCCTTGTTGCAGACGGCACCCTTGAGGATCACCTTGCCGTAGCAGTCGCAGCCCTGGCGGGTGCAGGTGAGATCCCAGCCTTTTTCGGTCTGAGTGCAGACGAGGCCGTCGCCGGGCCATTTCTCTAAGCGCTGATCGCCGCAGAAACAGCCTTCGCCCAGCGTGCCGCCCAAAGGACAGAGGCCGTCTTCAAATTTGCAGCCTTTTGCCGACTGGCATTCCAGTTTGAATCCGGCGTCGCGCGCCACGCAGCTCCAGCCTTTGTCGCCCATCTTGCGTTCGACCCGGTCGCAGAGGCAGGATCCGTTGATGCACATCTCGTTTTCGGCACAGTTCATGCCGCCGCAGGCGCATTTTTCGGATCCGCAGAGCGCGCGCTCCACAGGCTGGCCGTCGGCGCCGATGCTGCTGTGGCATTTGTATCCGGCCTGGAGGGTGCGATCGCGGCAGAGGCATTCGCCTTCAAAGCATTCCCCGCCCTGACCGCAGGGTTTGCCCGCGCAGATGCAGCCTTTGGGATCGCGGCAGATGACGTTCCCATCGATGCAGTGGTATTTGGATCCGTCGCCCTCGAAGAGCTGTTCGCCGCAGAAGCATTGGCCGTCGATGGCGGCGCTGCCCTCGGGACAGACGCTGTGACCCAGGCGGCATCCATGTTCGCTCGTGCAGATGATGGGGCGCTCGTCGGCCACCTGGCAGGTGAACCCCTCGGGCAGTTCGACGATGGGGATGTTTCCGCAGTAGGGTGCATCCCGCTTGCAGCTGCCGCCTTTTAAGGTGAAGCCGTTCCCGCAGACGCAGCGGTCCTGGGCGCAGATTTGAACGGGCTCCCCCGAAGAATGGTCGCAGATGTAGCCTTTTTCAAAGAGGATCGGATCGCTGCCGCAGACGCAGACATCTTCCTCGCAGATGTAGTCCCGGCCGCAGTCGAAGCCGCCGCAGTCGCAGACGTCGCTCCCACAGACGTTCTTCTGGCCGACGCAGCGGTAATCTTCGCCCGCAGGTTTTAAGCCGTCGCCGCAGACGCACTGGCCGTCGATGCAGGCAAAGGATTCGGGGCAATGGCTCCCGCCGCAGAGGCAGCCATCGATGTTGCCGCAGATCCAGGCTTTGTAACCTTCGCCTTCATGCCCCTGAAAAGCATCGACGTCGCCGCAGATGTAGCCCGCCTCGTGGGGCGCAGGGATCGGATCGTTTTTAAGGCCGTGGCAATAGCGGATGCCGCCCTCGCAGCGCTGGCCGTCGTAAACCCGCGCGATCACCTTCTTGAGGTCGTATTGGGCAGCGAGATCCTCATCCACGTTGGGGAGTGCGGCGATCTCGCGCATTTTTTGCCGCAGTTCGGGATCGAATGCGGCCTGATCGCGAAGGGTGACCGTGCGGCTGTTCTGATCGTTGAGGCTGGGCAGAACGGAGCCCGGGATCACGCAGTCCCCCGTTGGGCTGACGGTCTCGTAGGTCAGTTTTGCGTTGCCCATCACGTAGTAACTGTCGTCGTTGACCGCAAGGTAAGGCGCGTAATGCCGGCCGTCGGTGGAGAGGCACCCTTCACTCTTTAAGCAGGCCACGCTGCCTTTGGCGGGGTCGTCATCCACATCGGCCAGAGGCGCGCTCACCGCACAGGCGAACTTGTCCCCCAGCCAGAAGGCCTCGATCTCGCGATCTTCGTCCCCCGCTTTGCCTGCAAGCTGTGCGTTCCCTTCAAAGTTGCAGTAGCAATGACCCTCTTTCAGCAGGGCGCCCTGAGGGCAAAGGGACTCCTCCTGCGGACGCGCCGGAGCTTCCTGAACCGCAGCCTTGATTTCCACCGTTTTGGGCGGAGTTTTGGGCGGATCAGCCGGGGGCTCCCTGTGACAACCCCAAAGGGCCACGAGGACTGCGGTCAGACTGAATGAGGCGAACGGGATCCGTTTCATGGTGATGGGCCTTTAAAAGGGACAGTGATGGGGATTTTTGAATCTGTACAGGTGCAGTTGAGACGCGATCAGGGCTGCGCTCATCGCGGTACCGTACTTTTGTAAATCAAACCGGGCTGTGCTCATCGCAACGCCGCACTTTTGTGGATCATGCATGACTGCGCTCATCGCGGTGCCGTTTGTTTTGCAAGCAGCCTGCTCCACAGTGAACGCAGAGCGGGTTGCTTTCGGATCGCACGGGGCTGCATTCAGAGCGGACCGGATTGCGAGCGGATCGCACGGGGCTGCGCTCACAGCAGAGCGGGTTGTTTGTGGATCGTACGAGGCTGCGCTCATCGCGGACGGGTTCCTGTGGCAGAAGTACGGCATTGAAACCAAAAAAGCCCCGAACATGAACGCGCATGCCGAGGCTTTTTTGAAAGGGGCACAGCTTTAAGCTCAAACGCGGTGGGCTGCACTCATTGAGGGGTTACTTGACTTCGACCTGGAGGATGTATTCGCCACAGTCACCCTCATGCCAGCTGTCGAGGACGACGGTCTGCTCAATTTTTTCTTCGCCATTGTTCTTGGATTCCCAGCGGGAGAAGCCGCTGAGGGGCACATAGTGAGAAGCCGTGACGACGTCGCAGGCGTTGACCGTATAAAGGGCCAGATCACCGCTGAACACAAAGTTGTTGAGCACCAGCGTCTTACCGGGATCGAGGCTGATCTTGTAGAAATGCTCCGGTCCGTCGAACCAATCGTCGCCGATTCCCAATATGGGCCCCGGTGTAAACGCGTTCTGGCCGTTGCAGCTGTTGCCGAACAGGATTTGACCGTCCTGCAGCACCTGAGGCTCAGCGCAGCTCAGGCCTCCGTTCTTGTGTCCCACGGCTTCCTGAGCGGCGAGCAGCTTCAAGTTGCCGAAATCGCCGGGGTAAAAGCCGTCGAACGCCAGGATCTTCTGCACCGCCGCGTCCGTGTTGTTCTCATAGTGCAGGATGTAATCATCTTCGCCCTTTGCGCAGGTCGCGGCCCCGCACTCGTCGAGCAGGAAGATCCCGAAATCGCTCGTCTGCTCGAGGGCCGCCACATGGAGCTGGGTTTGCGCCGGAATGGTGACGCTGTAGAAGCGATCGCCCCCCACAAAGCTTGCGGACGCCTCACGGTAGTCGTGATTGGTGCAGACGCCTTCGGCAAAAGCGAGCTGATTTGTGGTGTCGCCCAGGTCGACGGTCATCGCCGCCGGGAACTGCAGCGGGATCGCGTCGCTGCAGACGTCGCCCTTCAGCTCCATCGGATCGAGGTTGCGGGCGCCGATCTCGAACTTGCCGCAGGCTTCGTCGTTGTGGCTGTCGACCACCACGTAAACGGTCTGCTCGGCGTCGGAGCGGTTCACGTACTTGGTCTCATAGACGTACTTGTCCGCAAA